>Ga0315278_10001204_pt1 | contig 22508 bp, 16 predicted proteins | sample YL17G06_0_MG_FD_203880 | JGI IMG/M metagenome (GOLD analysis project Ga0315278, IMG submission 203880) | Sediment microbial communities from Yellowstone Lake, YNP, Wyoming, USA - YL17G06_0 | ecosystem: Environmental > Aquatic > Freshwater > Lake > Sediment | place: USA: Wyoming | collected... | reverse complement strand
CTTGCAGCTACAGATAATCCGGATTATATTGCGGATATCCAGACAGCCCTGGCTGTTGCTGCGTGTAAAATTTCCGATCCGGACAAGAGGTCCTCAATGATTCTGCAAGCAATGGGAAGCAAAATTCAAAAGGAAAAGATTGTTCCTGTTCTTGCAAAAACAGGTGGAAAGGAAGCCCTTACTATTGTATTAAAGGAGTTTGAAAATGGAAATTCAGAAATGCGTGATATCTGCTTCCAGGCACTTACAAGCTGGCGGGATTATTCCGCATCATCAGGATTATATGAGATATGTGCTTCAGGCAATAAGACATTTGAAAGTCCTGCTTTTGAGGCTTATGTCAGACAAATTCAGTCCCCTGATTTGCCCGATGAACAAAAACTGCTTCTCCTTCGAAAGATAATGCCTTATGCCCTGAGTGCAGAAAGGAAAAACGAAATTCTGACAGAAATCGGAAAGTTAAAAACTTGCCAGTCACTTTATTTTGCAGCAAGCTACCTGGACAATCCTGCGACATCTTCTGTCGCTGCGAAAGCTGCAATATCTATCGCGCTTCCCTCAGCTAATTCTAAGGCAGGAATGTCTGGTGATCTGGTAAAAGAGATTCTCATCAAGGCGACCGGTAAACTTATCGGGCAAGAGAGCGAATACGATAAAGAGATGGTAAACAAATATTTAACCACTATGTCTGCCGATGAGGGATTTAAACCGATGTTTAACGGGAAGGATCTTACAGGCTGGCAGGGACTTGTTGAAAACCCTATCGCAAGAGCAAAAATTAAGAGAGTTGAGCTCGATAGAAGGCAGGCAGAAGTAAATGTTATGGTACCGGCTAACTGGACTGTAAAGGATGGATGTATCTGGTTTAGCGGCAATGGAAATAATCTCTGCTCTGTCGCAGAATATGGTGATTTCGAGATGTTTGTCGACTGGAAAATTTCCAAAGCCGGCGACAGTGGTATCTATCTCAGAGGGTCACCACAGGTTCAGATCTGGGATACATCAAGGACAGAAGCGGGAGCACAGGTTGGCTCCGGAGGCTTGTACAATAACCTGATAAATCCTTCCAGACCTCTGAAGGTTGCAGATAATCCTGTCGGCGACTGGAATACTTTCAGAATTGTAATGATCGGTGAGCAGGTATCAGTATGGCTGAATGGAGAACTCGTTGTTGATAATGTCATATTGGAGAATTACTGGGATGCCAAAATCCACATCTTCCCTAAAGGTGCAATTGAACTTCAGGCTCATGGTACCGATCTGGCTTTCAGAGATATATATATCAGAGAGATTAGTGAAAAGGAGTATAATCTTACTTCTGAAGAAAAAGCTGAAGGATTTGTTGCGCTCTTCAACGGAAGAAATCTGGATAACTGGGTGGGAAACAAAACATCGTATGTAGCTGAAGATGCAATGATTGTTGTAAAACCCACTGACGGCTCAGGCGGGAATCTTTTTACTGAAAAAGAGTATGCCGACTTTATTTTCCGCTTCCAATTTTTGCTTACCCCTGCTGCAAATAATGGTCTCGGAATAAGAGCTCCTCTCACCGGCGATGCTGCGTATGCAGGAATGGAACTTCAGATACTCGATAACACTGCACCTGTTTATGCAAACCTGCAGCCCTATCAGTACCATGGTTCAGTTTATGGTGTAATTCCTGCCAAAACCGGTTTTCTGAACCCGGTTGGAGAGTGGAATTTTGAAGAGGTAATAGTTAAGGGGACTCAGATTAAAGTTATTCTTAATGGCACTACTATTGTTGATGGCGATATTGCAGGTCCAAGAGATTACGGGACTATGGATCATAATGATCACCCGGGATTAAAGAACAAGACAGGACATATCGGATTTCTTGGACATGGATCTGAACTTAAATTCCGGAATATCAGGATAAAAGTGTTGTAGTAATATTATTTAAATTGGGAAAAGCATACCTGTCTTTTACATCAGCGGCTCTCTGTTTTACAAAAAAGAACTTACACAGAGTATATTGTAATAATATTTCTACTTAATTACATGAATATCATTACTTTATATTAACTAACATTTAATAAACTAATGAAAAAAGCTTATTGTTTAGTAATAATAATGTTTTTAAGCACATATATTGCTTATTCACAGGAGGATAAACCAAATCTAAATGTTAAAAACATAATCATAGTTTTTAAAACACATTTCGATAACGGATACACAGATTATGCAGAGGCAGTAGTACAAAAATACAGTTCAACATTAATTGAAGGTGCTTTGAATGTGCTGGAGCAAAGTAAATCACTGCCCAAAGAAGAGCAGTTTGTATGGACTTTGCCCGCATGGCCTCTGACACAAATCCTAAACAGGTGCGATATTAAAATAAAACCGCAAATAGTTGATGCTGTAAAACAAGGTTGGATTGCTTTTCATTCGTTACCATTTACCTTTGAAACTGAGGCAGGCGAACTGGAACGCATGGTTAGATATTTTACTTTTTCTTCAAAACTGGCTAGACAATATGGTTTACCACTTCCCCGCGATGCCAAACTAACCGATGTTCCGAGTCATTCATGGGTTTTACCAACTTTACTATCAAATGCTGGGGTGAAAATCCTGCATATAGGCTGTAATGCAGCATCGCAATCGCCGGAAGTTCCTTTGATTTTCTGGTGGGAAGGTCCTGATGGTTCAAAGCTTATGACCATGTATTGGGGAAAATATTATGGAACAACTTTAATTCCTTCAGAAGATTGGCAATATAAAACATGGCTGGCAATAATACACACCAACGATAATTCCGGAGCCCCTACACCGGAAGAAGTAAAAAAGATATTGGCTGATGCCCACAGACTGGCTCCAAATGCAAAAGTAAAAATTGGAAGAATTTCAGATTTCTACGACGAAATTATGAAAGAAAATCCCCAATTGCCTGTTGTTCGTGGCGATATGCCTGATACCTGGATTCACGGGTATGCGTCTATGCCTAAAGAATTGAAAGGAAACCGCACAAATTCAGTAAGACTATCAACCTTAGAATCCATGAATTCATTGTATCGTCTTTGGACGAACAAAAATTTTGACATCACTAACATTGTTGAAAGTGCTTATGAAACTTCGGGACTCTTTGATGAGCATACATTTGGAATGGCAATGAGTCATGGACAATCAGGTTATTGGTGCTACGGAGAGGAATTCAAATTACAAAGAGCTAAAGGTATTTTCAAACCGATCGAAGATTCCTGGAAAGAAAAAGCAGATCGGGTCTATCAGGGAGAAAGAATGGTTATTCCGACTTTGAAGAGGCAATTTGAAGAATTTGCTCAACAAATAAAAATTGATGGACAACATGTTTTGGTCTTCAACTCATTGCCATGGCAACGAAACGGAATGGTAACAATCCAGGCACAATCGGGTTTGAATTCCTTTAAAGCTGTAAAAGATCTAGAAACCGGTAAAACAATTCCTGTTTTTAACAAAGGGAATATAATTCAGTTTTATGCAGAAAATATTCCCTCGTTGGGATACCGTACGTATATTCCTGCTGATTCAATTACGGTTGCAGATGATACTGAATTGAAATTTTCTATCGAAGGCAACACAATTGAAAATGAATTCATCAAAATAAGTATTGATCCGGTAAATGGCTCTTTAGTTTCCATTCAAAATAAAAAGTCGGGTAAAGAAATGGTTAAAAAAGATGACAATTATGGTTTTGGTCAATATTTGTACGAAAGGTTCAGCAAAGAAATTACTGATAAATATGCGGATGTTTACATAAAAAACAAACCATCTACCTGGAGTTGGGCAGAATCAGAATTGGGCAGAATAAATCTATCTAATGATCCGTACAAAGCTTTGCATGGGGAAAATGCAAAAGTTATTTACTCAAAGAATGAATATTCTGTTTCAGCTACTGTGATATTTTCAGAAGATAAAGATTTGCCCCATGATTATTCCTTGGAGATTTCACTTTGCAAATTCTCTCATTTGGTGGAAATTAATTGGACTATTAATAATAAACCAGCAGATTCATGGCCCGAAGGTGGCTGGATTACATTTCCTTTCAATGTTTCAAAACCTACTTTTAAGTTAGGCAGACTGGGGGGAATTGTTAATCCTGCAAAAGATTTTATTAAAGGAAGTAACTTCGATTATTTTTTTGTTAATTCAGGATTAGCTGTTATTGACGATAATGGAGAGGGCTTTGGAATGTGTTCACCTGATGCACAAGGCATTAGTCTTGATCGTCCCGGACTATGGAAATATACGGGATCTTTTATCCCTCAAAAGCCCAATGTCTTCTTAAACTTGTACAATAATCAATGGAGCACAAATTTTACAGAATGGATTGAAGGCTCATGGTCAACTAAATTATTTTTATGGTTTATAGACAAATACGATAATGAAAAGTCCATCATTACTCCTTCGCAAGAAATAAGGACACCATTAATTGCAACAATTGCCGGATCATCAAATGGCTCACTTCCGGTTGTGAATAAAGGTGCAAATCTTTCCATGAAAGGGGTTTTATTAACAGCATTTACTCAAAATCCTGATGGCTCCGGTTATGTATTAAGATTATGGGAACAAGCTGGGAATTCCGGAAAATGTAATATTTCACTTTCACAACAATTCAATTTCAAATCTGCACAACCTTGCAATTTGAGAGGCGAAATAGCCGGGAACCTCATTCAAATTGTAAATGGAGTATTTGAAACTGAAATAAAAAGTTATGAGCCTAAAAGTTTTATTTTAAAATAGTTAATACACAAGTGCAAATTAATGGTTAATGAGGTTATCGAAAATTATTGCTCAAAACTAAATTTATCACAATGAAAAGAATTTTCACTCTGTTAATTTCAATTATTTCTCTTTCTGCCTGTTCACAATTGAAACCTCCTGAACCTTATGGTCCGGTACCTTCAGAGCGGCAACTTGCGTGGCACGAAATGGAATATTATATGTTTGTTCATTTTACTGTTAATACTTTCACAGACAAAGAGTGGGGTTACGGCGATGAAAAGGAGTTTGTCTTTAATCCCTCGGAACTAGATTGCCGACAGTGGGCAAAAGTTGCCAAAGATGCCGGCATGAAGGGCATAATAATAACAGCCAAACACCACGATGGTTTTTGTCTGTGGCCATCTCAGTTCACAGAACACTCAGTAAAAAATTCAATCTGGAAAGATGGTAAAGGTGATGTTTTACGGGATCTACGGCAGGCCTGTGACGAGTATGGCCTTAATTTTGGAGTTTACCTGTCTCCATGGGACCGGAACAGTTCAGTTTATGCTACTCCGGAATACTTAACTTACTATCGGAATCAGCTTCAAGAGCTTCTAACAAATTATGGTGATGTTTTCGAAGTATGGTTCGACGGTGCCAACGGTGGCGATGGATATTATGGAGGTGCCGGGGAAACAAGAAAAATTGATAATAAAACCTATTATGATTGGGTAAATACTCATAAAATTGTAAGGGAGTTACAACCAATGGCTGTCATGTTCAGTGATGCAGGACCCGATATCCGGTGGGTCGGAAACGAAAGCGGAATGGGAAGTCTTACCAATTGGTGCCTTCTTAAAAGAGATGAGATGTATCCGGGAGGCGATTTTGCAGGGATACTTGGAGAAGGTCATGAAAATGGGAATTACTGGGTACCTGCTGAAGTAGATGTTTCAATTCGTCCAGGATGGTTTTATCACCAGAATCAGGATTCACTTGTACGATCACCTGAAAACCTGATGGAACTTTACTACTCTTCAGTCGGACGGAACAGCAATCTTCTTCTTAATGTCCCTCCCGACAGGAGAGGCCTTTTGCATGAGAATGATGTCAAGTCTCTTCTTACTTTCAGAGAGTTGCTGGGAAAAGAATTTGAAACAGAACTGGCAAAAGGGAAGAAGTTAAATGCCACATCCTTCAGGGGAAAAGGATATGAAGCTTCAAATATAAATGACGGAAATCCTGAAACTTACTGGACCACAAAAGATTGTCAGACAGCCGGAGATATAATTATCAACTTTGGAGCAGAAACGGAAGTGAACAGAATTATACTTCAGGAATATATTAAATTGGGGCAGAGGGTTCAGGAATTCAAAGTAGAAGCATATACTAATGGTGAATGGAAGCTGGTTATTGATGGTACAACAATAGGCCACAAAGTAATAAGAAAATTTCAGGTTGTTAAAACCTCAAAGATCAAAGTAACTATCAGCAAATCAAAAGCCTGTCCGGTTATATCAAATATTGAACTTTACAGGGCACCCGGGGAATGAAGGGGAGTTTCTCTAACGGACATAATTACTACTGATGGCTGGACATGAATTTGCCGGTATGATAGAAGAGATCGCAGATCATTTTTGGGGTACTCCCACAGTCTGTGCAAGTATTATCCTCTGATTTGACCTTAATCCCATTTCAGGAGCAAGTGGCTCTTCCGGGACCATCCCTCTTACAACACATCCAAGATCTGCAGATGCACAATAGAGGTAGATATTCTGTGCAATAAATGCTGCATTGGCGTACGTCATAAGCAGATCGGAATCTTCTATCGTCTCACCCTCTTTTTTGCCGAGTTTACCCATATCGGCAACATACAAAATGTTTAATGCGGCGTCGGCAACAAAACTCTGGGTGCCGGTTAACTTCCTGAGATCTTTGTTGTTAACCAGCTTCAGTATATTTGAGTCAGCAATATAAAGATAAAGGCCACCGGGAAGAGCAACATACACATCAATCTCCTGAACATTTCTTGCTGATGGAGCAGTCCTTTTTTTAAGATCAGCCCTGTTTATTCCCCAGCCTGCCCACAAAAGATCAGAAAGTTGTTGTTGTGTCAGGCTATCTTTTGTAAATGATCTGATCGATTGTCTTTCATTTAGCGCCTGCATAAGCGGTTTGCCACCGGTTTTATCAGGTGCCGGAAGAGAGATATCCTGAGCCTGGATACTCATCGGTAATAAAGAAGTACTCAACAAAAGAATAACTAAACAGGATAATAGCCGGTTTTTCATGGGATGGATTTTATAATGTTAGTATAGGTTAATGGATTTAGACTATCTGAAACATCCGTGCCACTTTGACTGCTCCTGCAATTCTTTTGGTAAGTCCTTTCCAGTCTCTTTTCTGGATCAACTCTTTTGTGATAAGGTTCGAACCGATACCGACACAGGTAACACCTGCTTCCCTCATCTTAAGGATGACATCTATTCTCGTAAATCGTGCCATAATTATTTTTGTTTGTACAAATGTATTTAAAATTGATTTAACCGCAAACAGGGTAGATTTCTGAAATGTTGAAAAGTTAAAACGTTGAGATTTCAACCCCTAAACTCTTCAACACTTTAACACTTCCACACTTCAATCTTTTCCTTTCTCCTTTTATCTTTTTACTTTTGTCTTTTGTCTTTCCTTATAATTATCTTAGCAACTCAATATATCAACATGGCACTAAACTATATCTGGATCGGATTCTTTATTATCGGATTCCTTGTTGCACTTGGTCAGTTGATCTTCGCTGGGAATACACAGATATTCAATGAGATGGTCAATGCTGTTTTTTCAAATGCCAGGACCGGTTTTGAAATATCACTTGGATTGACAGGGGCCCTCACCCTCTGGATGGGTCTGCTGAAAGTGGGAGAGAAAGGGGGAGTGGTTGCAATCCTTGGCCGACTTATCGGTCCCCTTTTTGAAAAGCTATTTCCAGGTCTACCGAAAGGACATCCTGCATACGGATCTATTATGCTGAACATATCTGCCAACATGCTTGGTCTTGATAATGCTGCAACTCCTGTTGGGCTTAAGGCGATGAAAGAGATGCATGAGGTCAATCCCGATAAGGAGACAGCCTCTAACGCCCAGATCATGTTCCTGGTTCTTAATGCCGCAGGACTGACAATTATTCCAGTCAGCATTATTGTTTACCGGACGCAGCTTGGTGCAGTTAATCCGGCTGATATTTTTATCCCAATACTTATTTCAACTTTTGCTGCCTCCCTAACAGGAATATTAAGTGTTGCTATAATTCAGAAAATCAATTTGTTCGATAAGGTTATTCTGGCTTATCTGGGAGGACTTACAGTAATAATGGCAGGTATAATAATCTATTTCAGCGGACTTCCAAGGGAACTGATATCAACAATATCCACCTTTTCGGCAAATTTCATTCTCATGACGATTATTGTACTTTTTATCGTCCTGGCGTTCATAAAAAAGGTAAATGTTTATGACGCTTTTATTGAAGGGGCCAAAGATGGATTTAATATCGCCATTAAAATTATACCTTTCCTTATTGCCATCCTGGTGGCAATTGGAATCTTCAGAGCATCTGGTGCTATGGATTTTATTATCACCGGTATTGCTAAGTTCTTTGCCTGGCTGGGTGTTGATACGCAATTTACAGGAGCTCTGCCTGTTGCATTCATGAAGCCACTTTCCGGAAGCGGTGCCCGCGGATTGATGATAGATGCCATGACAACCCATGGACCCGATTCATTTATCGGACGATTAGCATGTACTATGCAGGGAACAACCGATACAACATTTTACATTGTTGCAGTTTATTTCGGTTCAGTAGGTATAAAAAATACAAGGTACTCAATAGGATGCAGCTTACTTGCTGATCTTGCTGGCTTTACTACTGCTATATTTGTCGCATATCTCTTTTTTACATAGGCCTTATCAATGTGCATTTTACTGACATCAACTCTCGTAGGCATAAGCATTGTTGGAATAATTATCCTTACCTCGAGGTTAAAACTAAAAGCATTCATTGCCCTCTTCCTGGTTTCACTTTTTCTGGCATTTACGACCCTTCCTGCAAACACAATCGTAAGTACAATTAAAGAAGGCTTTGGCAACACCATGGCCTCCATAGGATTCCTGATAATCCTGGGGGCGATTATTGGTATTACACTCGATAAAACTGGCGGAACCCTCAGTATTGCTAGGTATATTCTTTCAAAAACAGGAGAAAACAGGAGTGCCCCTGCATTGGGTATCACAGGGTTTATTACGGGATTACCAATATTTTGCGATTCCGGATTTATAATATTAAGCGGACTTGCGAAGTCGTTCAGCGTAAAATCGAAACTGGCGATGCCCTTTATGTCTACAGTACTTGCGTGTTCGCTTTATTCAGTGCATTGTCTTATACCACCTCACCCCGGGGCACTGGCAGCAGCAGGGCTGCTTAAAGTAAATATCGGGTATCTTATAGTTATTGGAACAATCTTTGCAGTCCCTGGTGCACTGGCTGCATATTTCTGGAGCAAATGGATGACAAAAGGGAAAAACTATCCGCCTGCGAAAGAGATCGAGATTGACACACAATTAACCCATGATAATCTTCCCTCAGCTTTTCTTTCATTTCTTCCGATCGTTGTTCCACTGTTGCTTATCACATTCAGATCATTGTTTAGTCTGATAGACAAAGGAGGACAAAATCTTATCTCCAAAATATTCTATTTCCCCGGTGAGCCAATATTTGCTTTATCAATAGGCGTTGTTCTTGCCATGTTTTTAATTAAGGATAAAACAATTGCATCAATGAATTCCTTTTTTTCTGAAGCAATAGAAAAAGCCGGACCAATACTTATTGTTACTGCAGCTGGAGGCATGTTTGGAATGGTGATCAAAGAAACAGGTACCGGCGATGCTATGGGTAAATTGCTGGCTGGTACAAGTATTGGCCTTGTGGTACCATTTCTTATTGCCGCTGTTATGAAAACAGCTCAGGGTTCATCAACGGTGGCAATTATAACAACAGCATCTTTTGTTGCTCCCATGATATCAATGCTTGGTCTCGATTCAGAGTGGGGCAGGTTATTTGCAATGCTTTCGATGGGTGCAGGCTCAATGATTGTTTCACACGCCAACGATTCCTACTTCTGGGTTGTTTCCAATTTTTCTGATATCGAACCCGATACAACATTGAAAGTGTATTCGTCCTCAACTTTGGTAATGGGATTGGTAGTATTTGCCTGTGTTTGGATTACCTCTCTTATTATTTTGTAAAATGTCTACCTTTATTATCAACTCAGGTTTATGGGTTTAGAATAAGAATAGATGAATCACAGAACAATTGCAGAACAGATTTTTCTGGCGGGAATCGATAGTGTTCTTCCTGAAAGGCTGATAACTAAAGAGATGACTTTAAAGGATAATCATCTGTGTATTGGTCATCTGAACTTCTCCCTTGAATTAATTGATAATATATATGTTATAGGTGCCGGGAAAGCAAGCGCCATGATGGCCGCGGCGGTAGAAAAGATTCTTGGAAATAGGATTTCTGAAGGACATATCGTTGTTAAGTACGGTCATTCCTGTAAATTGAAATTTATTACGGTTTCGGAAGCGCGCCATCCTGTCTCCGATTCAAACGGGTTCAAAGCAACTGAAAAGATATTGAAAATTGCAGATAAGGCCAACAGGAATGATCTGGTATTATGCCTTTTATCTGGTGGCGGCTCAGCGCTTCTCCCTGATTTTCCAGAAGGTTCTTCTCCTGAAGAGATGATTACAGTTAATAACCTTCTGATTAATAGCGGAGCCTGTATTAAAGAGATTAATGCAGTGCGCAAACATTTGTCATTAGTTAAGGGAGGTCAGCTTGCCAGGGCCATCTGTCCGGCTACCCTCGTAAGTCTTATTTTATCTGATGTACCTGGTGATCTATTGGATGTAATTGCTTCGGGACCAACAACTCCCGACCCAACAACTTTTAGACAGGCACTGGATGTATTAGATAAATTTAATTTAACAGCTCATATTCCCGTCGGGATTCTGAAATATCTGGATGACGGTTCAGCCGGAATCAGACCCGAAACACCAAAACCATTGGATCCTGTTTTTGAGAGGACTAACAACCTCCTGATAGGCACTAATAAGATAGCGCTTGAAGCAGCAAAACAGAAAGCATTTGAGTATAATATTAATGCAGTTATAATAGACGATCAACTGCAAGGCGACACAACAACGGTTGCCGGGTATATCGTGGAAACATCACTAAACTTTAAAAATGATAAAAGTGAGGTGAAGCCCGTCTGCCTTTTATTAGGAGGAGAGACAACAGTTAAGATGACAGGTAAAGGACTCGGCGGAAGAAACCAGCATCTGGCGCTATTGTCTGCTATCCTGCTTCAGAACAATCCGGGCATAACAATACTATCTGCCGGTACAGATGGTACTGATGGGCCAACAGGTGCTGCAGGAGCTGTTGTCGATTCGGATACCTTACGCGCCTCTCTATCGAAAAATATTGATCACGAAAAATACCTCAGAGAGTTCGATTCATACCATTTCTTTAAAAAAGCAGGCGGCCATATCATTACCGGTCCTACCATGACCAATGTTATGGATATTATTGTAGTAATCGTGGAATAATCAAAATCAAATTGATCCTTTGAAGAATAGGATCAGGTATACATTGTAAATATACTCAGCTTGTTAAAATAGGAGGTGGAAACGTTTTTAAAAATAGGGAATTGTCTGTGGCCCTTCAGGCAAAACACAAATATTAGCCCGGGGTCCAATTTTTTTTACCAGGTCATCTGTTAAACTTCTAATATCGTTAACAGGATTGAGAAGGGCTCTTTTAATAGTTTCATCATCCAACTTATCACTAAACAAGTACACATTTGCCTTTTGCTGAATCAGTGCCTGAAAATAGATCTGCCAGGTGTCCTTTAATATGATTTCCTTCTCTTTTATAAACTCCATCAGATCATTTACACTATTGACTGATTTAAATATGGTCTCATAGTCACTGTCAGAGGGAATCCCATCCCAGCATTCAGCAGCAATAATAATATTCCCACCCGCTTTTACTATTTGTGCAGCAGCGCTCATTCCCTTTACAGTCTGATAGATATTCAAATCCAAAGGATAACCCGAATTGCTAGTGATAACTATATCATAAAATTTGTCAACCTGAACCATAGCCGAATCTTTTACAAACTGACATCCAGCCCGATGAGCTGTAATCAAATCTCCTGCAAAGACATTCGTTATATCTTTATTTTTATTTAATGTGATATTTAATAGAAACAACCCTTGAACAAAATCAACAGCTTCCATTATTTCCTCCCAGATGGGATTTCCGTAAGTAATACCCCACCCTACATTCTCAAGTGACAGATGTGCTATAGAATGGTTATATTTAATAGTATCAACAAATGCCATTCCCGGGATTAATGCTTTCCCACCACCTGAAAAACCAGCAAAAAAATGGGGTTCAATAAAACCCGTAAGAATTTTTATATTACAATTAAGAATTTCCTTATTCAGAAATATCTCATTTCCGGAAATTGTAGTACCCACGAATTCATGTAACTCTAAATTATTCGAGTCATTTTGAACAATTTTGTAATTTTTTACAATAGTTTTACCCAAAATCTTAATCAGTTCTTCATTAGTTGCAAACCTGTGAGTCCCATTTGCACAAAAAAAACAAATATTTTCCTGAGGAATATTTCGCAATTCATTTAATAAGGCAGGTAAAATGATATTATATGGTGTTGCCCTAGTAATATCGCTGAATATTATAGCAATTTTATCATCGGGTCCAACGATATCTTTTAATGGTTTGCTGTTATATGGATTTCTAAGAGCTTCTGTTATTGCAAGGCTCTGATCATTAACTCTGTCAACCCAACGAGGTTCAATAATATCAATATGCAAATTATCGGATAATTCGATAATGTATCCTGTTTTACCATAAGCTAAATTAAAAATCATATCCTTCAGAAAAAATGATGAGTATGTTTTTCAGAATAAGAATTAAAGAAATCCTTTAGCAAAGTTCGCCCTTTGGGAAGTACCGAAAAGCATAATTTTATTTATCATATATGGCATATATGCTTAACAATGGTTAAAAATATGGAAAAACATTTAAAACGCAACCAATCCTGTAAAGGAATTTTCTATTGAAGGTGAGAATGGGAGAAGGAATAATAACCAACATAAACATATGCAATAAGGGGAACTATCATTGCAATAGCCATACTGGCTGTAACTTCAGCAATATATCCCATTAATGGAGTACAGAGCGATCCTCCGATGATTGCCATTACCAATACTGATCCTCCGATTTTCGTATTTTCACCAAGACCTTTGATACTTATAGCAAAAATTGTAGGATACATCAGCGACATAAAAAAGCTGGTAAAGAAAATTGCCCACATACCAATCCATCCCGGAACTAATATGCTGAATCCTACTAATATAACATTGATAAAGCTATACAAACCCATCAGCCGGTTGGGTTGTATGTAGCGCATAATCCATGTTGCAGAGAATCGACCCACACCAAAAGCCACTAATGTCCCGGTTAAAAAATAGCCAGCCACTTTCTCCGGTTGCCCGGTATAGTCCTGAACGTAGGGAATGAAATAGCTCCAGGTACCCACCTGCGCACCGACATAGAAAAATTGTGCCAGCACTCCTTTCCAGAAATCCGGAAATTTCAGAAGATCTTTGAAACTACCTCTTGAATTATTCAGTACATTCTTTTCAGTATCAAACTTTGGAAATTTCACCTTGATGATGAGTAAAGCCCAGGCCATTGCAAACAGAGCCATTCCAATATAAGGTTTAATTACACGCATTGTTTCCTGTCGAAGAAAGCTTTCATATTCGCCGGCCATTTTCATTGATGCTATTTTTGTTTCATCAGGTTCGATGCCCGAAAAGATAAATAATGTTCCAAGTAACACTCCGACAACAGAACCTATCGGATTGAACGCCTGCGAAAAATTTAACCGTTGTTCAGAGGATTCAGGGTTACCCAACAGTGTTATAAACGGATTAGCCCCTGTTTCCAGAAAAGCCAGTCCCGAAGCTATGACAAATAGTGCCAAAAGGAAAAATCCATATTGCCCTATTATCGCAGCAGGCCAGAACAGCAGACATCCCATTGAATAAAGCAAAAGACCAAAAACGATTCCAGCTTTGTAACTGTACCGGCGCATCAGCATTCCCGCAGGTATAGCCAGCACAAAATATCCCATGTAGAATGCTGATTGGATCAGTCCTGCCTGAAACCGCGAAATTTCCATCGATTTCATAAATTGTTTGATCAATACACCGTTGAGGTTGTTGGGGATCCCCCACATAAAAAAGAGGGTTGTTACCAAAACAAAAGGCATAATTGATCCTGCCAGAATAAATCTTGATTTGTTGGTCTTTAGAGCTTCCATTTTTTATCTATGCGTTTCTAATAATAGTTGATTTCACAACCATTCTGCTAATTGATTCCTATTTCTTCTGAGCATTCTAATTTGTCTTGTAGTCCTGGTTTCGATCATGTCAGGAATCAGCTGACGGGAGATTAATAAGTGCATTCCTTTGCTGCATCGGCCATTATTTTTATATGCTCAACGGGAGTATCAAAAAAATGATCTGAACAGGCACAGATATAGCCGCCATCATAACCAACCTTTTCAAAGAGAGTATGTACCATATTTATGATTTTTTCGTCAGGTCCATCTGTCAGCACGTTGTACTGATCAATTCCTCCGATCAGAGCAATACGGTTTCCTACCTTTTCTTTCATTTCCCATGGTTCCTGATTGCCACCTATGCTCTTTGGGGCAAGGGTTTCAGAACAATCTGCACCGTTTGAAATTATAAATTCTTCAATTCCATATGTTCCGCCACAGGTATGGTAGGTGATTTTAAATCCGAGGGAATGAAGGGCATCATGCATTTTCCTGTCATATGGAAGGCAAAATTCTTTATGGAGGTCAGGCGATACCAGGGTAGAGGAGGCAGAACCCCCACCGGTTTCGACAAGATCAAACTTAGCTCCTTTCATTGTTTCAATAAACTGAAGTTTCTTATCAAGAAGGATCTTCATAAGGTTATGAACCCATTCAGGGTTGGTCATGGCTCTTATTATCAATTCGTTTATATCCATTAAACAGGCTGCATGCTGCCAGCAACCCGCCTGGTCGCCCCATACAAATCCTCTTACAATTCCATTGTCTCCTACCTCATCATATACTTTTTCAAGCGGTTTGGGATCAAGCATAGGAACAGGCATGAATTTACGGATCAATTCCAGGTCTTCATCCCTCTTGATCAGGTATTCAGTGATCCAGGTGGTTTTTCTGTCTCCTGCTGTTTTATAGGTCAGGTTTCCACCGGGAGTAATTATGTTATGATGATTGATCCTGTTTTCAGGATCATTTCTTATCACTTTCACCTCATCTTTCCATTCCCGTGTGGAGAATTTAGAAAAATCTGCATCAACCAGCCAGAACTGGCCCATGTCCGCAAAATACTGTATCGCTGCATCCATACCAACATTCTCAAATGCTTCCAACGGACTTATCCCATTCATAAAGGTATCGAGATGATAACCCTGCCATTGATGTACTGTAACAGGCAGCCGATCAGGCTTTTCGCCGTTTATAGCACACATCATTCTTTCTTTTGAATTCACTTTATAAAGAATTAGTGTTTAACTGTCCTTAAAATTAAATAAAAATATAAGAATCTGTTTATTTTCCTAAGTTTGATTTCGTGTAACATTATCCCTTGAAAAGTCATAAATAATGTTATCAGGACAGGAAAAATAACTACCAGATGCATCAGACATGACCAACAATTTTTATGCTAATACGGAAACGTATACCCTTCCTGTGAAGGAATTGATAATTGAAGGCGAGATTGCAAATCCGGGAAAGGTTGATTTCTCGAAGCTTCCCGTACATTCAGTTATTGTAAAAGAGACACTTCTCGACAGTGCCGGCGGCGACAGGTTTGTAGGTGCTTACAGGTATGATGGCTACTCCCTTTTTGATTTTCTTAATGACCGGATCATTAAAAAGTCAAACAGTGCTGATTTTAAACCAATTATAGATCTATATATTGAAATTAAAAATGACAAAGGCGATAAGGTTGTTTTCAGCTGGGGAGAAATCTATTATCCAAACAACCTCCATAAGATTATAATAGCCTCTAATGTGTCGCGGATAGTACCATCCAGGACTAAGGAGCTGTGGCCTCTCCCGGTGACATCTAAAATTGTGGCAGGAAGTGACCTTGTAACCGAAAGAAATATATCTGATCCGGTAAAGATTACAGTAAAGTCAATCAGGAAAACATTTCTTGTAACGCAGGGGATGTCTCCTATGTATTCGCCTCAGATTAAGATTTTCAGTTCTGAGAAACAAATCGGAGAAATAGAAAAACTTCCTGAAAACACTAATAATGAGACTTATAATACAATGTTCTATGGCAGGGGAAAAGGTATTCACAGCACTTCACCCTTTGCAGGGGCTCTCCTGAAAGATCTCCTTCAGAAGTTTTATCCTATTAACAGGGAGAATATGCAATCAGGAATAATGTGTTTTGCCGGTAAAGATGGTTACAGGTGTGCCGTATCATATTCCGAACTGTTTAACCGTAGTGATCAGCAGGAGTTTCTCCTTGTCAGATCAGAACCAGCTGAAGATGGAGGGTTATACAGGATATTTGCTGCCAGCGATTTCTTCTCCGACAGGGCAATAAAGTCAATTTCAGAAATTCATTTGAACCAGTAGGGACACACCATAACGTGTCCCTACTATTCTAAATGGTCAAAAAAAATTATTCGACAGATAAAACTACCGATTTTACTTAGATAACCTCCCAATCCATTGAACTTTTTTGTTTCGGTGGGTATTCGTGTTTAGATTTGTTCATATTATAAATAAAGTTAAATCTGAAACGGCAATTAAATATAGAAATACAATTATGCTTATTAAAAGGAACATAGCACTTAGCGAAAACGGATTCGTTTTCAACCCATCTACCGGCGACTCTTTTACATTGAATATTACTGGTAAGGATGTCTTGATGCTAATAAAAGAAGGGAAAAATATCAGTCAGATAACCGATTTGATGGTAGAAAAATACGATGTCGATAAAATTACACTGGAAAGATATCTGACCGATTTTGTAAATGACCTTAGTGCAAATAACCTTTTGGAGGAATAAAAATGGGTCGGCAGAAAGTAACAGTTGCAGTAACAGGACTTAACAACATTGACAGCCCGGGTCCGGGAATTCCGGTAATACGCGGAATCAGGGAATCAAAGGATTTTGAGGTCAGGATAATCGGACTGGCATATGAGCATCTTGAGCCTGGTATTTATATGAGCGATCTGGTTGATAAAACCTATATGATTCCTTATCCGGCAGAAGGAAAAGACGCATTATTCAACAGATTGCTGGAAATACACGATAAGGAGAAGTTAGATGTTATTATCCCGAATTTCGATGCTGAACTCTTTTCATTTATCAAACTTGAGAAAAAATTAAAGGAGATTGGGATTAAAACCTACCTGCCTACACTGGAACAGTTTGAAGAGAGAAATAAATCAAATCTTCCTGCATACGGTGAAAAATATGGAGTTAATGTTCCGGCTGGCACAGAGGTTTTTAGCATTTCAGATTTGGATAATACGCTTAAATCGATGAATTATCCGGTGATGATCAAGGGGAAATATTACGATGCTTACCCGGCTTATTCTATGGAGCAGGCTGCAATCTACTTCTCAAAGATGTCAGCAAAATGGGGATTTCCTGTTATTGTTCAGGAATTTATCAGAGGATCCGAGGTGAATGTTATTGTGCTTGGAGATGGTAAAGGTAATTTAATAGCTGCCGTACCTATGCGTAAGCAATACATAACCGATAAAGGCAAGGCATGGGGTGGTATTACCATAGATGATCCATCAATGCTCGATCTTGCAAAGAAGATAATATCACAAACAAAGTGGAAAGGTGGAATGGAGTTGGAGCTTATCAGATCAGCTGACAGCAAACTGTACCTTCTTGAGATTAATCCAAGAATTCCATCATGGGTTTATTTAGCAGTGGGCGCCGGTCAGAATATTCCGGAGGCACTTCTGAAGCTGACATTAGGTATTGATGTTAAGCCATTTAAGACATACGATGTTGGTAAAATGTTTGTGAGGTACTCCTACGATATGATTGTCGATCTGGAACTTTTCTCCAGGTTGACAACTACAGGGGAGTTATAGAAGAAAGTAATAAATGTAAACAGAAGATAAGGAGTACAAAATCATGGCAAAGCTAACATTTGAACGACCAACAATAACCCGTTTAACTCCGGGTGTACCATCGAAGCATGGAGTTGGAACAGTTATTGCACCAATGCCATTAATCGAGGGAATTAAAGTAGATGATCTCTTAGCGAAATATGGATCACCACTTTATATCTTCTCAGAACGGACAATTCGAAAAGGAATGGAGGATATCAAAAGAGCCTTCAGCTTAAGATATCTTAAAGTTCAGATGGCCTGGAGTTACAAGACCAACTATTTGGATTCAATCTGCCGTATATTCCATCAGGAGGGATCCTGGGCAGAGGTTGTCTCTGGTTTTGAGTACGATAAGGCCATCAGGAATGGTGTTAAAGGAGAGAATATTATCTTCAATGGACCAGGGAAAAGCATTGAGGATCTGGAGAAAGCTGTAAGGAATGGATCGTTTATACATATCGATCATATCGATGAGCTGTTCATGTTATCGGATGTTTGTCAGAGAAAAAATTCAGAGGCAAGGGTAGCAGTCAGGGTAAATATGGATATCGGCATTTATCCCCAATGGGACAGGTTCGGATTGAACTATGAGAACGGTGAAGCATGGGATGCCATAAATCGCATTATGATTAATCCAAAATTAAAACTGACGGGTTTACATACACATATTGGTACCTATATAATGAGTGTTGATGCGTACCGGATCGCAGCTACAAAGCTTGCTGATCTTGCTTGCAATATAGCTCAGAAGTTCGATCATCATATTTCGTATATCGATATGGGTGGAGGATTTGCATCAAAGAATACTCTGCGGGGAGCCTATCTTTCTGGCGAGGATACTACTCCTTCGTTCGATGAATATGCTGAGGCGATTACATCAGCAATTATCAATTCTCAGATTAAACCCGATAAACTGCCTGTATTAATACTTGAAACCGGGCGTGCCCTAATCGATAACGCAGGTTTTATTGCCGGTTCGGTGCTTGCAATAAAACGATTATCCGATGGTAAAAGGGCAACTATTGTGGATGTTGGTGTGAATTTGCTTTTCACCTCCTTCTGGTACGATCATAAAATTCATCCTGTAAGCAATCATTCAGGTTTGGTTGAAGAGACAGCAATCTATGGTCCTTTGTGCATGAATATTGATGTTCTGAGACCATCACTGATGTTCCCGGCATTGAAGCGTGGCGACCGGTTCGTAATAACCAGAACAGGCGCTTACAACAACACTCAGTGGTTACAGTTTATAACCACCCGTCCTAATGTTGTTTTAATAGACCAGAACAGGGAGGTACATCTTATCAGGCGTGCTGAAACACTGGAATATGTATCAGGAAATGAGGTAATACCGGAGTATTTGGGTTGAAGACGGAAGTCGGAAATCGAAAATCCAAAGATGGAAGACAGATTTTTTTAAACAGTATGAGTTTGCATTCAATTTAATGAATATGATGGTAGCATTTAAAGATAAAATAAAATGAACTTCGGACTTCGGACTTCGGTCTTCAGAACATCCAATTGAATAATACATAGAAATAAATGTTAAAGAACAGCAACATTTCCACAATTATTCAGGGAGTACTCCGAAGCTATTCCCAGATATTCTTTTCGGAGAGCTACTGGTTTGCCATTCCTCTGGTTCTGGTCTCGTTCCTTGATATTTCAGCTGGTATCTGTGGTTTACTTTCGGTACTGACCGCAAATCTTGCAGCATCATTATTAAAGTTTGATAAACTGACAATCGTCAAAGGATTCTACGGTTTCAACAGTCTTCTGGTGGGTTTAGGGTTAGGCTACTACTATGAGTTGACAATTATAATCATCGTAATAGCAATATTTTCAGGATTTTTAGCGTTGCTTATTACAATTGCATTTCATGGAATATTGGGTAAATACTACCTGCCTTACCTTTCAATTCCATTTGTGTTTAGCATATGGATTGTACTAAGTGCAGGAGGGATGCTAAGTGGAACCGAAGACAATCAGAGCGGTATTTACGTCCTGAATAAACTGTTTAGTTTAGGAGGTCATCCTCTTGTCAACCTTCATCAATGGTGGGTTAGGAATGTTACATCGATTTTTCTTAATAGCTACTTCCTCTCTCTTGGCGCTATCTTCTTCCAGTTTAATGTTTTCGCAGGAATAGTGATGGCAATTGCATTGCTTTTTTATTCAAGAATTGCCTTTTTGCTTTCGCTGCTGGGTTATAGTGTTGCTTATCTTGCATACTCTTTTTTGGGTATGGACATGACCCAGTTGGGTTATAGTTACATAGGATTTAATTTTATTTTATGTGCAATTGCCATAGGTGGATATTTCTATATCCCGTCAAGGCAATCCTTCTTTTGGGCATTCGCGATAACACCTGTAATCGCATTAGTTGCGGCAGGTCTGTATGGTTTGCTTAAACCTTTTAATCTGACATTACTATCGCTTCCTTTTAATTTAATTTTATTGACTTTTATTTACTCATTAAGGTTTAGAACTGTGCAAAGTAAGTTTAGGGAGGTGCAAATACAGGAGGGAACGCCTGAGCGTAATTTATACTCCTACGGGAGTTTTTCCAAACGATTCCCGAACTTTGGCTGGCTTCAGATAAAACTCCCATTCCTTGGTGAGTGGTATATCAACCAGGGGCATAATGGAGAGCATACCCACAAAGGCGAATGGGCTGATGCATGGGATTTTGTAATTATCAACAGTGATTTATCTCAGCATGATAATGAAGGGAACAACCTCAGGGACTATTATTGTTTTGGTCAGAATGTAATTGCATCAGCCGATGGATCAGTTGTTGTTGCCGAAGATGGCATCGATGACAATAATGTGGGAGAAGTTAACACTATAAAGAACTGGGGTAATACGGTAATAATCAAACATGCCGAGGGCTTATTCTCAAAACTATGTCACCTCCAGAAGGGATCGATTTCAGTAAAAACAGGTGATAATGTCCATTGCGGTCAGGCGATCGGGAAAGTTGGAAATTCCGGACGTTCCCCATTTCCACATCTTCATTTTCAACTTCAACCATCACCATATATTGGTTCAAGAACCATTAATTACCCCTTATCTGCTTATTTAGTAGACGGGACGGAGCTTAGAACTTTTAGCTACCCTGCCAAAGGGCAGAGATTAAAACCTATTGAAGAGAATCCTCTTCTTAAAAAGGCTTTCAATCTGATGCCCGGTGCGAAGCTTAACTGGAAAATCAAAACATCAAAAGGTATAGATACCGTTACCTGGGAGGTGTTCACCAATCCATATAATAAATCCTATATTTTCTGTCATGCTACATCCTCTATAGCCTATTTTCAGTACGATGGAGTTCACTTCTGCTTCACCCATTTTGAGGGAGACCGGAAATCGTTGCTCTACACTTTCTATCTGGCAGCGTTTAGAGTACCTCTTGTATATATTGATGGATATATCTCAGCTGATTCTTTACCTGTAAATCGTGCATTTAAAGGTTGGAGGCTCTTTTTGCACGACTTTACAGCTCCATTCTTCTTGTACCTGAAAGTAAATTGTGAGGTTAGGATGAGAAGGATTGGCTCAGCGTTTGATTTGGATAGCATTGAATACCAATCACAGCTTTCAGGTTATTCATTTAACCAAAAGGTTTGGACTAAAGGCTTCAAACTTGTAGTGAATAGCGATAATAGTTTGAAGTTTACAAATGAAAGCTTAGAAATAGAAGCTTTATGCGAATCTTATTGAAGATAACATCCCTGCTACTGGTTTTTTCAGCAAAATTGTCTGCTCAGAATGATTTTAAATCACTCGATGAGAAAACATTCGATTACTACATCAGGGGTGATTATAAGAATCTGGAAAAAACAACAGACACATTGCTCTCACTGGGAATCGATTACTATTACATGCGGATGAGGTTGGGAATACTTGCTTACAACAACCAGCGATATCCAGAAGCTTTAAATCATTTTACCAGGGCTCTTGAGTTTAGCTCACTGGATACAATTTCCAGGGAGTATATTTACTATAGCTACCTTTTGTCAGGAAGAAAAGCTGATGCTAACCTGTACCTTGAATCAATACCTCCGGGCAATAAAAACAGTACATTAAAATCTATAGGCAGACCTGGTTTCTCAGATCTTTATGTAGGGTCCTCTGCCTCTGTATATGATGCAAATCTCCATAATATCAATAACTTATATTATGAGGCATTAAATAGCAGCTTAAGCATAAATGCCGGTTATGAAAGTTATCTCTTACGTAGATTTAAAGGAACCTTTGCTTTTACAAACTATCGGAAAAAGGGAAAAATATACTCCGCATCAATTCCATCAGGAACAAATCTTGACTTTTCTCAGTATCAGGTGTATGCCAGACTGACCGGTTATGTTTTCCATGGTTGGGAGTTTTCAGGGTTTGGTCATGTTGCATTTTATAAGGAGCTCTTTACCCGCGGTCAGAAAAACACCGAATGCCTCGGGGGTATAGGACTTTCAAAAA
>Ga0315278_10001201_pt1 | contig 22520 bp, 16 predicted proteins | sample YL17G06_0_MG_FD_203880 | JGI IMG/M metagenome (GOLD analysis project Ga0315278, IMG submission 203880) | Sediment microbial communities from Yellowstone Lake, YNP, Wyoming, USA - YL17G06_0 | ecosystem: Environmental > Aquatic > Freshwater > Lake > Sediment | place: USA: Wyoming | collected... | reverse complement strand
CTTGCAGATGATGAACGCCTTTGTGGCTGTCGTTGACGGCAACGGGTTTGCGCGCGCCGCGCGCAAGCTCGACGTCTCTCCGCCGGTCGTGACCCGCGCCGTGTCTGAGCTGGAAACGCGGCTGGGCGTTCGATTGCTCAACCGGACCACGCGTGTGGTGAGGGTCACCGAAGCGGGTGCACAGTACGCCCGGGACTGCCGACGCATCCTCGCTTCGCTGGTGGACGCCGACGCGTTGTTGGTCGATATGAACGCGGCGCCGCGCGGTGTGTTGACGCTGACGGCACCGGTCCTGTTCGGTGCCAGGTTCGTGACCCCTATCGTCACTGAGTTCCTGGGCAACCACCCCGAAGTCACCGCCTCGTGCTGGTTTCTCGACCGAATGGTCAATCTGGTGAACGAAGGCGTCGATGTCGCCGTTCGCATTGGTGAATTGCCAGATTCCTCGCTGCAGGCCGTACGGGTTGGAAGTGTGCGCCGCATCATCTGTGGCGCACCCGCCTACCTGGCCCGCCACGGCACCCCGACCACGCCTGAGTGCCTGGCCGGCCACCGCCTTGTCTCGGTGGGCAGTCCCATACCCGCGCCCGAGTGGCCCACGGGGGTGAACGGTGCGATGCGTGCGGTCAAGGTGCAGCCTCGCATGACAACGAACACCAACGACTCGGCCGTGGCGGCGGCGGTGAGCGGGTTCGGGCTGACACGTCTGCTCTCCTACCAGGTAGCGGATCAATTGCATGCGGGTGAGTTGCAGATCGTGCTCGAAGCGTTCGAACCCAAGGCGTTGCCGGTGCATGTGGTTCACCGGGAGGGACGTCACGCATCGCCGCGGGCGCGCACTTTCCTGGACCTGGCCATCGACCGCCTGCGCGCAGACCCACGGCTGCATTGAGCACGGGGCAGTCGGTCGTCTAGTCGGGCTCGGCCCGAAGCGTAGGTACCGGCGCAGCGTCCACGTGCCAACATCCACTGCTTCCCATTCAAGGAACCTTGCCATGCCGAACCAACGCGTCGAATTTCCGGGAAGCCTGGGGTATGCCCTTGCGGGCCGCCTGGACACGCCAGACAGCGAACCCGTTGCATGGGCCCTGTTCGCCCACTGTTTCACCTGCTCCAAGGACACCAAGGCCGCCGCCTACGTCGCACAGGCGCTGGCCGGCGCAGGGTATGGCGTGTTGCGCTTCGACTTCACCGGCCTGGGCGGCAGCGGCGGCGATTTTGCAAACACCCATTTCAGCTCGAACGTGGGCGACCTGGTGGCTGCGGCCGACTGGCTGCGTGCTCACCATGGCGCCCCGACATTGCTGATCGGACACTCGCTGGGTGGCGCGGCCGTCCTGGCCGCGGCCGGTAGCGTGGCGGATGCCCGCGCCGTCGTCACGCTGGGCGCACCTTTCGATCCGGCCCACGTCACCCATCAGTTTGGCGCCACGTTGCAACTCATCGAAGCAGAGGGCCAGGCCCAGGTTCAACTCGGTGGGCGACCGTTCACCATCCGGCGCAGCTTTGTCGAAGACGTCAACGGCCAGGCGCAGGAAGAACGCATCCATGCGCTGCGGCGTCCACTGCTGGTCATGCACTCGCCCAGCGACACAGTGGTCGACATGGACAACGCGCGGCGCGTGTTCGAGGCCGCGCTGCATCCCAAGTCCTTCGTGGCGCTGGACGGTGCGGATCACTTGTTGACCCGACCCGCGGATGCACGATTCGCAGCCAATGTGATAGCGGCGTGGGCGGCCAGGTACTTGCCGGCGGCTGCACGCTGAGCCTGCACCACGAGCGTTGACACGATGCTGAGGGATCGGCCCTGGTCCCTCAGCCCGTAGGTCGAAAGTGAGATCTACTTGCCGTCGATCATGGCCATCTTCTTGCCGCCCGCCACCTTTTCAGCGTAGAAGCGCTGCATCTGGCTCGAGATGTAGTCGAGGTGGTCCTCGACCGCAAAGTGACCGGCCTTCAGCCTGTGCATCTCGGCTTTGGGCACATCCTTCAAAAACGCCTCGCCGCCGGCTGGCGTGAAGAAAATGTCGGTCTGCCCCCAGAAGATCAGCGTCTTGGGTTGCTGCGTGCGCAGGAAGGCTTGCCACTTGGGGTACAGATCGACGTTGGTGCGGTAGTCATAGAACAGGTCGAGGTTGACGCGGACCGCTGTCGGGCGTTGCATGTAGGCCGAGTCGGACTCCCAGTTGTCGGGGCTGATCAGGTCCGGGTTCTGCGCGCCGTGCAGGTAGATGCCCTTGATGGCTTCCTTGGTCAGGAAGCCGGCCAAGGGCTTCTCTGTTTCGGGCGAACGGTTCTTCCAGAGGGCGCCGCGAAAGCCATCCCAGGCTGCGGTGAAGCCGACTTCATACGCATTGCTGTTCTGCACGATCAGCCAGTCGAGCGCCTTCGGGTTGCGGCCCACGATCCGAAAGCCCACCGGGCCACCGTAGTCCTGCACGTACAGCCCGTAGTGATCGAAGCCCTTGGCGGCGAGGAAGTGCTCAACGGTGTTCGAGATGCCTTCGAAGGTGTAGCTGTAGGTGGCCGGGTCGGGGATGTCGCTTTCGCCGAAGCCGGGATAGTCCGGGGCGATGACGTGGAACTTGCCCGCCAGCGAGCGAATCAGGTCGCGGTACTGGTGCGAGCCGGCGGGAAAGCCGTGCAGCAAGACGAGTTTTGGATTCTTCGGATCGCCCGCTTCGCGGTAGGCGATGTTCAGGCCGTCGACCTTGATGCTGCTGTACGAGACCTTGATGGCCGCTGGCGCGCCGATCGCCCGGTCTTCCGCCGCCAGGACCTGCGTGGCACTCAGCGTGAGCACGGCCGCGGAGATCAATGACGCCAGCAGGGTGTGTGTGAAAAGGAATGGAGTCTTCATGATCTTCTTTCAGGCTATGGGTTTGCGGGACGCTCGTACGCCATCGCGATCAGGCAACCGACTTCGCGGTGACCTGGGGGAAGTCGATGTCGGTCTTGGCGACGTTGTTGACGTAGTTGGTCAGCACGTTCAGCGCCACGGTGACGACGATCTCGATCGTGCTGGCCTCGTCGAAGCCGGCATCGCGCAGCGTGCTCAGGTCGGCGTCGGAGACGCGGCCGCGCAGTTCGGTGACGCGGCGGGCAAAGCGCAGCGCGGCGTCGGCGCGTGGGTCCTCGGAGTGGAAGTCACGCGCCGCGTCGATCTCGCTGCCGCTGAGTTTGGCGACGTTGCGGCCGAGGTAGTCGTGCGCCGACAGGCAATAGTCGCAGCCGTTGTACTCGGCCACGGCCAGTGCGATGCGTTCGCGCAGCTTGGCGTCGAGCTTGCCCTTGGCCAGCGCGCCATTGAGCGACAGGTAGCCTTCCAGCGCGGCCGGGCTGTGGCCCACCAGCTTCATCAGGTTGGGCACGACGCCGAGCGACTGCTTCACAGCAGCCAGCAAAGGCTTGGACGCTTCATGGGAGGTTTCGACGGTGGGGATGCTGATGCGGGACATGGTGTGTTTCCTTGGTGAGGTTGCGGATGTGGTTTCCTGCATTCACAACAGATGCAGCGAATGACGAGACTGTCCCCGAACCGGACACGATCCGGAATCCGTGCGGCGTCGAAGACACCATTTCGCGCGAGAGAACAATGCGGGCCACCGGCGCACCCGCGCACCAGCCAGAATTTGCAGCCATGATCAGTCGTCCATCAGCCTCATCCAGACGACAAGCAGACGCCCGAGGCTGGGCGCCATGAGAGTCCTGGGTATCTCCGGCAGCTTGCGCGAGGCGTCGATCAACTCGGCGCTGCTTCGCGCTGCACGGCAGCTGGCGCCGCCGGGAATGCACCTGCGCGTGTTGGACGGCGTGGGCGAACTGCCGCTGTTCAACCCCAACCTCGAGCTAAATCTTCCAGTTCAGGTGCGGGTCTTGCGCGCGGCCATTGTGGAGTCTGACGCCCTCGTGCTGGCGAGCCCGGAGTACGCGCACGGCGTCACGGGCGTCATCAAGAACACCCTCGATTGGCTGGTCAGTTTCGAGCCGTTCGCGGGCAAGTGTGTGGCGGTGCTCAACGCCTCACCCCGTGCGCATCACGCCGATTCAGCACTTCGTGAAACGCTCAAGACCATGTCTGCGGTTGTCGTCGAAGGAGCCTCAATGAGTATTCCACTAAGGAAGGTCTGCTCAATTGACCTCCAGTAGTGCCTATCGGTGAATGCATTGAATTCGGTGTTTCTCAGCGCAATGGAGTCGAAATCTTCGGCATTGATCGCGCAGCAAGGTCGCTTTCCGCTCTTTTCAAGCCGCGATCACCGTTTGCCGACGGATTTGTCCATCCAGTACAACGAGCTTTTTGCGCACCATCCACAGATTGGCCAGCGCGAACAACGTGTTGAGTTGCGCGGTGTTCTTCTTGAGTCCGCGGTAGCGCACTTTCACGTGGCCGAACTGGCGCTTGATCACGCGAAACGGATGCTCGACCTTGGCCCGCACGCTGGCCTTGAGCCGCTCGACTTGATTGATGAGTTGCCCGAGCTTGCTCGTCTTGTCCAACGCGGCGCGCTTGCCCGGGCGCATGGCCACGTGCCAGGCCACACCCTCCCGCGCGTCGGGGCGCCTGTGCGCACCTTGATAACCCGCATCGGCAAACACGTCGGTCTCCTCACCATGCAGCAACGTGTTGCCCTCGACCACGTCGTTGACGTTGCCCGCGGTGCCGCGCACCGTGTGCACCAGACCCGACTCGGCGTCCGCGCCGATGTGGGCCTTCATGCCGAAGTACCACTGGTTGCCCTTCTTGGACTGATGCATCTCAGGGTCTCGCTCCCCGCTGGAGTTCTTTGTCGAGCTGGGCGCTGCGATGAGCGTGGCGTCCACCACCGTGCCGGCGCGCAGCATCAGGCCTTTATCGCGCAGCAACTCGTTGACCACCTCCAGGATCTGCGCGGCCAGCTTGTGCTTTTCCAGAAGGTGGCGAAACCGCAGGATCGTGGTCTCGTCGGGCAGCCGGGTGTTCCAGTTCAGACCTGCGAACTCGCGAAACAGCGGCATGTCGTGCAGCGCTTCTTCCATCGCCGGGTCACTCAGCGTGAACCACTGCTGCATGAAGTGAACGCGCAGCATCGTCTCCAGCGGGAACGGCGGGCGGCCTCGTCTGCCTTCGGGCGCAAAGGGCAGAATCAGCTCCACCATCGCGCCCCACGGCACCACGTGATTCATCTCGGCGAGAAACTCGCGCTTGCGCGTTCGCTTCGTCGTCAGGTTCAGGCCCAAATCGGATTGCTGCATGGGTCCGATTCTCGCCGCCTCTTCAACCCCGAGCACTCATACTTGCTCGGGACTTTTGCAGACATTCCCTAATGGGGGCCAAGCTGAGCGACGCGGGCATGGTTGCAGATCCTTTGGCCTCGTTGGTCATCACGCGCGCGCTGTCGGCATTGCACGCGGCCTTCTCACACAGGCTGTTTGCGCAAGGGTAAGAACTCGGCGGGTTGGTTCATCGCCTTGTCCGCCACTTTGCACGCCGACCTCTCAGGACAGAGGTAGCAGGTCGTGTCGGCGCTGGGGGTTGCTGTGACCGGGCAACGAAGCTTGAGTGGTCGATTGGCGCTCGGGCGGTCGAGCCTGTGCGCAACGATGCCGGCGCACATGTGCTGGGTCGCCGTTGACGCGGAATGCACAGCACCCTGGGTCGTTGCTGCCGAAGCAGCGATGGGAGACCGCGTCGGATGCGACTGGAATGCCGGATTGCTGATAGTGGCGACCGACAGCTGATGGCCGGTAGCGCGAGTTCGCCACAGAGCCCGATACGCGCCCTTCGCGGCGAGTACGCGTTTTCCTGAAGACCGCTTCCGGCGCGCCCCGGGAACAAGCGCTCCCGGCAAATTGCCGACGTTCGCAGCGGGACACGTGCAAACGTGGCGCAGGCCAGATTGCCCGGAGAGCGGGCCACCGCCGCCGCCCTGCTGCCACCATGTCGGTATGCTGACCGTGCGCGGACAGACGACCGTGGGTCGTCTGCATCCACCGCACCTCACTCCAGCGAATGTGAGTTCGTACAAACAAGCCCGATCGCAGTTCAGCGGTCAGCGCCTCACATCGCATCGTTTTCGCGCAAGATCAACCCGAGCGGCACGCCGCGTGGGGCCAGGCCGAGCCGGGGCGCAGGCCTTGTGCAGACGGGCTCAGGCGTTGCATGCGTGGCGCATCATGTCGAGCCGGGTTCGGCTGCCGCGGCAGGTGACTGCATCAACGATTCCAGCAGCCGCGCAACATGCACCGCTTCGCGCTGCGCGCCGTCGGCAATCTGATGCCTGCAGCTTGTGCCATCGGCGACGATGATGGCGGCTGCGCCCTTGCGCACCGCAGGCAGGAGATCCGCCTCGGCCATCTGCATCGAGATCTCGAAGTGCGCAGCCTCGTAGCCGAAGCTGCCGGCCATTCCGCAGCAACTGCTGTCGATCATCTCGGGTCTTGCGCCCGGGATCAGGCGCAGCACGTCGAGCACGCTGGCCATCACGCCGAAGGCCTTTTGGTGGCAATGACCGTGCAGCAGGATCGGTTGCCCTGCCGCTCTGAACTGCAATGCGAAGCGGCCCGCGGCCGCTTCGCGCGCAACGAACTCCTCGAACAGCAGCGCCTGCCGCGCCACGACCTGCGCGTTTTCGCCCAGGCCCATCACCAGGGCCTCGTCACGCAGCGTCAGCAGGCATGACGGCTCGAGACCGACGATGGCGACGCCGGCTTGGGCCAGAGGCAGCAGGGCGTCGATCAGCGCGCCGACCCTGGCCTTGGCTTGCTGCACCATGCCGGCAGCAAGCAAGGTGCGGCCGCAGCAGTGATGGCCGCCGCCCTTGCTGAGAGTGTGAAGCGTGTAGCCCGCCGCATGCAGCACGCGCGCTGCGGCGATTGCGTTCTCGGTCTCGAAATATCCGTTGAAGGTGTCAACGAACAATACCGCCGCCTTGTCGCCTCGGCGCGCGGCCATGATCGTCGCATCCCGGGTCGAGAACAGCAGCGGGTCATGGGCGCGCCAGAACGTATCGGCGCGCCACTTCGGCAAGCTGCGCAGCGCCGACAGCCCCAGCAACTTTTCGCTGATCCAGGCCGCGCCGGGCAGCGTGTCGCGCAGGTTCGCGAGCCAAGGCACGCGGCTCGCCGCAGCGGCGTAGTCCGGCAGCTGCGCGACGAGCCGGTCTTTCATCGAATGGCCGTGCCGCGCCTTGTAGTGGGCGAGGAATTCGATCTTCATCTTCGCCATGTCGACGCCCGTCGGGCAGTCGCGCTTGCAGCCCTTGCAGCTCACGCACAGGTCCATCGTCTCGAACATCGCTTCGCTGGTCAGCGCCTGGGTACCGAACTGGCCCGACAGCGCGAGTCGCAGCGTGTTCGCGCGGCCGCGCGTCAGGTGCCGTTCGTCGCGAGTGACGCGGTAGCTCGGGCACATCGTGCCGGCGTCGAACTTACGGCAGTGGCCGTTGTTGTTGCACATCTCGACGGCCTTGGCGAAGCCGCCGGTGGTGTCGCCGCCGCTGCCCGGTGGCGTGGTGGCTTCGCTCACTGGGTCGGCCTGCACGTTCCACGCCGACCAGTCAAGCACCGGCGTGAGCTCGATGCGGCGGTAGGGCTTGGGCGAGTCAGCGGGCGCGAAACGCAGCAGCGATGTGTCGTCCATCTTCGGCGGGTCGATGATCTTGCCGGGGTTGAACAGGCCGATCGGGTCGAGTTGCGTCTTGATCGCGCGAAACGCCTCGTTCAACTTCGGTCCGAATTGCCACGCGATCCACTCGCCGCGGCACAGGCCGTCGCCATGTTCGCCGCTGTAGGCGCCGCGGTAGCGGCGCACCAGCGTGCAGGCCTCTTCGGCGATGGCGCGCATCTTCGCCGCACCGCCGCCCGGGCCAGCGACGCGCATGTCGAGAATCGGCCGCACGTGCAACGTGCCCACCGACGCATGCGCGTACCAGGTGCCGCGGGTGCCGTGTCGGGCGAACACCTCCGTCAGCGCGTCGGTGTAGTCGGCAAGGTGCTCGAGCGGCACGGCGCAGTCTTCGATGAAGCTCACCGGTTTGCCGTCGCCCTTCAGGCTCATCATGATGTTCAGCCCGGCTTTGCGCACCTCCCAGAGGTTTTTCTGCGCGGCGTCGACAGCCATCTCGACCACACTGCCGGGCAGGCCAAGGTCGCCCATCAGCGCGCCGAGTTGCTTCAACTTCGGCAGCAGCGCCGGCGTCGATTCGCCGCAGAATTCAACCAGCAGAATCGCCGCGGGCCTGCCGATCAGCGCCGCTTCAATCGTTGCCCGGAACGCCGGATTCGCCAGGCTCAATTCGATCATCGTGCGGTCCACCAGCTCCACCGCAGTGGGCGTGAGTTTGACGATGTGTTGCGCGGCCAGCATCGCGGCGCGAAAAGTCGGGAAGTTGATGACGCCGAGCACCTTCGCGCGCGGCAGCTCGGCGAGTTGCAGCGTCAGGCTGCGGGTGCAGGCGAGAGTTCCTTCCGAGCCGACGAGCAGGTGCGCGAGGTTCACGCTCGCGTCAGAGGTGTAGGGCCGCTCGCTCTGATTGTGGAAGATGTCGAGGTTGTAGCCGCCGACGCGGCGCAACACCTTCGGCCAGAAGGCTTCGATCTCGCCCCGGTGCGACTCGGCGAGGGTGCGCACAAACTGCGCGAGCTGCGCGGCGCGGCCCGTCAATTGCGGCACCGGACCGAACTCGAGCAGTTCGCCGCTCGACAGCCAGGCACTCGCGCCGACCACGTTGTGCACCATGTTGCCGTAGGCGATGGAGCGGCTGCCGCACGAGTTGTTGCCGGCCATGCCGCCGAGCGTGGCCTGGGCGCTCGTCGACACGTCCACCGGGAACCACAGGCCATGCGCCTTGAGCTGTGCATTCAGGTGGTCGAGCACGAGGCCGGGTTGCACCACGGCGCGGCGACCTGGCGCGTCGACCTCGATCACGTTGCGCAAGTGCCGGCTGAAGTCGATGACCAGTGCGGCGCCGACGGTCTGGCCACATTGGCTGGTGCCGGCGCCACGCGCAAGCACCGGCACCTTCAGGTCGCGCGCGATGTCGATCGCGGTCGCGACGTCGGCTTCGCAGGTCGGCACGAACACGCCCAGCGGCATGATCTGGTAAATCGACGCATCGGTCGCGTAGCGGCCACACGCAGCGGCGTCGAACGCGACCTCGCCTTGCGTCTGCCTGCGCAGGCGGCGCGCGAGGATTTCGCAGACTTCGTTGGCAGGCACGGGGTTGGCCGCGGCAGGCAGAGACTGGGTGGTCTTGATCATCGGCACAAGGCGGAAAGTCTGTCATCCCCGGTGTCTGCCGGTCTGACGGGTGCATGCAAGAGTCGTGGCGACCAAAGGCGCAGCATGCTCAAACTCGACGTCCACGCCGTGGGCCGGCACTTTCTGCAGTTCCCTGGCCCGAGCCCGCTGCCGGACCGCATTTTGCGCGCAGCGAGCCTGCCCACCATCGACCGCCGAGGGCCCGAAATCGCTGCATGGGCATCAAAGGTTCGGTCGGGCATGCGCGAGATCTTCCAGACGCGGCATCATCCGGGCGCCACTTTTCCGGCGTCGGGCACCGGTGCCTGGGAAGCCGCGCGCGTCAACACCTTGAGCCCGGGTGACCACCTGCTGATGGACGAAACCTGTCACTTCGCCTCACTCTGGCAAAGGCTGGCAACACGCCAGGGCTTGGACTGCGAGGTCCTCGCCCTGAGCGCCGGCGACGAGGTCCTGCCGATTGCGCCGCTGCGGCGCAGGTACAGCCGCGGGATCAGCCCGGTTCAGTCGCGAGCAAGTTGCGAACTGGGCGAACGCGGTCAAAGACGCGAACGTGAAGGTCGATGCGCGCGGCTTGCGAGCCGTTCGTCGTCATGCCGCGCCCTGGTAGTCGCTTTCACAAATACGGTCACGCAATGAAATCGATGGATTTCTTCGCCAGGCTAGGAGCGTGGGCGGCAGAAGAGATCGAAGCGAAACGGGTGGGGCGAGAGCCCAATTTGCGCCCGGACTTGAGGCGCGTACCTGTAGGTACGCAACGAAAGGCCGGGACAAAGTGGGGCTCGCCCCCACCCGTTGCAGCCGATCTCGTTCTGCCGCCCACGCTCCTAGGCGCACACCCGCGGCCGCACTCAACGTGCGGCAAGGGTGGGCAACGACGCATGGCGGAGAAAGACACGATTTCATGTGGCCGTATTTGTGAAAGCGACTACTTACGCATGCAGCCGGCTGTTGCGCGGCACGCTGGCGAGCAGGAACTCCATCTGGTCGGTGAGGATGCGCCGGCCGCGCAGGATCATGTCTTCGTGCAGGCTTGGCACATAGGGCAGGAACAGCAGCGACATGCGCGCTTCTTCGGGCAAACGGTTGCCCTTGCGGCCGTTGCAAGGGCGGCACGCCGTGATGCAGTTCATCCAGGTGTCGCCCCCGCCCCGCGAGGTGGGAACGATGTGCTCGCGCGTCAGGTCGTCCCAATGCGCGTGCGTGCCGCAGTAGGCGCAGACCTGCCGGTCGCGTGAGAACAGTTTTGGATTGCTCAATGCCGGCGTCTGGCGCCAGGCCCGGCTCGGGACTGCGCCGCGCACCGCAATGATGGGGTGCACTTCGATGCGCGACTGCAAGCCGGTGCGGCGCTGCGTGCCGCCGCGCAACACGTAATGGGCCTGGCCGAGCGTCCAGGCCACGCCGTCGCTGGCGTAGATCACTGCCGCTTCCTTGGCCGAAATCCATGCCTGCGGGCGGCCGGACATGTCGAGTTGCAAGACTTCCATGACAGGCGAAGCGTAATGCATTCGTGGCTGCGCCCTCAACTCCCTGTGCCATAGCACCGGCCGCAATACCGGATCAACCGCGCCAGGTCAAGCGCATGCGGCCGACAGAATCTGAGGACAAATGCCCAAAAAAAGCGCAGCGCCAGTCGGTTCGGCCACGTGGATTTCTGCAAAATAGCACGATCGTTCGATTTATCCTGCCGCGCCGTGCCACCCCTTTCATCAGCATCCGCTCAAACCCCCAGGGCGCAGGCCCGTGTCTCGCGCGCCTTGCTCAAAGGCCAGCAGACCCGGGCCGCGATTCTGGGCGCTGCGCTGGCGCTGGCCTCGCAAAAGGGCCTGGGGGGCTTGTCGATCGGCGCGATTGCTGAAGCACTGGGCATGAGCAAGTCGGGAGTGTTCGCCCATTTCGGCTCGCGCGAGGAGTTGCAGATCAGCGTCGTGCGCGAATACCACGCCCGCTTCGAACATGAAGTTTTCACCCCGGCGCTCGACGCAGCCCGCGGTCTGCCGCGCCTGCGCGAGCTGTTCAACCGCTGGTTGCGGCGGGTCTCGGTGGAAATCGACTCGGGCTGCATCTACATCAGCGGCGCGGTCGAGTTCGACGATCAGCCCGGCCCGGTGCGCGACGCGCTGGTGCGTATGGTGCAGACCTGGCAGCGGGCGCTCGAGCGCGCGATCCGCCTGACCATCGACTGCGGCCACTTTCGGGCTGACACCGACCCTGCCGAAGTGTTGTTCGACATGCACGGCCTGATCCTCGCGCTGCATCACGACGCGCGATTCCTGCGCGCGCCGGGCGCCGTGCAGCGCGCACACGCCGCATTCGAGCGTGTGCTGGCTCACTACACCGCGATGCCGCCTGCTGCCACCGCGGCCAAGCCGCGCAAGCGGGCTGCCTGAGACTCCGACTCACGATACCGATTCACTCGACAGAAAGCGACCGACCATGCCTCAATACACCCCACCGCTGCGCGACATGAAGTTCGTACTGCACGAACTCCTGAACGTCACCGACGAACTCAAGGCCCTGCCCGGGCACGCCGACATCGACGCCGACACGATCAACGCCGTGCTCGAAGAAGCCGGACGCTTTGCGGCGCAGGTGGTCGCCCCGCTCAACGTCAGCGGCGACACTGAAGGCTGCACGCTGGATCGGACGACGCACGAAGTGCGCGCCCCCAGCGGGTTCAGGCAGGCGTATGCCAAGTTCGTCGAGGGCGGCTGGCCGGCCTTGAGCGCGGATCCGGCCTTCGGCGGCCAGGGCCTGCCGCATGTGCTGAACCAGTGCTTCTACGAAATGCTGAATTCGGCGAACCAGTCATGGACCATGTATCCGGGCCTGTCGCACGGCGCCTATGAGGCGCTGCGGATGCATGGCTCGGAGGCGCAAAAGAAGGTCTTCTTGCCCAAGCTCACGAGCGGCGAATGGACCGGCACGATGTGCCTGACGGAAGCGCATTGCGGCACCGACCTGGGGCTGTTGCGCAGCAAGGCCGAACCGCAGGCCGACGGCAGCTACAAGATCACGGGCAACAAGATCTTCATCTCGGCCGGCGAACACGATCTTGCGGAAAACATCGTGCACCTGGTGTTGGCGCGCCTTCCCGATTCGCCGGCGGGCTCGAAAGGAATCTCGTTGTTCGTCGTGCCGAAGTATCTGCCCATGGCCGATGGCACTCTTGGCGCGCGCAACGGCGTCTATTGCGGCGGCCTGGAACACAAGATGGGGATACACGGCAACGCCACGGCGCAGATCGTTCTCGACAGCGCGACCGGAGAAATGGTGGGCCAGCCGAACAAGGGCCTGGCGGCGATGTTCGTGATGATGAACGCGGCGCGCCTGGGCGTTGGCATGCAGGGCCTGGGCCTGACCGAAGTGGCGTACCAGAATGCCGCGGCCTATGCGAAAGACCGCATCCAGATGCGCTCGCTGTCGGGGCCGAAGAATCCCGACAAGCCCGCCGACACCATCATCCACCACCCCGACGTGCGCAAGATGCTCTTGACGGCGCGCGCCTACGCCGAAGGCGGGCGCGCCTTTGCGATGTGGACGACGCTCGCGATCGACAAGGAGTTGGGCAGCGTCGAGGCCGACGAACGCGCCGAATGCGCCGACATGGTGGCGCTGCTGACGCCGATCTTCAAAGCCTTCCTCACCGACAACGCCTGGATCGCCACCTCACACTGCATGCAGGTCTTCGGCGGGCATGGCTACATCAAGGAATGGGGCATGGAGCAGTTCGTGCGCGACTCGCGCATCAACATGATCTACGAAGGCACGAACACGATACAGTCGCTCGATCTGCTGGGCCGCAAGGTGCTCGCCGACAATGGCAAGAAGCTGAAGAAATTCGGCAAACTGGTGGCCGATTTCATCGAAGAAGAAGGCGTGAACGAGGCGATGCAGGAGTTCGTGAATCCGCTCGCGGATCTCGGCGACAAGGTGACAAAATTGACCACCGAGTTGGGCATGAAGGCGTTTCAAAATGCCGACGAAGTGGGCGCGGCCGCGGTGGACTATCTGCGGATCTGCGGCCACTTGGTCTTCGCCTATTTCTGGGCGCGCATGGCGAAGGTGGCCTTGGCCAGGCAAGGCAGCGGCGACCCGTTCTACAAGGCGAAGTTGGCCACCGCGCGCTTTTACTTCGCCAAGCTCCTGCCCGAAACCGCAGGCCTGATCCGCAGCGCCCGCGCCGGGCTGGCGCCGCTGATGGAAATGGAAGAAGCACTGTTTTGAATCGTTGAATCGAGGAGATCAAGAAATGATGAAGATTGCAATTGCCGCAGTGACCTGTTTTGCGCTGCACGCCGGCGCGTTTGCCCAGGCCACTCCAGTGGGCCTGTGGAAGACGATCGACGACGAGACCAGGCAGGAGAAGTCGTTGGTGCGAGTCGTCGACTCGGGTGGCACGCTGTCGGGCAAGGTCGAGAAAATTGCCGACCCGGCGAAGCAGGACTCGAAGTGCGACAAGTGCACCGACGAACGCAAGGACAAGCCTGTCCTGGGCATGGTCATCGTGCGCAACGTGAAACAAAGCGCTGACGACAACGAGATCTGGGACGGTGGCGACATCCTCGACCCGAACAACGGCAAGGTCTACCGGCTGCGCCTGAAGCCGATCGACGGCGGCAAGGTACTCCAGGTGCGCGGCTACATCGGCCCGTTTTTCCGCAACCAGACCTGGCTGCGCGTGGAGTGAGCATGAGTCGATTTCAAGTGCGCAAGGTGGCGGTGCTCGGCGCCGGCGTGATGGGCGCGCAGATCGCTGCGCACCTGGTCAACGTCAACGTGCCGGTGCTGTTGTTCGATCTGGCGGCGAGCCCCAAGGACGGGGCTGGCGCCGCGGCTTCTTCGTCCAAGAACCTGATCGTCACCAAGGCCGTCGAGGGCTTGAAAAAACTCAAGCCCGCGCCACTCGGCATCGCTGAAGGCGCGGCGCAGATCGAGCCGGCAAACTACGACGAACACCTCGACAAGCTCGGCGAGTGCGACCTGATCATCGAAGCGATCGCCGAGCGCATGGACTGGAAGCTCGAGCTGTACAAGCGCATCGCGCCGGCATTGGCGCCGCACGCGATCGTTGCGAGCAATACCTCGGGGCTGTCGATCACGAAGCTGTCGCAAGTGCTGCCGGAGTCGATCCAGCCGCGCTTTTGCGGCATTCATTTCTTCAACCCGCCGCGCTACATGCAACTGGTGGAGTTGATTGCCACGCCGAGCACCGAGCCGCAGATCCTCGACCAGCTCGAAACCTTCGTCACCAGCACCTTGGGCAAGAGCGTGGTGCGCGCGCTCGACACACCGAACTTCATCGCGAATCGGGTCGGCACCGCCGGCATGCTGGCAACGATCAAGGAGGCCGAGACCTACGGCCTGACGTATGACGTGGTCGACGACCTGACCGGCAAGAAGCTCGGTCGCGCCGGCAGCGGCACGTTCCGCACTGCCGACGTGGTGGGGTTGGACACGCTTTCGCATGTGGTCAAGACGCTGCAAGACAACCTGCAGGCCGACCCGTTCTATCCGAGTTTCGCCACGCCGCCGGCTCTCGCACAGTTGATCGCGCAAGGCGCACTCGGCCAAAAGACCGGGGCCGGGTTCTACAAGAAGGTGGGCAAGGACATCCTGCGCCTGGACCCCGGCAAAGGCGAGTCCGCCGAAGGTCGGAAGGAAGCCACTTACGTGCCCGCGGGCGGCAAGGCCGATGCCATCGTCGAGCGCATGCTGAAAAAAGCGCCGGCCGAGCGGCTGAAGCTGTTGCGCGAATCGACCAATGCGCAAGCCCAATTCCTGTGGGCCATTCTGCGCGACAGCTTCCACTATTGCGCCGTGCACCTGGCCGACATTGCGCCCACCGCACGCGATGTCGACCAGGCCATGCGTTGGGGTTTCGGCACCTCGCAAGGGCCGTTCGAGTTGTGGCAGCAGGCGGGTTGGACGCAGGTGGCGACGTGGGTCAAGGCCGACATCGACGCCGGCAAGGCGCTGAGCAAGGCGCCGTTGCCGGCGTGGGTGTTCGACGGGCCGGTGGCTGCAAAGCAGGCGGTGCACACGGCCGAAGGGTCGTGGAACGCGAAACTCGGTCAGTTCGTCGCGCAGCGCTCGTTGCCGGTTTACGAGCGACAGCTGTTCCGCGAAAACGTCTTTGGCTCCGGGGCGGTCGAAGCGCTGAAAAGCGGCACGGAGGAATACAAGAACGCCGAAATCCGGGTCTGGACGCTTGATGGCGAGGTGCTCATCGCCAGCATCACGGCCAAGCTGCACCTGATCAGTCCGGATGTGGTCGAAGGCCTGCTCAAGGCGGTCGAGATTGCGCAGGCGAAGTACAAGGGCCTCGTGATCTGGTCGCCCGACGACGTGTTCTCGGCGGGCGCCAACCTGGAAGCGCTGATGCCGGTGTTCATGAAAAGCGGCGCGAAGGGCATCGCTCCCGAAGAAAAGAAATTGCAGGACGCGATGCTGCGCATTCGCTACGCCGGGGTGCCGGTGGTGTCTGCGCTTCGCGGCCTGGCACTCGGCGGAGGCTGCGAGCTGGCGATCTACTCAGCAAAACGCGTCGCGGCGATGGAAAGCTACATCGGCCTGGTGGAAGTGGGAGTGGGCCTGATCCCGGGTGGCGGTGGCCTGGCGTATATCGCGCGGCGTGCGGCGGAGATGGCCTCATTCGCAAGCTCGGCTGGCAACGCAAATGGCGACATCTTCAAGTTCGTCACCGACGGCTTCACGAGCGCGGCGATGGCCAAGGTCGGCACCAGCGCGATCGAGTCGCGCAGACTGGGCTACTTGCTGTGGAGCGACGTCATCGTTGCGCACAAGGACGAGCTGCTGTTCGTCGCCATGCAACAAGCGAAGGCGATGTTCGACAGCGGTTATCGCGCTCCGGCCAAGGCATTGATCCCGGTGGCGGGGCGCTCCGGCATCGCCACGATCAAGGTCCAGCTCGCCAACATGCGCGACGGGGGCTTCATCAGCGCGCACGACTTCCACATCTCATCGCTGATTGCCGACGTGGTGTGCGGCGGTGAAGTGGACGCGGGCTCGCTCGTGACCGAGGAGTACCTGATGGCGCTGGAACGCAAACACTTCTGCGGCCTGCTCGAGCACCCGAAGACGCAGGAACGCATCATGGGAATGCTGCAAACCGGCAAGCCCGTTCGCAACTAATTCGTCGTCCCGGCGCAAGGCGGGATCCACCGCTGGCCGATGCACGGTCTTGGCGCGGTGGATCCCGGCTTGCGCCGGGATCACCCGATCGATGGCAACAGTACCTTCCCCGAAGGAACGAACATGAGCAAGCAAGTTCAAGACGCCTACATCGTCGCCGCGACACGCACGCCCATCGGCAGATCGGGCCGCGGTTACTTCAAGAACACGCGGCCCGACGACCTGCTGGTGGCCGCGGTGCGCAGTGCGCTGCAGCAGGTGCCGACACTCGACCCGAAGGCGATTGAAGACGCGATCATCGGCTGCTCGTTTCCCGAAGCCGAGCAGGGCGCGAACATGGCACGCGTGGCGATGGTGTTGGCGGGGCTGCCGCATTCGGTGGGCGGCGTGACGGTGAACCGCTTTTGCGCATCGGGCCTGAGCGCGGTGCAGATGGCGGCCGACCGCATCCGGGTCGGGCAGGCCGATGTCATGATCGCCGGCGGCGCCGAATCGATGAGCATGGTGCCGATGGGCGGCAACAAACCAGCGTTCAACCTCGATGTCTTTGCCCGGGATGAGAACGTCGGCATCGCCTACGGCATGGGTCTCACGGCGGAAAAGGTGGCGACGCAGTGGAAGGTGTCGCGCGAGGCGCAAGACGCGTTCGCGCTCGCCTCGCACCAGAAAGCGCTGAAGGCTTTTGCGGCAGGTGAGTTCGCCGCCGAGATGACGCCGATCGAGATCATCGAGCGTTCTCCGAACCTGGCGACGGGGGAGGTGGGAACCAGGACGCGCACGGTAAAGCTCGACGAAGGGGCGCGCCCCGACACCTCGCTCGAAGGCCTGGCCAAGCTGAAACCGGTGTTCGCGGCCAACGGCTCGGTGACGGCAGGCAACAGCTCGCAAACCAGCGATGGCGCAGGCGCACTGATCCTGGCTTCGGAGAAGGCGATCAAACAGTTCGGGCTGAAACCACTGGCACGATTCGTCAGTTTTGCGGTGCGCGGTGTGCCACCTGAGATCATGGGCATCGGCCCGATCGAAGCCATCCCCGTCGCCTTGCGCCACGCCGGGCTGAAGCTGGAGGACATCGGCTGGATCGAACTGAACGAAGCCTTCGCGGCGCAGGCGCTGGCGGTCATCAACACGGTCGGCCTGGACCCGGGCAAGGTCAACCCCATGGGTGGCGCGATCGCCCTGGGCCATCCGCTGGGGGCGACGGGAGCGATCCGCTCGGCGACCGTGGTGCACGCGCTGCAGCGTCACAACCTGAAATACGGCATGGTGACGATGTGCGTGGGCATGGGGCAAGGCGCGGCAGGAATTTTCGAGCGGGTTTGAGCCGATCGTTGCAGCACAAGGAGACAAGCCATGAACATCCGATGCGCCACGTTGAATGGCGTCGCGACGATCGAGATCGCGCGACCGGAAAAGAAGAACGCGCTCACTGCCGCGATGTACAAGGCGATGGCCGACGCGCTGCACGCGGCGCAGGCCGATGCGTCGGTGCGCGCCGTGTTGATCACCGGCCAGCCGGGCGCCTTTACCTCGGGCAACGACATCGAAGATTTCACGAGCCGCGCGGTCGCCGCGAGCGCCGCGGAGTCACCCGCCTTGCAGTTCATGCGCGCGCTGCTCGGTATCGACAAACCTGTTGTCGCAGCGGTCACCGGCGCGGCCCTCGGCATCGGCACGACGCTGCTGCTGCATTGCGACCTGGTCTACGTGTCCGACGAAGCGCGCCTGGCGATGCCGTTCGTCGGCCTTGGCCTGGTGCCGGAGTTCGGATCGAGCCTGGTCGTGCCGCGTCTCATGGGAAACGTGAAGGCCGCCGAGAAGCTGTTGCTCGGCGAGCCATTCACCGGCGCCGAAGCGGTTGAGGCGGGAATCGCCAACGCCGTGTTGCCTGCGCACGAGGTGCTGAACCATGCGCGCCGCATCGCCGAGCGTTTCAACGCTTTGCCGCCGGGGGCCGTGCGTGAAACGAAGAAGCTGTTGCGCCGCTCGAGCATGGAAGATGTGCTGAAGACGATTGCGCTGGAGAGTGAGGTTTTCGCCCAGCGCCTGCGCAGCCCGGAGGCGAAAGAGGCCTTTCAGGCATTCTTTCAAAAGCGCCAGCCCGACTTTTCGAAGTTCAGCTGAATCCCGGGGCAGAAGCGATGAAGCTGCAAGGCAAGACACTGTTCATCACCGGCGCATCGCGCGGCATTGGCCTGGCGATCGGAAAGCGCGCCGCGCGCGATGGCGCGAACATCGTGATCGCGGCCAAGACCGCACAGACCAACCCCAAACTGCCGGGGACGATCTACAGCGCTGCGGCCGAGATCGAGGCGGCGGGCGGCCAGGCGTTGCCGGTGCAAACCGACATCCGCGACGAAGCCAGCGTGCTCGCCGCCGTCGAGTTGGCGGTGGCACGCTTCGGCGGCATCGACATCCTGGTCAACAACGCCAGTGCAATCAGCTTGACGCCCACGCCCGCAACGCCGATCAAACGCTTTGACCTGATGTTCGGCGTAAACGTGCGCGGCACCTACCTGTGCACTCAGATCTGCCTGCCGCACCTTAGAAGGGCCGCGTTGGCCGGGCGCAACCCGCATGTGCTGAACATGTCGCCGCCGCTGTCGATGCGCGAACACTGGTTCAGCCCGCACGTGGCGTACACGATGGCCAAGTACGGCATGAGCGAATGCACGCTCGGCCATGCGGGTGAGTTCCGGCCGCTGGGCATCGCCGTGAACAGCCTGTGGCCGCGCACCGTGATCAACACCGCGGCATTGCAGATGATCCCGGGGATCGACATCTCGAAATGCCGCACGCCGCAGATCCTGGCCGACGCCGCCTACCTGATCTTCACGAGCGACGCGAAAGCGACCACGGGCAACTTCTTCATCGACGATGAGCTGCTCGCGCAGCATGGCGTGACCGACTTCGAACCTTACAGCGTGACGCCGGGCACGAAAACCTTTTTGCCCGACTTCTTTGTCGACTGAGCGGGTTTCACTGGGCGGGCAGCGCGCGCGGCTGCCCGTTCGCATCGATCGCGACATAGGTCAGGTTGGCATCCGTCACCTTCACGACCTGCAAATTCGCCGGGTTGCGTTCGGCATAGACCTCGACATGCACCGTGACCGAGGTGCGGCCGATGTGTTCGACCTTGGCATAGAAACTCAGCAGGTCGCCGATCGACACCGGCTGCTTGAAGATGAACTGGTTCACGGCCACGGTGGCGATCCTGCCTTTGGCGATACGTGCCGGCAGCACGGCGCCGGCGAGGTCGACCTGGGCCATGATCCAGCCACCGAAAATGTCGCCATTGCCGTTCGAGTCGGCCGGCATCGGCATGACGCGAAGCACCAACTGTCGATCGTCCGGCAACCGCAGGGGCGAGAGTTGATTCTCGGTGGCCGAGCCGCCGGGGCTTGAAATCTCGGGCATATTGCTGCACCTGCTGTTTGGCTTTGCCACATTCTCATCCATCCTCACCTGCGTCTTCATTCATGAATCGCCACAGCAGCGCTTTGCCCCTTGCCCCGGCGGCCGCGGCAGGGCCCGCCGCCGCTGCACCACGCTCCGACTGGGGCACGCTGAAGCGGCTTGGCCCCTACCTCTGGCAGTGGCGCTGGCGGATACTGATCGCGCTCGCATTTCTCGTCGGCGCGAAGCTGGCCAACGTCGGCGTGCCGCTGGTGCTGAAGGAACTGGTCGACGCACTCGACCTGAAACCGGGCGATGCGCGCGCCGCCCTCGTCGTTCCGGTGGCGCTGTTGCTGGCGTACGGCGCATTGCGAGTCGGCGTGACGCTGTTCACCGAGATGCGCGAATTCCTGTTCTACCCGGTCGCGGCACGCATCGCACGGCGCGTTTCACTCGAGACCTTCGACCACCTGCTGTCGTTGAGCCTGCGCTTTCACCTGGAGCGCCAGACCGGCGGCGTGTCGCGCGACATCGAACGCGGCTCGCGCGCGATCCATTCGCTGCTCAACTACACGATCTACAACATCCTGCCCACGCTGGTGGAGATGGCGCTCGTGATCTCGCTGCTGTCCGCCAAGTTCGACGGCTGGTTTGCGCTGATCACGCTGGGTGCGCTGTTCGCCTACATCGCTTTCACCGTCACCGTGACCGAATGGCGCACGCATTTCCGGCGCGCCATGAACGAGCAGGACAGCAAGGCCAACACCAAGGCCGTGGACGCGTTGATCAACTACGAGACGGTGAAGTACTTCGGCAACGAAACCTTCGAGCAAGCCCGCTACGACGAGAACCTGAAGCGCCTGGAAGCGGCATCGATCAAGTCGCAGACTTCGTTGTCGCTTCTCAACCTCGGGCAAAGCAGCATCATCTCGGTGGCCGTGGTGCTGCTCGTGTGGCGCGCCACGGTCGGTGTCGTCAACGACACCATGAGCCTGGGCGACCTGGTGCTGGTGAACGCGCTCATGATCCAGCTCTACATACCGCTCAATTTCCTGGGCGTGCTGTACCGCGAGATCAAGCAGTCGATGATCGACATGGAGAAGATGTTCACGCTGCTCGGCCAGCACCGCGAGATTGCCGACGCGCCGGGCGCGGTGCCTCTCGTGAACCGCGGCGGCGCGGTGCGGTTCGAGCACGTGCGCTTCGGCTATGACCCGGACCGAACCATTCTTCACGACGTGAGCTTCGAAGTTCCAGCGGGAAAGACGCTGGCCATCGTCGGCCCCTCAGGCGCGGGCAAGAGCACGCTGGCGCGGCTGATGTTCCGCTTTTACGATGTGAACTCCGGGCGCATCTTCATCGACGGCCAGGAGATTCGCAGCGTCACGCAAAAGAGCCTGCGCGCGGCGCTGGGCATCGTGCCGCAGGACACGGTGCTGTTCAACGACACGGTGCAATACAACATCGGCTATGGCGAGACGCTGGCAAGCCGTGAACGCATCGAAGCGGCGGCGAAGGCGGCGCACATCCACGACTTCATCGTCTCCACGCCCAAGGGTTACGAGACGATGGTCGGGGAGCGTGGCCTCAAGCTTTCGGGCGGCGAAAAGCAGCGTGTCGCGATCGCGCGCACGCTGCTGAAGAACCCGCCGATCCTGATCTTCGACGAGGCCACCTCGGCCCTCGACTCCGCGAACGAACGCGCGATTCAAGCCGAACTGCAGAGTGCGGCACGCAACAAGACGGCGCTCGTGATCGCGCACCGGTTATCGACGGTGGTCGACGCCGACCAGATACTGGTGATGGAGCAGGGCCGCATCGTCGAGCGCGGCACGCACGCCGAGTTGCTGGCGCTGGAGGGGCGCTACGCCGAGATGTGGCAATTGCAGCAGTCGGGCGATGACAATGGCGAAGCGGCAGTCGCCGCGCGTGCGAGCGACGTCCATTCCGGTTAGAGGCGCCAACCATGCATGGCCCGGTGCGAGAATCGGCGCCATGGTCTTGACGATGGCGCGCCCGGATGATTGGCACCTGCATGTGCGCGATGGCGCGGCGATGGCTGCGGTGGTGCCGCACAGTGCGCGCCAGTTCGCGCGTGCCGTGATCATGCCCAACCTCAAGCCACCCATCACGACGACGGCGCAGGCCTTGGCCTATCGCGAACGCATTCTTCGCGCCGTGCCTGCTGGCGTGAGGTTCGAGCCGTTGATGACGCTCTACCTCACCGACAATTTGCCTGCGGATGAGATCGCGCGCGCGCGCGATGCTGGCATCGTCGCCGTCAAGCTCTACCCGGCAGGGGCCACGACGAACAGCGACGCCGGTGTGACCGATCTGCGCAAGGTGCATGCGACGCTTGAGGCAATGCAGCGGGCAGGCCTGCTCTTGCTGGTGCACGGCGAAGTCACGGATCCGGGCATCGACATCTTCGACCGCGAGAAGGTCTTCATCGACACCCGGCTTGCGGCCCTGCGCCGCGACTTTCCCGCATTGAAAATCGTCGTTGAGCACATCACGACGCGCGAGGCTGCGCAGTACGTCGCACAGGCCGGCCCGCGGACCGCGGCGACGATCACCGCGCACCACCTTCTGTACAACCGCAACGCCATTTTCATGGGTGCAAACGCAGCCCCTGCGCTGCGGCCGCACTACTACTGCCTGCCTCTGCTCAAGCGCGAGGAAGATCGCCTTGCGCTGCTTGCCGCAGCGACATCGGGAAGCGCCA
>Ga0315278_10001199_pt1 | contig 22527 bp, 23 predicted proteins | sample YL17G06_0_MG_FD_203880 | JGI IMG/M metagenome (GOLD analysis project Ga0315278, IMG submission 203880) | Sediment microbial communities from Yellowstone Lake, YNP, Wyoming, USA - YL17G06_0 | ecosystem: Environmental > Aquatic > Freshwater > Lake > Sediment | place: USA: Wyoming | collected... | reverse complement strand
GTCCTCGTGCTTGCGCGCTTCCGGCGATCCGGGGCCTCTGCGGCGTCGGCGCCCGCGCCGGAACCGCCTGCCTCGGCCGATGACGCCGCCTATCTCGATTCTTCACACATTATCAATGGCCCGCTCACCGGGAGCGGAGCCCGCCATCGCTCCCCGGTCGATGGGGATGCCTCTGCAAACGGCGGCAATGCTGCGAGGGGGCGATTTCCGACCCGTAACAAGCCCAACCAGGACGGCCCGAAATGAGTGGTTTCGGCATTGCTGCCGGCGGTGACTGCCCCCCGCGGCGTTGACCGCGCGCCGCGCGGCGGCCACGCCTTCGCGCGCCTCGACCGACACCGCCGCGATTCCGATTCCGCCGCTTAATGCTGTTCGCGGGTGAGGAACGGCGGCAGCGCCGCGAAGTCGATGCCTTCCTCGCGCAGCGCCTCGGCTTCCTCGTGCGATGCCTGGCCGCGGATCGCCCGCGGCGGCACCTCGTCGTAATGGATCTTGCGCGCCTCGTCGGGAAAGCGCCGACCGACGTCTTCGGTGCTGCGGACCACGTCCCGCAGCTTGCGCACGAGTTCCGGCGGCAGGCCGGCAATCGCCCCGGTGGTGGCGTCTTGCCCGGTGTCCACCGGCATCGGCCGTGCCGCGTCGCCATGCCTGGTCACCTGAATTTTCGCCGACGGCACGATGGCGACGTGCTCGTCGTCGCACACCGGACAGCGCACCATGTCCGCTCCGGATTGCCGGGAAAAGTCATCCGCCGAGGCAAACCAGCCCTCGAAGCGGTGACCTTGCGTGCAGCCGAGTTCGAAAATGATCATGATTTTCAACCGCGCCGGGTTGGCCGGCGCCGCCGGCGCGGATCAGCCCGCGCGCTCCAGGCGCCAGGCCTGGTAATTCACGCCTGCGACGCCGCCGGCAATGATCGCGCCTAGCGCCAGGAACGACCCGACTGCCAGCGTCGAAACGCCCGTCAGCCCCTGGCCAATCGTACACCCCAGCGCGGTGACGCCGCCGAAACCCATCAGCGTGCCGCCGACGATGTGATTCGCGACGTCCTCGACGGAGGCAAAGCCCTCCCAGCGAAAGGTCCTGGTCGCGAGTGCCATGCCGGCCGAGCCAACCACCACGCCCAGCACGCCGGCGATGCCGAAGGTCAGGGTGCGGGACTGGTCGGTCCAGAACAGCAGCAGTTCCAGCAGATACGCGACCGGTCCGATGAACGAGAACGACTCGATTCGCCCCGAATTGGTCGCGATGAATTTTTCCTCGAGCGTGGCCGGGTCCTCGGCAAGGTAGCCGATGTGGCCAGAGACGTACCAGCCGCCGACGATCACGGCGCCGATGACGATGCCGCCGACGATCATCTCCCGCGCCGCGCGAAATTCGCGGTTGGCGAGCACATAGCCGCCGAGGGCGAGCGCGACGATGAACGGCAGCCAGGCCTTCGCCGCCGCCCCTGCACCGAGAGCCCCAAGGATCGCCGGCAGGTCGGACGTCGCCGCGCCGAGTCCCGTCACGTCGAACCGCACCGGGTCGAGCCCGTTCGCCCGCCACAGCGCGAATACGCCGCGCAATGTCATGTACGCCGAAATCCCGAGGAACACCATCACGATCAGCGATTTGAGACTGCCGCCCCCCACGCGGATCAGCGTCTTGCTGCCGCAACCGGACGCAAGGGTCATCCCGAACCCGAACAGGAACCCGCCGACGAGCAGCGATAGCCAACTCACCTTGCTGCCGGTGTAGAAGGACTTCGACAGGTCGACGAGCCCGGCGGCCTGCAGCGCGCCGGCGCCGGCGATGGCTACCGCGATCGCCAGCAACCACATCCGCATCCGGCGCCAATCGCCGAAGTTCACGATGTCGGCCACCGCACCCATGGTGCAGAAATTGACCCGGTTCGCCACCGCGCCGAACAGGACGGCAAGCAGGAAGGCGAGCCCGGACACCAGCAGCGGAAGGTGACTTGCATCTTGCATCGGAAAATTATCGCATGGCCGATGGGCCGCCGCCGGCAATCGCAGCATGCGCGCTTCGGGAGTCAAGAGTGCCGGGTCGCGACTCCGCCGGTTAACCCCGCGCGGCCGCGGTGGCCGTTAGCAGGGTCAGGCGAGGTTGAAAGAGTGCTCGCTGCAACCGACAACGCGGAGACCCAAATGGCGACGATGACGTCCAACACCGACCGGCGATTCACAGCAGAACAACGGCATTCAGCAAAGTGGGCGCTCACACTGCGGGCGGGAGCGCTGGCCGCGACGCTGATCGCAGCGGCCAGCGCCGCGGCCGGGGTTGGCCGCCTCGGCACCCTCGATCTTCTCAGCCGCAGCGACGGACAGGTGCTGCCGGTCCACTCGAAAGACGGGCGATATTGGGTCGTCGGCACGCCCGGCCAGGAATATTCGATCCGCGTCTGTAATGCGACCGGGGGTCGCATGCTCACCGTGATGAGTGTCGACGGCGTCAACGTGATCACCGGCGACACCGCCTCTCCCGCACAATCGGGGTACGTGCTGAGCGCCTACGAATGCGCCGACATCGGCGGCTGGCGCAAGAGCATGCAGCGCACCGCGGCGTTCTATTTCACCGAACTGCCCGATGCCTACGCGACGCGCACCGGGCGCCCGGAGAACGTCGGCGTGATCGGGGTCGCCTTGTTTCCCGAAAAGCCGCAGCCGGTCGCGGTGAAGGACCGGTCCGGGAAGATGCTTGCCGAGACCTGGCGCGACGCGCCCGAGGCGCGACAGGAAGCCGCCGCCGGCGAGCGCAGCGACAGCCGTGCCAGCGCGCCGGCGGCGCTGGCTCGCGACGAAGCCGCGCCGATGCCCGCGGCACCGCTGTCCAAACTCGGCACCGGCCACGGGCGGAGCGAGCTGGCGCCGACGCAGATGGTTCCATTCGAGCGGGCAAGCACGACGCCGTCCGAGACGATCGCCCTCCACTATGACCGCCGCGAGAACCTGGTGGCGATGGGCGTCCTGCCGCCGCCGGTAGTCGCCCGCAGCCCAAGCCCGTTCCCGGCGTGGACGCCGCGGTTCGTGCCGAACCCGTCGCTGCGTTGAGTCGGTCCGACGCCGGTTGCGCCACGCGCGGGCCGCTCGCATACTCGCGGGCGATGCCCGCGCGAGCGTTTGCCGACGCCGACCCGAACGATCCGGGGGACGAAGCCCTGATGCAGACGTATGCCACCGGCAACGCCCACGCGTTCGACCGCCTTTACGCACGCCACAAGGGCGGCGTCTACCGCTACCTCCTGCGCCACTGCGGCAACGCCGGCACCGCGGACGAACTGTTCCAGGACGTGTGGATGAACGTGATCCGCGCGCGTGCTTCTTACGCGCCGAGCGCAAAATTCGCCACGTGGCTGTATCGCATCGCGCACAACCGGCTCATCGACCACTGGCGCGCGAATGGCCATCTTGAATTGGTCTCGGCGAGTGCCGACGAGGACGAGGTCGACCCGCTCGCCGCGATCGCCGGCGCTCGCGGCGATGAACCGGAAATCCGCGCCGGCGCCCGCGAGCAGGCGGTGCGGCTCGACCTCGCCCTCGCCCGACTGCCGCCGGCGCAGCGGGAAGCCTTCCTCCTGCATCAGGAGAGCGGGCTCGAGCTGGCGGAAATCGCGGCGCTCACCGGTGCCGGCATCGAAACGATCAAGAGCCGCATCCGGTACGCGCTGGCGAAGCTGCGGATCGAACTCCTGGACCTGCAATGACGACGCACCGCCCTGACGCTTCATCCGAACCGCCGCGCGACGCCCGCTTCGACGCGGCGTGGCGCGCGGCATCGCGCGAAGAACCTCCCGCCGCGCTCGACGCCGCGATCCTGGCAAGCGCGCGGCGCGCCGTCGGCGCGCGCCCACAGCGCGAAAGCCTGCGCGAAGCGACGCGCCCCGAACGCTGGTGGTGGCCGCTCGCTGCGGCGGCGACGATCGGTGCGGTCGCAATCGGCCTGCTGCAACTCGCGGCGCCGGACAGGCTGGGCACGCCGGGTGCGGAGCCGCCGATCGTCACCGACATGCCGGCCGCGCAATCACCCGCGCCTTCATCCGCGCCCACTGCCGCGCGGCCTTCGGGTACCGCGCCCGCTGCCGTCGCTCGTCCGGCGATGCGAAAGGACGCGCCCGCGTCGGTCGCAACAGAAGAACGCGCCGCGGGCGCCGCGACCGCGGCACCGGCGGCAGCGTCATCCGCCGCCAAGCCTGCCGCGCCCATCGCCGCGAATGCGCAACCGGCGAGCGCCGATGCCGCATTGCGCATTGCAGAACCCTTCCCCGCAGGCGTCGCGGTCCAGCGTCAGGCGGCGGAGAGCGACGCGGCGCGACCGTCGACACTCGGCAAGATCGTTGCGGGACAACGCGGCGAGGCGCACTCCGACGCGGGCACGAAGGCCCGGACGCCGCGGCCGGTTCCCGAATGGATCGCGCTGATCCGCAAGCTCCAGGCCGAGGGCAGCGCCGACGAAGCCGCCAGGGAACTCGCCGCATTCCGCGCTGCGTATCCCGACCACGAGCGCCTGCTGCCGCACGACGTGCGCGACTGGCGGCCGGCCGAAAAGTAGCCGGCGCGGCGCGGTTCAGAGCGCGCGGATCAGCTTCTTGATCGGCGCGGGAAGCGCCGCGCTCGCTGCGTCCTCGCGCGTCAACCACGCGAATCCGGGCGACTCGGCCCGCGGCGGCCACGAACGAACCACGATCCGCTGCGGCGCGATGGTCAGCCGATAATGGGTGAAGCCGTGCTCGATCGCCGGCAGCGCTTCGCCTTCGTCGACGATCGCGCCAAAGCGGGTCCGGCAATGTCGGGTGACGTCGTCATCGGGTGCGGTTTCGGGGAGGCTCCACAACCCGCCCCAGATCCCGACGGCGGGACGCCGCTCGAACAGGATCTCGCCGGCACGCTCGATCACCAGCATCCGCACGGCACGCCGCGGCAGCAGCTTCTTCGGCCGCGGCGACGGCAGCTCATCCACGCGCGCCGTAACCCGCGCCACGCAATCGGTGGCGACCGGGCATTCACCGCACCGCGGTCTCGCTCGCGTGCACACGGTCGCGCCAAGATCCATCAGGCCCTGCGTGTAAGCGGCAACCTGCCGCCGGGGCACCTGCGATTCGGCGATGCGCCACAACTTCGCTTCGACCTTGGCCGCGCCCGGAAAGCCGTCGACTCCCCGGTGGCGCGCCAGGACGCGCTTCACGTTGCCGTCGAGGATGGTCGCCCGCGCGCCGCCGGCAAAGACGGCGATCGCGGCGGCGGTCGACCGGCCGATGCCGGGCAGCGTCGCGATCACCTCGGGATCGAGCGGAAACGCGCCCGCGCATTCGGCGGCCACGCTCTTCGCGGCCGCATGCAGATGATGCGCGCGGCGGTAGTAGCCAAGCCCGCTCCAGTGTTCGAGCACGCGTGCGAGCGGCGCAGCGGCAAGCGAACGTAGGTCGGGGAACTCCGCCAGGAAGCGCGTGTAATACGGAACCACCGTTGCCACCTGCGTCTGCTGCAGCATGATTTCGGACAGCCAGATCCGGTACGCGTCGCGCGTGTCTTGCCATGGCAGGTCGTGACGGCCGTGTGCACGCTGCCACGCGATCAGACGCGCGGCAAAGGACCGGGACTTCACGGAATCGGCAGGAACGCGCGTTCAGCGGATCGCGAGCCGCTGCCGCGCCTTGTTCGCCGCGTCGGTTTGCGGGTATTTCGCAACGATGCCCTCGAGCGTGCGGCGCGCCGCGGCGCCGTCACCGAGCTCGAACTGCGACGTCGCGATGTTGAGAAGGGCGTCCGGCACTTTCTGGCTGTCGGGATACGCCGCGATCAGCTGCCGTTGCGCCGCGATCGCGGCGCGGAAGTCCTTGCGCGCGAACTGTGCGTTGCCGATCCAGTACTGCGCCGACGGTGCGAGCGGGCTGCGCGGATAGGTCTTCACGAACGCAGTGAATCCGGCAATGGCGGGGTCATAGGTGCCGGCCTTGAACAGGTCGAGCGCGGCATCGTAGGACCGCTGTTCCGCGGTGAGGTCGGTGGCGAGCGCGGCTCCACGTCCTCCCGCACCCGCCACCGCGGGCGCAGGCGGGGCGCCCGCGGGAGGCGCCAGCGAAGACGGGGGCGCGACCGGCGGGCCCGGCGCCGGAACAGGCGCGCTCGCCGACGGCGGAACACCGCCGCTCGCAGCACCGCTCGGGGCGGGGGCTACGGTCGCGCCCGAACCCGCCTCGAGCTTGCGTAACCGCGAATCGAGATCGACGTAGAGATCGCGTTGTCGCTTCTGTGCTTCGTCCTGTTGGTGATTCAGCACCTCGATCTGGCCGCGCAATCGGGCGGCGTCGGCCTTCAGCAGTTCGATCTGGTTGGAGAGATCGACCAGCCCCTGGTTCTTCAACTGCGTTTCGAGTGCGCCGATCCGGTCTTCCAGCTGTTTCTGGACCTGACCGAGCCGCTGGTTCGTCGCGTCAATGCGCTTGCGCGCCTCTTCGTCGTCGAACAGCGCGGAGCGCGCGGACCCCGCGCCGAGCACCGCCAGGAACAGCGCCGCGGCGACCGTGCGGGCAACGGTGCGACCGCGCGTCACTCGCCGACGTAGATGATCTCGACGCGGCGGTTCTCTGCCCACGCGGCTTCGTCATGGCCATCGTTCTTCGGCTTCTCCTTGCCGAAGCTCACCGTCTCGATCTGGATGTCCGTCGCGCCGAGGAGCTGCATCTGCTTTTTCACGGCATCGGAGCGCTTCTGGCCGAGCGCGATGTTGTACTCGCGGCTGCCGCGCTCGTCGGTGTGGCCCTGCAGCGTGACTCGCACCGGCTTGTTGGTCTGCAGATACTTGGCGTGGGCGTCGATCTGCACCCGGTATTCGTCCTTGACCACGTAGCTGTCGTAGTCGAAGTAGATGGTGCGCTTGAACAGGATGTTCTTCGGGTCCTTGAGCGGGCTGAGCGCGCCGCCCGCGGTGGTGCCGCTGATCCCGGACGTCGCGGCACCGCCGGTCGTCGCGCCGGCCGCCGCGGTGGTGCCCGGAGCCGGTTCCTCGATCGGCGCCGGCGCCTGCGTTTCCGTGCTCTTGCAGCCGACGATGAGCGTCGCGACGAATGCCGCGATGATCCACTTGCGCATGAATGCCTCCTGAATGATGTGCCGTCCGCGCCGCAATGCGGTCACCGCGGCAGCGGTCCCCACGCGGGCTCACGCACGTCGGTGGCCGGCGCGACCAGCCGCTGCTTCACGCGACCGTCGGAGGATACTGCGGCCAATATACCACGCCCCCCCTGCTCCGCCGCGTAGAGGATCAGCTTCGAATTCGGCGAAATGCTGGGGCTTTCGTCGAGCGGACCCGAGGTCAGCACCTGCACCTGCCGCGTTGCGTAGTCCTGAATCGCCACCTGAAAGCGACCGCCGTCGCGGCGCACGAAGACGAAGCCCTTTCCATCCGGCGTGGCGCGCGGCGAGACGTTGTAGCTGCCGTCGAAGGTGAGCCGCTCGACCGCGTTGCTGCCGAGATTCAAGCGGTAGATCTGCGGGGTGCCGCCACGATCCGACGTAAACAGAATGGACCGTCCGTCGGGCGTGAAGTTCGGTTCGGTGTCGATCCCGGGCGAGCTCAGGAGTCGCTGCACCGCCGTGCCGTCGGCGTTGATCAGGAACAGTTGCGAGCCGCCGTCCTTGGTCAGCGTGACCGCCAGCTTGCGGCCATCGGCTGCCCACGCCGGCGCGCTGTTGCTGCCGCGGAAATTGGCGAGCGCCTGGCGCTGTCCGGTCGCGAGCGACTGGATGTAGACCACGGGCTTCTTGTTCTCGAGCGACACGTAGGCGATGCGGGTGCCGTCGGGCGACCACGCGGGCGAGAGCAGCGGCTCGTTCGACGTGACGACGGTCTGCGGGTTGTAGCCGTCGGCCTCGGCCACGTGCAGCTGATAGCGCGGCCCCTGCTTGGCGATGTAGGCGATGCGGGTGGAAAACACCCCGACGTCGCCGGTCAGCTTTTCGTAGATGACGTCGGCGATCTTGTGCGCGGTGGCCCGAAACTGCGCCGGGGTGACGACGTAGCTCACGACCGCGAGCTCGGCGCCCTTCACCACGTCGACCAGCGCAAACCGCACCTCGACCCGGCCGTCGGGCTGCGCGCGCAGCGTGCCGACCGCGACCGCGTCGGCGCCGCGAGCGCGCCAGTCACCGGCGCGCACTTCCTCGGCGCGCGCGGGGCGCGGGACGATGCCCGCGTAGTCGACGAGCTTGAAGAGGCCGCTCCGCGTGAGGTCCGCGCCGACGACTCCCGAGATGCCGAGCGGCCAGTTGCTTTCGTTTTCGAACGGCACGATCGCGATCGGGATCGTGGTCCCGGCGCCACCGATGATTTCGATCGTGAGCTGCGCACGAGCCGGCACGGGCGCCAGCAGCGCGAAAGCGACGAGGAGGAACAGGAAGCGGGCGAAACGGAACAAGCAAGTCCTCGGCAGAGGGGGAAGCGTTGGCGGTCGCGAGAGTCGCCGTCAGGCACCAATGTTGCCGCATGGCGACACCGATGCGCCACATCGCACCGCGATTATAACGAACGCCGCGCGTGAATCGGGTTGCGTGCTCCGCGCCGCGACGGCGGATCAATGCGGCGCGAGCGTCGTCGTGAATCCGAAAGCGCTCTCCAGTCGCCGCGCCACTCCCCGCGCCTCGTCGCGATCGGCGTAGGGCCCGACGTAGACGCGGAACAGGCCATTGACCTGACGAACCTTCCCTTCGACCTGCGCTGTCGCGAGTTGGTTCTGCACGTGCTCAAGGAAATTCCGGGCGTTGGCATGAGTGCCAAACGCGCCCAGTTGCACGGCGAACCCGTTCGCCGCGCGCTGCACCGGCATCGGCTCGGCCGGCACCGGCAAGGTCGCGGGCGGCCCGGCCGGTGCTGCCACCGGCGGCAGCGGTGCGGTGGCGGGAGTCGTCTGTCCGCCGGGAATGATCGCCTCGACGTCGACTTCGCCGCTGCCCTTTTGCGCAATGCCGATCCGATGCGCCGCCGCGTAGGACAGGTCGATCACGCGGTTGTGGAGGAAGGGGCCGCGGTCGTTCACCCGCACGATCACGCTCCTGCCGGTCGCGACACTGGTGACCCGCGCATACGACGGCAGCGGCAGCGTCGGGTGCGCCGCCGTCAGCGCATACATGTCGTAGGTTTCACCGGTGGAGGTCTTCTCGCCATGGAACTTGCGGCCGTACCACGAGGCGACGCCGCGTTCCCGATACGGCCGCAGCGACGTCGCCGGCACGTACTCGCGGCCGAACACCGTGTAGGGTCGGTTGGCGAAGCGATGCAACGGGTCGGCGCGCGGCACCGGGTCGGGAATCGCATCCAGATTCGCGGGGGCGTTGTCGCCGGGCCCGTCGTCCTTGTAATAGCCCGGCTTCGATGGCGCCGTGACGCCTGCCACTGCCGGCACGGCCGGTTCCTTCGTCGGCGTCACGCCACACGCGGCGACGGCAACCGCACCGGCAAGAACGATGACGGGTCGAATTCTTTTCATGCGCGACTCTTTCCGGAACAGAATACCGTGCGCCCGGATGGTTGAGCTTGGTTTTCGACTGCTGGCGTGCAGATTGGGTCACCCGACTCGGATTCGATGACCCGCGTCGCAACGAGTTCGCCAACTCCATGAACACGCATTTGCTTGCCGATGCCCTCGTTGTCCTCCACCTCGCCTTCATCGCGTTTGCCGTAGCCGGCGGCCTGCTCGTGCTCTGGCGGCGTTGGTGGGCCGCGTTGCACCTGCCTGCGGTGGCCTGGAGCGCCTGGACCGAGTTTACCGGCACCCTCTGTCCGTTGACGCCATGGGAACAGTCCCTTCGCCAGCAGGCGGGCGAGGCGGGCTACGCCGACGGCTTCGTCGAGCATTATCTGGTTCCACTCATCTACCCTGCGGCGCTGACGCCTCGTGTCCAGATCGCGCTGGGGATCTTCGTACTCCTGGTCAATGCGGCCATCTACGCGGGCGTGTGGCGGCTGCAGCGCCGCGCCCGACCGCGGGTCGATGGCGAGCGAGGGCGCGGCGGGCAATGACGCCGGGCGTCCTGCCGGCGGCCGTTTCCCTGACCGGTGTCGGTATGTGCAAGAATGCGCGTTGAGGGCTCGATGGCTCGGACGAGATCCTGGCGTGTGAGCCTTTCGATGGCAGGAAAGGGCCGGACCGCAACGCCCGCCCGCGGCCCATATTCTCCAAACGACACATTCTCAGCGAGGGGGTGACCAGTTGGCCAAGCCTAATTTCGAATACCAGAAGCGTCAGAAGGAGCTGGAAAAGAAGAAGAAGAAGGAGGAGAAGATGCAACGCAAACTCGAGAAGAAGAACGCCCAGGGCGAGGGCAGCCCGGAGCCGTCGCCCGAGGCGGCGACCCCGGTCGCCGGCGATATGCCCTGAACTCGCCGCGCTTCCTCGCCGGACCGCGGAAGCCTGGGGGCCGAACGGAGCGCAGGAGAGCACGAACATGCCGTCGAATACCCGGCAGCCCGACCCCGCGAAGCTCGACCGGATCGTGGCCGAGGCTCGACGCAACCGTGACCAGCGGGAGCAGACCTACCGGGACCAGGCGCTCAAGATCTACCCGTGGATCTGCGGCCGGTGTGCGCGCGAATTCGATCGCACGATCCTGCATCAGCTCACGGTGCACCACCGCGACCACAATCACGACAACAACCCGGCGGACGGCAGCAATTGGGAGCTGCTCTGCATCTACTGTCACGACAATGAGCACTCGCGGCAGCAGGAGCAGCTCGGTCGCGGCGAGCCGGCGCGTGGCGACGAGCCCGCGTCGCGCGCCACGCACAAGCCGTTCGCGGGTCTCGAGGCGCTGTTGAAGCGCAAAGATTAGCCGACCCGCCCTTCGCGTTCGTGGCATCAAGCTGCTCGCGCGGTCCGCGGCCTGGTTGCGGACGGCGCGGCGGGCGGCCGGATGCAGGCTCGGGGGCAGCCCTGAAGCACCCCCGTTTCCGCCCGAATTGAGGTCTAATGCAGGGTGTGCTGCCTTTTGAACCCCAGTGGAGACTTGACATGACCGTATGCCCCATCGCCATCGCTGTCGGGTGCAAGAAATGCCCGATATTCGCAATCTGTCCGGTGAAGGGTGTGATCGGCGATTACCAGAAGAAGGACGAAACGCCCGCCAAGCCGGCGCCGGACCGGGCAAAGAGCGGCGGCAAGCGCGCCAAGTAGCCACCTCCCGCGGCGCACCGGCCCCCGGCAACGGACAGTGCCCGGAGCAAGGCGCCCCTCCGTCGGCGGGGCAACGCCGACGCTTGCGAGCGATCGATGACTTACGCAGCAATTACCGGCTGGGGGAAGTGCATGCCCCCGGCGATCCTCAGCAACGCCGACCTCGCGACCTTTCTCGAGACCGACGACGAGTGGATCAGCAGCCGCACCGGCATTCACGAGCGCCGCGTGTCGCATGTTTCGGGTCTCGACCTCGCGCATGTCGCGAGCGCGCGGGCGCTGGCCTGCGCCGGCCTGCCCGCGAGCGAGCTTCAGCTCATCGTGTACGGCAGCTGCTCGAACGACGAGCAAATCCCCAATTCGGCGTCGGGGCTGCAGTGGAAACTCGGCGCGGCGAAGTCCGGCGCGATGGACGTCAACACCGCGTGCACCAGTTTTCTGTACGCGCTTTCGACCGCCACGGCGATGATCCGCAGCGGCGTCGTGACCAATGCACTGGTCGTCGGCGTCGAGGTGATCTCGCCGTTCATGGACTGGAGCAACCGCAACGTGTCGGTGCTGTTCGGCGACGGCGCCGCCGCCGTCGTCCTGCAGGCGACCGACCGGCACGAAGGATTGCTCGGCGAGCGGCTGGGCTGCTTTGCCGACGCCCGCCATACGCTGCGCGTGCGCGGCCCCGGGTTCATCTATGGCAGCGGGAACGTGGTCGTTGGCGACACGCTATGGGACTTCGATGGCCGCGAGATCTTCCGGCGGGCGGTGGCCGGCATGAGTGAGGCCTCCACCGAAGTGCTCGTGAAATGCGGCCACCATGTCGACGACATCGATCTCGTGGTGCCGCACCAGGCCAACCTGCGCATCATCGAATCGGTCGCGAAGCGGATCGGCGCGCCGATGGATCGCGTGTTCCTCACCATCGAGCGCTACGGCAACATGTCGGCGGCCACGGTCCCGGTCGCGTTGGTCGAAGCGCTGGAAGGGGGCCGGGTCGAGCCGGGCGCGCTGATCCTCATGCCCGCATTCGGCGGCGGGCTCACCTGGTGCTCGCACCTCGTGCGTTGGGGCGAACGGACGACGCCGCTCGCGACGATTGACGCCGACCTGCCACCCTGCAACCAGACCGCGCTCGAACTGGTCCGCGGGTTTATTGCCCGCCGCGAGCCTGCGGGGCGCTCGACGGCGGGCCTGATGGCGCCGAAATTCGCCGAATCGGCGTAGCGAAAAGTAGGGTCAGAGACGACTTTTCCTCGGAGACGATTCGCGTGACGATGTCCGAGTCGAAAAGTCGTCTCTGACCCTACTTTTCCGTCACGTGGTCACCAGCTTGCGGTGCGCCTGCACGCTCATCAGGATGCCGAGCCCGATGAAGAGCGACACCATCGCGGTGCCGCCGTATGAGACGAGCGGAAGGGGCACGCCGACCACCGGCAGCACGCCGCTCACCATCCCCATGTTGACGAACGCGTAGGTGAAGAACATCAGCGTGATCGCGCCGGCCATCAGGCGCGCGAACATGGTCGAGGCGCTGGCCGTGATCATCATGCCGCGGCCGATCAGCAGCAGGTAGAGCAAGAGCAGGACGGCGTTGCCGATCAACCCGAATTCCTCGCCGAACACCGCGAAGATGAAATCGGTGTGGCGTTCCGGCAGGAAATCGAGATGCGTCTGGGTGCCGTTCAGCCACCCCTTGCCCACGACGCCGCCGGAGCCCAGCGCGATCGATGCCTGCGACGAATGGTACCCGGCGCCGAGCGGGTCGCGTGACGGGTCGAGGAACGTGAGGATCCGCTCGCGCTGGTAGTCGCGCAGCTGCGCCCAGACGAGCGGCCCGGCGGCGACGCCGAGCGCGCCCAGCCCGACGATGATTTTCCACGAGAGCCCCGCCAGGTAGAGCACGTAGAAGCCCGCCGCGCCGATCAGCAGCGACGTCCCCAGATCGGGCTGCCGCTTGATCAGCCAGACCGGCACCACGATCAGCGCGGCCGCGAGCGCGAAATCCTTCCAGCCGATGCGGCCCTCGAATTTCTGGAAGTACCAGGCGAGCATCAGCGGCAGCGCGATCTTCATCAGCTCCGACGGCTGAAAGCGGGCGACGCCGAGGTTCAGCCAGCGGCGCGAGCCGTTGACGACGGTCCCGAACAGCGCGACGGCAACCAGCAGGACGATGGCAACGACGTAGAGCGGGACTGCCGCCCGCGCGAGCGTCTGCGGCGGAATGTTGGCGACGATCCACATCAGCACCAGCGAGAAGGCGAGGCTTGTCGCCTGGCTCGAGACGCGGGTGAGGTTCTGGTCGGTCGCAGAGAACAGCGTGACGAGCCCGATGCCGACAATCGCGAGCGCCACCCCCAGCAGGAAGCTGTCGATGCGGCGCGTCAGCACCTCCCACAGCTGGGCGAGAAACGTTACCATCGCTCCGGCCCGTCCGATATCGTTCAATCGCTCTCGTCCTCGGCATTGCCTGCCGGTGCCAAGGGGGCAGGCCCGGCCTTGGCCTCGCCGGTCAGATAGTAGTCGAATACCTTGCGCGCGACCGGCGCCGCTGCCTGCGCGCCGAAACCGCCGTTCTCGACCAGCACCGCCAACGCGATCTTCGGCTTGTCGGCCGGCGCGTAGGCGATGAACCACGCGTGGTCGCGCAGCCGCTCGTCGAGTCTCGACGCCGAGTATTTCTCGCCCTTCAGCGAGAACACCTGCGCGGTGCCGGTCTTGCCGGCGCTGACGTACGCCGTCCCGGCGAACGCCCTGGCGCCGGTGCCTTCCCTGTTGACCCCGACCAGCGCGTTCTTGATCATCGCGAGGTGTTCCGGGTTCAGCGGGATCGTCCGCGTCGGCTCGCGCGCCACCTCCCGCACTTCGCCCGACCGCAGGCTGCGGATGCTCTTCACGAGGTGCGGGCGGAACGCCACGCCGTCATTGGCGACCGTCGCCATCGCGTGCGCCTGCTGGATTGGCGTGAACGCGTTGTAGCCCTGGCCGATGCCGGCGGAAATGCTGTCGCCCAGGTACCACTTGCGGTGCTCGTCGCGGTAGCTCTTGCCGGCGAAGCGCTGCCGCTTCCATTCGCGCGACGGCAGCACGCCGGTCAGCTCGCCCTCGATGTCGATGCCGGTCTTCTGGCCGAATCCCAGCTTCGACATGAAGCGGTAGGTGTCGTCGATCTCGGTTTCGCTCCCGAGAATGTAGTAATACGTGTCGCAGGACACGACGATCGACTTGTACATGTCGACCGTTCCGTGACCGCCGGGCTTGTCGTCGTTGAAACGGTGCCCCGCGCCCGGCAGCTGGAAAAACCCGGGGTCGTGGATGGTCTGGCCGGGCGTACGCTTGCCCGACGTCAGCGCGCCGAGCGCCAGGAACGGCTTGATCGTCGAGCCCGGCGGATATGCGCCCCGCAGCGGTCGGTTCAGAAGCGGCTTGTCGGGCGAGTCGTTCAACAGTTCCCAGTTGGCCGAGTCGATGCCGTCGACGAACAGGTTCGGGTCGAAGCCCGGCCTGGAGACGAATGCCAGCACGTCGCCGGTCGCCGGATCGATGGCGACCAACCCGCCGCGATGCGAACCGAATGCCTCCTCCGCGACCTGCTGCAGGCGGATATCGAGGGAAAGCCTGAGATCGTTGCCGGCCGTGGGCGGCGCGCGCGACAGCGTGCGCACCGCACGCCCACCGGCATCCACTTCCACCTGCTCGACGCCGGTGGTCCCGTGCAGCTCGCGCTCGTAGGACAGCTCGATGCCGACCTTGCCGATGTAGTCGGAGCCCTTGTAGTTCGCGGTCTCGTCCCATTCCTCGATCCGCCCGATGTCGCGGTCGTTGACGCGCCCGATATAGCCGACCACGTGCGAGGCGACCTCGCCGAACGGATACTGGCGGAACAGCCGGGCCTTGATCTCGACCCCCGGGAAGCGGTAACGATTCACCGCGAAGCGCGCGACCTCGTCGTCGGTCAGTCGTGTGCGCAACGGCAGGCTCTCGAAATTCTTGGACTCCTCGAGCAGTTTCTTGAAGCGTTTGCGGTCCCGCGGCTGGACGTCGACGATGGTGGCGAGCGCGTCGATGGTCTCGTCGAGATTCCTGACCCGCGATGGCTGGATCTCGAGCGTGTAGGCCGAGTAGCTTTGCGCGAGCACGACGCCGTTGCGGTCCGTGATCACGCCCCGGTTGGGCACGATCGGCACGATCGCGATGCGGTTGGTCTCGGCCAGCGTCTGGTAGTGCCGGTGCTGGACGACCTGCAGATAGATGAAGCGCGCGAACAGCGCCGCGAACGCGGCCAGCACCAGGACGCCGGCAACGCCGAGGCGGCGCTTGAAAAGGAAAAGTTCACGTTCCGCGTTGCGAAGTTCGGACGAGCCGAACCCCGCGCCGGCGTCATACCCGCGTTGCTTCGACGAGAAGGGAAACCGCCGCGCCATCGCCCTGGTCCTCAGTCCGTGCCCGGGCCGACCGTCACAAGTCCGACGCCGACGACGGCGGACGTTGCGGCCATTGCAGCATGACCGACACCAGCGGCCACAGCAGCGCGCCGACCAGTGGCGGCACCACGTAGGTCCAGCGGGGCAGCGGGGCCCCGGCGACGTAGCGAATGAGAAGCACGATCGCCGCACAGAGCCCGAGCAGCACCGCGACTTGCGCCGCCTGCTGCCACAGCGGAAAACGCAGCACGCGTCGACGGAAATACTCGGCCCCGTATGCCAGCACCGCATATGCGAGCGCGTGTTGCCCGAAGAGCGTGGCGTCGCCGACGTCCATCAGCAGGCCGACGGACCACGCGGTGCCGACACCAACGAAGCGCGGCTCCTGGATGCACCAGTAAAGCAGCACCAGCGCCAGAAAATCGGGCTTCAGCACCTCGGCCACGCCAGAAAACGGGAACAGATTGCCGGCCAGCCCGAGAAAGAGCGTGAACAGGATGAACCACGGCCGGGCCGGCCGCAGAATTTCTTCCGGCCGCGCGGGTGAGAGCGGCGGCATCATCTTGGGCAGCACGATCAACCGCCCCTCCTGGACTTGCCCCTGCTGCCTTTTTTCACCGGGTCGGCCTCGACCGGCTCATCGGGCCGCGGCGGCACCGCGGCCGCCTGTCCGAGCACCAGGAGATGCTGGCTGCGATCGACACCGGCAAGCGGTCGTGCGGTGATGCGCGCGAACATCTGGCCCGTGTCGCGCTCGAGGGTTGCGACCTGCGCAACCGCCAGCCCGGCCGGATAGGTACCGTCGATGCCCGACGTGACCAGGACGTCGCCAACCTGAACGTCGGCATTCGGCGCCGTGAACCGGAGTTCCGGCAGACGCCCGGCGCCGGCCCCGAACAGCACCGAGCGCACGCCGCTGCGCAGGACCTTCACGGGCACCGCGTGATCCTTGTCACTGATCAGCGTCACCTCGGCCATGAAGGGGAACACCCGGGTGACCTGCCCGACGACGCCCTGCGCGTCGATCACCGCCTCGCCCGCCGCGACGCCGCCGTCGGCCCCTCTGTCGACGAAGAGTTTTTGCGCAAACGGATCACGTCCGGTGTACAGGACCTCGACTGCGATCGCCGCCCTGCCGTAGTGCGGGCGCAGGCCGAGCAGCCCGTTGAGGCGGGCGTTGTCCTCCTGCAGGGCCGGGAAGCCCTGGACCGCCGGTCCCTGCGCGACCAGTTGGCGCCTCAACGCGGCATTGTCGTCGGAAAGCGCGCGTTGCGAACCGAAGAATGCCCCGACGTACGCGAGCGCTTCGCCCGGCATCTGCGCAGCGCGCTGCAACGGATAGAGGATGATGGCCACGACTTGCCGGACATTTTCGAGATAGCGGAACCGGGTATCGGCGAAGAGCAGCGCGAGGGAAATGACGCCGAGAAGAACGAGCCGTGCGAACGGCGAGGGGCCGCGGCGGAAGAACGCGGGCGGCTCGACCGAGATGTGGCGCATGCGGCGGTCCGGCGTCTAGCTTCCAGCGTCCGGCGTCCGGCGTCGGGAGGGTCTCCGCCAGCGTCTGGCGTCTGCCGCGGGACGTGGCAACCTGCTCACACGGGACACTCGAGGCTGGACGCCCGACCCCTTCAATCCGACGTGAAGATGGTGGACAGCTTTTCCATGTTCTCGAGCGCCTTGCCGCAGCCGCGCACCACGCACGTCAGCGGGTCGTCGGCGACGATCACCGGCAGTCCGGTCTCTTCCATCAGCAGGCGGTCGACGTCGCGGAGGAGCGCGCCGCCGCCGGTGAGCACCATCCCGGCCTCGGCGATGTCCGCGCCCAGTTCCGGCGGAGTGCGTTCGAGCGCGCTCTTCACTGCCGACACGATGCTGTTCAGCGGGTCGGTGAGCGCTTCGAGGATTTCGTTCGAAGACACGGTGAAGCTGCGCGGTATGCCCTCGGCGAGGTTGCGGCCCTTGACCTCCATCTCCTTCACTTCGGAGCCCGGGAACGCGGAGCCGATCGTCTTCTTGATCATCTCGGCGGTGGTTTCGCCGATCAGCATGCCGTAGTTGCGGCGGATGTAGTTGACGATCGCCTCGTCGAATTTGTCGCCGCCGACACGGACGCTGCCGGCGTACACCATCCCGCCCAGCGAGATCACGCCCACTTCGGTGGTGCCGCCGCCGATGTCGACGACCATCGAGCCGGTGGCGTCGGAGATCGGCAGGTCGGCACCGATGGCCGCGGCCATCGGCTCCTCGATCAGGTACACCTTGGACGCGCCGGCGCCCAGCGCCGATTCGCGGATCGCGCGGCGCTCGACCTGGGTCGAGCCGCAGGGCACGCAGATGATGATGCGCGGCGACGGCGAGAACAGCCGCGAGTCGAGCACCTTCTTGATGAACTGCTTCAGCATCTGCTCGGTCACGGTGAAGTCGGCGATGACGCCGTCCTTCATCGGCCGGATGGCCGTGATGTTGCCGGGCGTGCGGCCCAGCATCTGCTTGGCGGCGAGCCCCACCTCCTGGATCACGCGCTTGCCGTTGGGACCGCCTTCCTGGCGGATCGCGACGACCGACGGCTCGTTCAACACGATCCCCTTGCCGCGGACGTAGATCAGCGTGTTGGCAGTGCCAAGGTCGATTGCGAGATCGCTGGAGAAATAGCCTTTGAAGAACTGGAACATGAAAACGGTAACCTGCCGGGTAGGCCTGACGGAGGAACAAGCGGGCGGCGGGGCACGCATGGGCGCGGGCGCCGGCCGCTCGGAAATATCGCGATATGATACCCTAACGTGCTTCGCGCCAGCACTGACTCTGCTCGGAAAACCGCGGCACTTCCGGAGCCTGCGCGAGGTTCGCCGGTGGCTGGCATTGCGTCGCCGGAATCATGGCCCGAGACACGCTACGGATTCGCGCCGCCGGGCCGCTTCCCCAGGACAGACTGCCGGGTTCCGTCCACTGCGTCCGCCGTTGCCGCCAAGACTCATGACGATTTCCCTCGACGACGTCCACCGCATTGCCCACCTCGCGCGAATCGAGATCGACGCCACCGAGGCGGAGGAAGTGCGGGCCAAGCTCGACGCGATCTTCGGCCTGATCAACGAGTTGAACGCCATCGACACCGCCGGTGTGGTGCCGATGGCGCATGCGCAGGACGTCGCGCTGCCTCTGCGCGAGGACCGCGTCACCGAAACCGACCGCCATCGGCTGTACCAGGGCGTCGCGCCGGCGGTCGAGGACGGGCTGTATCTGGTGCCGAAAGTGATCGAATAGGCCGACCGTCGCGTGTTCGGCGTGAACGCCCTTGCCCCATCGTCGAACGGCAGACTCGTGCCGCCCGCCACCCGCCGCCCGCCGCGCCGCCACCAATCATGATGACCTCTTCCCTCGCCGACCTCTCGCGGGCGCTTGCGGAAAGGCGGCTTTCCAGCGTCGAGCTGACGCAGGCGGTCCTCGAACGGATCGCGCGGATCAATCCGACGCTCAACGCGTTCGTGACCATCGATGCCGAACACGCGCTGGCCGACGCGAGGGCCGCCGATGCGCGTCGGGCCGGCGGCGAGGCCGGGCCGCTCAACGGCATTCCGATCGCGCACAAGGACGTGCTGATGACCGCGGGCTTGAGAACCACCTGCGGCTCGCGAATGCTCGAGAACTTCGTCGCGCCCTACGACGCGCATGTCGTGGCGGGCCTGAAACGGGCCGGCACCGTGCTCATCGGCAAGACCAACATGGACGAGTTCGCGATGGGCTCGTCGAACGAAACGTCGTATTTCGGCACCGTCAAGAACCCGTGGAACGTCGCGTGCGTTCCCGGCGGCAGCTCGGGCGGGTCGGCGGCGGCGGTGGCGGCACGCCTCGTTCCCGGAGCCACCGGCACCGACACCGGCGGCTCGATCCGGCAGCCGGCGGCCTTTTCCGGCATTACGGGATTGAAGCCCACCTACGGCATCTGCTCGCGCTACGGCCTGATCGCCTTCGCGTCGAGTCTCGACCAGGCGGGCGCGTTTGGGCAAACCGCGGAAGATTGCGCGCTGCTGCTCAATGCGATGGCCGGCCACGACCCGCGCGACTCGACGTCGCTCGATCGCCCGGCCGAGGACTACACGCGCCTGCTCCGCGCGCGGGGTTCGCCGCACGACGGCGCGCAACCGCTCGCGCAATTGCGCATCGGGCTGCCCAACGAGTACTTCGGCGCCGGCAGCGATCCTGATGTGGCAGCGGCACTGGACACCGCGCTCGCCGAGTTTCGACGGCTGGGTGCGAAGATCGTCAACGTCGCGCTGCCCAATGTGAACCTCTCGGTGCCGGTGTACTACGTGATCGCGCCCGCCGAAGCTTCGTCGAACCTGTCCCGCTTCGACGGCGTGCGCTACGGCCACCGCGCTGCCAAGTACGACGACCTTGCCGACATGTACAAGAAATCGCGCGCCGAAGGCTTCGGCGCCGAGGTCAAGCGGCGGATCCTCGTCGGCACCTACGTGCTGTCGCACGGCTATTACGACGCGTATTACCTCAAGGCGCAGCAGGTGCGACGGCTCATCGCCGACGATTTCCGCCGCGCGTACGAGAAGTGCGACGTGATCATGGGACCGACCGCGCCGTCGACCGCGTTCAGGTTCGGCGCCATGACGGGCGACCCGGTGCAGATGTACCTGAACGACATCTTCACGACCGCCGCCAATCTGACGGGCGCGCCGGCGATGTCGATCCCCTGCGGCTTCGACCGCAGCGGCCTGCCGATCGGGCTGCAGATCCAGGGCGACTATTTTGCGGAGGCGCAGATACTCGACGTCGCGCACCGCTATCAGCAGGCGACGGACTGGCACCAGCGGAGTCCGGCGTTGAACGTCTAGCGTGGCCCGCGCCAGGTCGCTGCGCGCAACGCCGGTCGCGGAACGAGGTTCTTATGAAATGGGAAACCGTCATCGGGCTCGAGACCCACGCCCAACTATCCACCGCATCGAAAATATTCTCGGGCGCGTCGACGGCGTTCGGCGCCGCGCCGAACACACAGGCTTCGCCGGTCGACCTGGCCCTTCCCGGCGTGCTGCCGGTGCTGAACAAGGGCGCGGTCGAGCGCGCCATTCGCTTCGGTCTCGCCGTCGGCGCGACGATCAACCGGCGCAGCGTGTTCGCGCGCAAGAATTACTTCTACCCCGACCTGCCCAAGGGCTATCAGATCAGCCAGTTCGAGATTCCGGTCGTGCAGGGCGGGGCGATGACGATCACGACGGCGCAGGGAGAAAAGACCGTGCGCCTCACGCGCGCCCACCTCGAAGAAGACGCCGGCAAATCGCTGCACGAGGACTACCACGGCATGACCGGCATCGACCTGAACCGCGCCGGCACGCCGCTGCTCGAAATCGTCTCGGAACCGGACATGCGCAGCAGCGAAGAGGCGGTCACCTACGCCAAGGCGCTGCACGCGCTCGTGCGCTGGATCGGAATCTGCGACGGCAACATGCAGGAAGGCAGCTTCCGCTGCGACGCCAACGTCTCGGTGCGCCCGGCCGGCAGCGACACACTGGGCACCCGCTGCGAGATCAAGAACCTGAACAGCTTCCGGTTCATGCAGCAGGCGATCGAGTTCGAGGTGCGCCGGCAGATCGAGCTGATCGAGGACGGCCGCAGCGTGGTCCAGGAAACGCGGCTCTACGACCCGGACAGGAACGAAACGCGCTCGATGCGCAGCAAGGAAGACGCGCAAGACTATCGCTACTTCCCGGATCCCGACCTGCCGCCGCTCGTGATCGACGAGGCGTGGATCGAGCGCGTGCGGGCGGAGATGCCGGAACTGCCGGCCATGCGCCGGCTGCGTTTCATGGCGACCTCCCGCGTGGACTTGATCGAGATCGTCAAGAGCCGGTCGAATGTCGACCAGGAGGGCGTCGATGACGAGCTGTTCGATGAGAGCGTCCCTGTCCTCCAGGCGAGCGCGCTCAAGGCGACCTACGGTTTGCCGCAGAGCGACGCGACGACGCTCGTGTCGAGTCGGGCGATGGCCGACTACTATGAAGGCGTCGTCGCCACCGGGCGCGTCGACCCCAAGCTTGCCGCGAACTGGATCCTGGGCGAGCTTTCCGCGGCGATGAATCGTGCCGAGATCGAGATCGAGAGGGCCCCGATCTCGCCGGTGCAGCTGACCGCATTGTTGAGCCGCATCGATGACGGCACGATTTCCGGCAAGATCGCCAAGGAAGTCTTCGACGCGATGTGGGCGGGCGACGGCGACGCCGACACGATCATTGCCAATCGGGGCCTCAAGCAGATTTCCGACGAAGGGGCGATCGACAAGATCGTCGACGAGGTGCTCGCCGCGAATCCCGCAATCGTCGCCGAGTTCAGGGCCGGCAGGGAGAAGGCGTTCAACTCGCTGGTCGGGCAGGCCATGAAGGCGACCAAGGGCAAGGCGAACCCGGCACAGGTCAACGCGATCCTCAAGAAGAAGCTCGGAGCGTAACCGCCGTTGCTGGGCGGAAAGTAGGGTCAGACACGACTTTTCGCGCGACTTTCCTGCGAAAAGTCGTGTCTGACCCTACTTTCCGCGGGGTTTCGCTCGCGCTCAACCCGGGCTACGAGGGCACCAGGGCAGGTTATGCGTGCAGCGGCTTGTACCGGATCCGGTGCGGCCGCGCGCCGTCCTCGCCGAGGCGCTTCTTCTTGTCCGCCTCGTACTCCTGGTAATTGCCCTCGAAGAAGACAACCTGCGAGTCGCCTTCGAACGACAGGATGTGGGTGGCGATGCGATCGAGGAACCACCGATCGTGCGAGATGACCAGCACGCTGCCGGCAAATTCGAGCAGCGCGTCCTCGAGCGCGCGCAGGGTTTCCACGTCGAGATCGTTCGACGGTTCGTCGAGCAGCAGCACGTTGCCGCCGGCGAGCAGGGTCTGCGCAAGATGCAGGCGGCCGCGTTCGCCGCCGGACAGCTGGCCCACCATCTTCTGCTGG
>Ga0315278_10001197_pt1 | contig 22546 bp, 20 predicted proteins | sample YL17G06_0_MG_FD_203880 | JGI IMG/M metagenome (GOLD analysis project Ga0315278, IMG submission 203880) | Sediment microbial communities from Yellowstone Lake, YNP, Wyoming, USA - YL17G06_0 | ecosystem: Environmental > Aquatic > Freshwater > Lake > Sediment | place: USA: Wyoming | collected... | reverse complement strand
CAGCGTGAGGGCGCGTTGCGCGCACTCTTCGTCCTTGCCGGCCAGGGACAACACGAGCACCGCCGCGTCGGGACTGGACGGCAAGGCCGCCGCCACCGCGTCCGTCCGGCGGAACGCAGCCTCGGCCTCTTCGAAGCGCCGGAGCAGCTCGGCTGAATCGATCGCACCGATCCAGCCGTAGGCGACCTTCTCGGTCTTGGCGTCGAGCACTTCGAACGTCGGGACGGCTTGCCACGGGTACCGGTCGAGAAACGCCGCGTTCTTTTCGTTTTCGGTGTCGATCGAAAGCCAGACGAACCGTCCGGCCTGCTTCGCGAGCGCCGCGTCGGTGAAGACGGTGGCGCGCATGAAGCGGCAGGAGTGTCACCAGGGGGCCCACACTTCGACGAACAATGGCAGGTTCGCTTCGCGCGCCAGGGCCAGGGCCCGCGGGTAGTCGTTCTCGATGAAAGGCAGCGCCGTCACTTTTTCGGGCGGAGCGACGCTGGGCTTGGGCGCGCACCCAAAACCGGCAAAAACGAGCACGAGCGCGATCGCAGCGATCCGTCGGAATCGGTTCATGGGCGGCTCCCCTTCGCGATGCAACGGGAGAATAACATTTCGCTTTACACCCGGCGCCGTTTCGGTCGAAACTCCCCCTCGGCTGCGGACACCGTCAAAACGTCATGAGGAGAATCGCCATGAGCCGAATTCGTGCTTACGTGAACGCCAAGTTTGTCGTTGCCGCCCTCGTCGTTCTCGCCTCCGGGGCGATCTACGTCGCGAGCCTGCCGAAGAGTGATGCCGTCTTCAGCCTCGGAGTCTGCACGTACTACTCGAGCAAGACCTATAAGACGGCCGTTGGCGCACGCGGCACCGGCTGCTGCGGCTCGGTCATCAACTGGGGCGTCACGTCCGCCTACAAGAAGTGCGAGACGATGAACTGCACCGACCAGATCTGCCCGAACTGAGAAACCGGGGGCAGCAATCGGAGCGCGGTTGCTGTCCCCGCAGTAGGTCAGTTCCTCTTGGCCTCGAGCTCCGCCCATCGCGCGTAGAGCCGGTCCGCAACGTGTTGCGCGTCGTCCAACTCTGTCAGGCGAAGCTGGAGCGCCGTCGCGTCGCTGGCGATCGACGGATCGTCCGCGCGCGACCGCGCCTCCTCGAGGCGCGCCTCGGCGGTGAGCACGTTCGCCTCCATGCCGTCCCATTCGCGCTGCTCGTTGTACGAGAGCTTCTTGCTCTTGGCCGGAGCCGACTTCGGGCTGGAAGCGCGCGCGGTCTCTTTCTTCGCCGGCGCCGGCTTGCGTCCGTCGGCTTCCCACTGGCCGTAGTCGGCGAAGCGTTCGGCGCCACCCCTTCCGTCGAGGGCGAGGATCGCCGTTGAGACGCGATCGATCAGGTGCCGGTCGTGCGTGACGAGGACCAGAGCGCCCGGGAATTCGAGGAGCGACTCTTCCAAGACCTCGAGCGTCGGGATGTCGAGGTCGTTCGTCGGCTCGTCCAAGACGAGAAGGTCGGCGGGCTGCAGCATCAAGCGCGCGAGCACGATGCGAGCGCGCTCGCCGCCCGACAACCGCGACACCTGCGTATCGAGCTGCTCGGTGCGGAACAGGAAGCGCTTCGCCCACGACACGACGTGAACCGAGCGATCGCGGTAGATCACGGTGTCGCCGTCGGGGGCGAGCGAACGCTTGAGGGAGAGCTCGGGGTCGAGCGTGGCCCGGTTCTGGTCGAAATAGACGACGCGTAGCGCCTCGGCGGGGACGATCGTGCCGGCATCCGGCTTCAGCTCGCCGACGATCATTCTCAAGAGCGTCGTTTTGCCGGACCCGTTGGGGCCGAGCACGCCCAAGCGCATCCCGGGGGTCAACAAGAGCTCGAGGCCAGAAACGACGGTGAGCTCGCCGAAGCTCTTCTTCAGCCCCACACCGTGCCAGAGCCGCTTCGTTCGCCTCCCCGAACCTTGAAGCTCGATCCCCGCGGATTCGACGACGCTCCGGTCGCGGCTTTCCTTCAGCTCGTCGATCCCCCGATGCGCGGCGCCGATGCGGGCCTTGGACTTGCGCGTGCGCGCCTTGGCGCCCCGGCGCAGCCACGCGATCTCGCGGCGCACGCGGTTGTGCAGCGATTCTTCGTAGCTGGCCTGGTTCGACAGGATCTCGTCCCGCTTTTCGAGCAGATCCGCGTATGAGCCGTCGACGGCGATCAGCCCTTCGGCGTAGACGCGATCGATCTCGAACATCCGGCGCCCGACGTTTTGCAGGAAGTAGCGATCGTGGCTGACGACGACGAACGCTTCCGATTCCGATTCGAGCAGCGACTCGAGCCACAGCCGCGATTCGAGATCGAGGTGGTTCGTCGGCTCATCCAGAAGGAGGAGCTCGGGATCCGCGACGAGGGCCCGCGCGATCGCGAGCCGCGTGCGCCAGCCACCCGACAGCGTGTCGACGACAGCCGAGGGATCGACGAAGCCGACCTTGCCGAGAGCGACCGCGACGCGGTGTTCCTTTTCGTGGGGGTCGAGCCGCGCTACGCCTGCGATCGACTCCGCCACGATCGCACCGACGGTCAGCCCCGAGACGAACGTGGGGTGCTGCGGCACGTAACCGACCCGCAGATTTTTTCGCCGCGTGCAGAGCCCGGTGTCGGGGACCTCGACGCAGGCCAAGATCTTCAGGAGCGTCGACTTCCCCGCCCCGTTCGGCCCGACGAGACCGATGTGATCGCCCTCATGCACGGCGAAGGTTAGCCCGTCGAAGAGCGGGCGAACGCCGAACGACTTGGCGATGCTCTGGCAGCTGAGGAGGATCGGTGCGGCCATCAGTCGAGTCCGTGCCGGCGCAGCAGCGCCGTATCCGAGAGAAGCTCACCGGTCGGCCCCTGGGCCACGATGACCCCGCGGTCCATGAGGACCGCTCGCGTGCAAAGCCGGGAGACGAAATCGAGATCGTGGGACGCGATCACCTGCGTCGCCGCAAGGCCGGAAAGTAGCACGTTCAACTCTCGCCGTCCGCGCGGGTCGAGACCGGAAGAGGGCTCGTCGAGCAGGAGCAGCCCGGGACGAGAGGCGAGCACACCGGCGAGGCAGACGCGCCGCTTCTCGCCTGCCGAGAGGTGATGCGGCATGCGCAATTCGAACCCCGGAAGCCCAACGGCCGACAACGCCTCGGTCACGGCCACGGACACGTCTTCTTCCGGCCACTTCCTCGCGCGAGGCCCGTAAGCCACATCTTCCTCGACCGTGAGGCCGATGAGCTGATCGTCCGGGTCCTGGAAGACGATGCCGACGCGCTCGCGCACGAGGCCTAAGGTCTTTGAAGAGACGACGATGCCGTCGATCGTCACGCGGGGGGCGGCTCCGTGCCGGTGGGGTCGGTCGTCGTGAGCGTGGCGGTGGAGGTACCGCTGCCGCTCCGGGAGCAGCGCCGCGAGGTGGAGCAACAGCGTGGTCTTGCCTGCGCCGTTTTGCCCCAAAATCGCGACGCGCTCGCCCCCTGTGACCGCGAGACGGATCTCAGCGAGCGCGGCGACGCCGTCGGGATAGTGATACCCAGGCGCCGTGAGTTCGACCGGCACCGGGCGGATGTCCGCCCTCACCATCGCCCCGCCCCGCGCGCGCGCCGCGCCCGCTCGAGCGACTCCGCGCGTTCGAGCGAGCGCAAGAGCAGTGCCGCCGTGATCCGGCCGAAGCCGCGCAACGTCTCACCCGGCGCCGACACCAGGTCGGACCACGGTGCGCGACCGGTCCCACGCGCGGTTCTCGCACGCAGCATGTCCGTCACCTGGCGCACGATCGCCGCCAGGCCGACCATCATCGCGTGGATGACGTCCACGAAACGCTCGGGGAGCCGGAGCGCGCGCAGGCCGGCGATGAGTTCAACCGGCCCGAGGTAAATGACGGTCGCCAGCCCCGCGGCGGCCGTTGCGAGAGAGCGCGCGAGAAGTGCTCCGCCTACGACCGCCCCGCCCGAGGCGGCGGCGAACAGCACCGCGGGCAACGTCAGCATCAAGACGGTGGGGAGGAGCAGCGTCAGCTGCCGCGCGGCGACGACGAGCCCTCCGCGCTTCGATCGCAGCAAGGCGACCGCGGCGACCGGCACCACGCTCCAGACGATCCAACTCGAAACGGGCACCGCGCGCCCGTGAAGGCCGGCGGGCGCCGTCGCGGCAACCACGACCACGGCGAGTCCCACCACCAAAACGAGACCCGGGCTAGCGGTGCGCATCGTCGTCCACGATCTTGAGCCTCCGGCCAACCGCAAAGGCGAGCGCCGCCGCCGCCACCGTTCCAATGACGCCGGTGATGGCCGGCGCAACAACGGCGAGTCCCGGCAACAACGCGCGGGCGCGGGAGGCGAAGCCCAGGGTCTCGGCGGTTTTCTCGAGCCCATCGGGAAGCGACGACGCGAATGGCGCAACGAATGCGGAGACCGCAACCGCAGCGCCGAGCACGCCCAGCGCGAGGACGGCAGGCCGCCGTCCCGCAACGGAGGCGTCGAGCCCGGCGACGAGATCGGGGCGCCATCGCAGCAGCGTGACGAGGATGGCCCCGGTCAACGCGGCCTCGAGCAAACCGATCGCCACGTGCGTCACGAGCATCACCGGGAGAATCCCGAACAGCGGATAGAGACCCGAGAGACTGAGCCAGATCGAAACGCCGACCGCCCCCGACACCGTCGCGGCGAATGCTCCCAGGACCGCTCCCGCCGCGATCCCCCGCGGGCCGGAGACAAAGCGGCCGACGACGCGGGCGATGGCGTACCCCACGAAGCAGCCCGAAAGCCCCATGTCGGCGAGGTTGGCGCCGTACGCCAGGATCCCGCCGTCCTGGAACAACAGCGCCTGCACCGCGAGCACGGCGGCGATGGCGAGCAACGCGCGCCAGGGGCCGAGGAGCACGGCGGCCAGCGTGGCGCCGACGATATGGCCGCTCGTCCCAGCGGCGACGGGAACGTTGATCATCTGCGCCGCGAAGATGAACGCTGCGACGGAGCCCAGGATCCCGGCGGGCATCGGCGCCGCCTCCCGCCGCTCCGCGCGCAACGCCGCCGCGACGCCGCCTGCGGCGACGACCCACGCCGTCGCGGCGACGCCCGGGCTCAGGAATCCATCTGGAATGTGCATCGGTCTCCCCGCGCCGCGGAGTGTCGCACGACCTTGTGCTCTGGCACACGGCAAGGTACGGCGATAGAGTGGCCCGTTCTTCAAAGGAGGAGCCCGAAATGGCCAAGTCACAGTCGAAGGTCGGCGACAACAGCGACATCGTCCGAGAATTGCGCGTCGCTTACGCCATGGAACTAGAGACGGTCCAGAACTACATCGCCAACTCGGTTCATCTCGACGGCGTGCGATCGGAGACGATCAAAAAGGCCCTGGCCGCCGACGTTCCCGTTGAGCTGATGCACGCCCAGCAAATCGCGCAGCGCATCAAGACGATCGGTGGAACGGTGCCCGGCTCGCTCGAGAACAAGACGAGCCAGAAATCGCTTCAGCCGCCCAAGGACACGACCGACATCGTGGCCGTCATTCGCGGCGTCATCGCCGCGGAAGAGGGCGCCATCGCGCAGTACAACAAGATCATCCGGATGTGCGAGGGGCGCGACTACGTCACCCAAGACCTGATGATCAGCATCCTCGGCGGCGAGGAAGACCATCGCCGCGAGTTCATGGGCTTCCTTCTCGAGTACGCGAAGGCCTGACGACCGTTTTAGCGAACGACGACGGTCGTTCCAGCGGAGCGGACCGCCAGCGTTTCACCTGCGGTGCCCCACGCCCTGGCCTGCCCCACGACGACGGGGGTCGCTCCGACACCGACGCCGCGGAAGCGGATGCGGCAGAGCAACCCTGCGCCGCTCGCCCCCCGCTCTCGCTCGGTCCGCCCTGCCGCGACCGCCACGTCCCCCGGATGGCTCTGCCCATCCACCAAGAAAACGACGCTGCTCCCGCCTTGGGTCAGGAAATCCCCGGGCGCTCCGTCGACGAACCCCAAAACGTTCGGATCGAAACTCAGGTGCAGCGGCGCGTCCACGACGGCCGTGCTCGACGATGCCATCACGTCCACGGTCACGATCGCGCCCGTCGCGATCTCCGAGTCCGACGCGACCACGAGGAGTTGGAGTTCGCCCCCTGGAAGACCCGACGATGCGTCCTGCCCCTGCGGCGGGGCTGTGTCGGCGGGGGCCACGGATTTCGACGGCGCGGGAGGCACCCCCCCCTGCGACGAAGGTGCCGCCGAAGGTGAAGGTGCGGGAGGCGCCGAGATCGCTTGCTGCGGCGAGTAAACGTAGGCCGAAGCGGTCGCTGGGGGCGCTTCGCCTTTCGCGGCCTGGCTCGTCGCGGCGCTGCTCGTCGCGGCCGGAGGATTCTGAGCGGCCGAGGCCGACGCGGCCGGGGGATCCTGGCTTCCGGTTCCGGTGACCGGCGACGCCGGGGCCGCCGGTTTGGTTGGTGGGGATGGCTGCGGCGTGCTCCTGGGAACTGCCGCGGGCGTTAGATCCGCGGGCGTCGCCCCCATGCGCCCCGCGCAGCCCGCACAGGCCAGGAGCAGGGCGAGGGCGACCGGGATCACGATCTTGGTCATCACGGATACTCCACCGCAAGGCCGCTGGCGAAGTTGATGGCCGGCGATGCGGCCGTGGCCTGCGCGCGCTCGAACGTCAATGGAGTCGGACCCAAATTGGCCCCTGCCACACGGCGGAACGAGAGGCTGCGAACGTCGTGCTCGCCCGTCGCGACGCTGACGGCGGCCAAATCTCCAGGCTGCTGAATTGCCGCCACCACACGACCTTGTTGCCCGTTGGCCAACACCGCAAGGACGAACGCGTCCGGAAACAGCGGGCTCACGTAACTCGCAGCCGGCACGAACTCGAGCTTCGTCGGGTCGTAGGTCACGTCAAAGTTCAACCCACGCAGCGTTGTCGTGTTCGGCGCGGGCGGGGTCGGACCGCTGCCGGTGTCGCTGCCGCCGCATCCGAAAGATGAGAGCAGAGCCGTCGCGAAACCGGCGATCAACGCTCCGCGAACCGTCATGGACTTTCTCTTCATGCCGCAGATGTTACTAGCAGTTTGCCGTCGGCGACGAGCGCCGTCAGGATATCCCGTCGGGCAATTTCTCGAAGATCGTCGAACGGAGAGGCGCGCCGGCGGCTTCTTCGGCGAGGCGGATGACGGCGTACATCGTCAGCTCGCCCCAGCCGTTTTCCGCCGCCCGGTGGTAGACGTCGCGGATGGCGTCCAAGGCCGTGATCTCGACGCCGACCTCGGCCGCCAGCTCGGCGGCGAGGCGGCTTCTTGGGGGCGGTGGCCGCGGATGCGCCCTGCGGCTAACCTGCGTTGCCGTTCCGGCGAAGGAGGTTCTAAATGAGTCTCACCGAAGAGCAGATGCTCGCGAACATCAAAGACACGATAGCGAAGAACAAGATCGCGATTTTCATGAAGGGCACGCCCGCGCAGCCGAGGTGCGGCTTTTCGGCCACGGTCGTCGACATCTTCAATCGGATGAACGTCCCCTACGTCGGCGTCGACGCGATCGAGGACCCGAGGTTCCGGCACGTGCTCTCGGCCCACTCCCAGTGGCCGACGCTTCCGCAGGTGTTCGTCGGCGGCAAACTGATCGGCGGCTGCGACATCGTGCGGGAGATGAAGGCGACGGGCGAGCTCGACAAAGTCGTCGCGGAGGCGATCGGGTAGATGGCGGACCTGGCGGAGATCAAACGCCTCATCGAGGACGCCCTCCCGGGCTCCCGCGTCAGCGTGACCGACCTGACGGGTGGCGGCGATCATCTCGCCGTCGTCGTCACGGCGTCCCAGTTCGAAGGTCTCGGGCTCATCGACCAGCACCGGATGATCCACGCCGCGCTGAAGCACAAGATGGCTCCAGTCAGCGGCGAGATTCACGCGCTCCAGATCAGGACGCTTATCGCTTAAGTGTGAACTGTCTACTGTGAGCTGTTAACAGTTCACAGTTCAGAAGCTCACCAACAGCACGCCGTTGACGTTCGAGACGCGCAGCGTCGGCCCCGCGTAACCGTCGAGTTCGTACAGGATCAGAGCGGAAGCGCCCACCGATAGATCCGACGAAGCGTGGGGGAAGCTCATGCCGTTTCCGAAGGCTGCAGCCTCGAGGTCCCTCACGGGATCGAGGGAGGTTGGGCCGGACCCGGGCGCCGTGGCGTAGCGCAGCAGGTTGACGTGGCCGAACCTCACCGTGAAGGTGTCGGCGCTCGACACCATATCGCGGACGCCGATGCCGTACGAGAGCGACGAGCCGAAGGTGTACGACCCCACGGCGGCGAACGCCACCGTCAGGTTCACGCAAGTGCTCGCACCGGGGGCGACTGATTCCAGACTCCATTGAATCGAGCCGCCGCTTTGAGTGCCGCTCCCTGACGCCGAGACGATGCTGGCGCCGGCGGGCAGCGCGAGCGACAGAGTCGAATCGAAGGCGATGCCCGGACCCGTGTTGCCGTAGCAGAGCGTGAAGGCGTAGCTGCCGTTCGACGTGGCCGGCGCGCCGCTCATCGAGGTCCAAGGTGAGGGCGCCCCGTCGGCCGACGCGCACGGAGCCTCGAACAACGAGTTGAGGAAGTAACGAACGCCCTGGGTCTTGGGATGGCTGCTGATCGGAAGGGCGACGGTGTATTCGTGCCCCCCGAGGTAACTCACCTTCCCGAGGAGCGTGTTGTTGTCCACGTAGCCGTTCATCCACACGTCGGTAACGCCGGGCGCCGCGCCGTGCTTGTTCAGCATGACGACGTTGTTGTCATGATAGGAGCTTCCCGCGGCGAGGCCGAAGGAAGGTTCGCTGCCACCGGGGTTGTCGTACGCGCCTGCGGCCTGACCGAACGGATCGTCGCTGTTGTGGTAGTCCACCGACGACGGAGGCGAGCTCTTCGTCAGTCCGCCGCTGGTCAGAAAGTGCCCGTTGACATCGTTCTCGAACGCGTTGACCGCCTGACATTCGGCGAAAAAATGCACCGGATACGCGAGGAACGCCCGGACCTCCGCGACCACCTCGGGTACCTTCGCCGGGGCGTGGTAGTGCATCGACATGAATTGGCAGTACTTCGGCACGCCGTTTCCACCGAACAGGGCGCCGTCGGTGTGGCTCGCGGTGCCGGCACCCGCGGCTCGATTTTCATTAATGCAATCCGGGCAGCACTTCGTCCCCGGGCACGCGTACAGCCCCGATTTGTCCTTGGCGCCCGGCCACGCGGCTCCGCTGCTCATGGGGATCGCGGCGGCGTTCAAATAGCCGAACGCGATGTCCTCCTTGCCGTCGGCGAAAACGGCGATGTCCGGTGGGTTCTGCAACTGCCTCGCGATGCTCGCCGTGAACGGGACGGTCGCTTGATGCACCATCACCTGGGGGTGCGCGACCTGCCAGGCGTGAACGATCGGCAGCGCTCGAGCGGAATGCGACGCGTCGATGACGAACGGGCCGCCCCCGTAGCCCTGCTCGACGATCGCGGCCGACGACCGGACGTCCGTCGCCGACGCCGTGAAATCGACGCCGCCGTACGCCTTGCCCGGCTCGATCGTCCAGTCCACTTCGACGCCGTGGCGTAAGAGCTCGTAGACGAGCCCGTAGGACGCGAGCATGCCGTTGTCCTGATAGGTCGTGTCCATGGGGATGATCAAGGATCCGGGCTGGTAGAGCTGGTCAGCGGCCTGCGCCGATCCGCAGAATCCAAGAACCATCACGATCCCGAAGGCAATCAGCTTGTTCATCGAAGCCCTCCCGACAGTGTCTCGTGCACCCCGTCATAGAGCACGATGCGTTCCACACGGAATCGCTGCGGGAGGATTGCCGACAATGCGGTGGGGCCTCGGGGGTGACAGCGCTGTCGGCGATGTCGGGGGACACAATCGTGATCGCCCCAGCGGTGGGAATTCTCGACGTGTCAGGAAGCGGCGGGCGCGCTGACAAGCGTCGGCTCGTCAGGGGGTCGCGCGGGCTCCTAGGGACACCCGGCCGTGGGCGTGCGCGGGGCCCCCAGTGAGTTCGTCCCATACGAGCCCGAGCCGCACGCGCTCTGCCCGCGGATGAGGTAGTAGTAGCCGTCGTCCACCGTCGGATTGGGCCGACCGTCGACGGTGTTCGCCGCGGCGACGTTGTTCGCCAAACAGGTTGCCGTCCCCGTTCCGTTCGCCCTCAAGTCGGAGAGGGTGGAGGACGCGACGTCGTACGTCACGACTCCCGGGAGCGCGGTCCACGCCAACGTCGTGCTCGCGTGACCGTCGACCTGCACTCCAGCAATGTCGGCCGGAGGCTGCCCCGCGCACGTGTCCGGAACGCAGGCATTCGGTAGTCGGATGTTGGTGACCGCGATGTCGTCCAGGTAGAAGCCCGCGAACTCCGCGAGCGGGTCGGAGGAGAAGCGCCACCGGAACTGGACCGTGTCGCCCGGGGCCAGGCCGGTGATGGGGTGGCACCGGTGGGCGTAAGGGGTGACGGCCCCACTCGTCGCCCAATCGGTGCACGAGGTGCCGCCCCCCAGGGGGCCGCTGAAGGCATTTTTCGTGGTCGAATAACCGCAGGCGTTGACGGGCGGAGCCTGCGTGCAGCTCAACGTCTCCCAGCCCGTCGCGTCGTCCGAAGCGGCGCAGCCCAAGGCAACGCTGTTGCTCGGAGCGGGGACATCCGTGAAGGCGCCTCCATTGACGGAGTACTCCACCGCGACGGCGTCCCAGTGGTATTCGACCTGGTGGCGTTCCCAGTACTTCAGGTTGACCGACGTCGCGCCGACCGTCAAAGGTGGCGCCTGCATCTCGGCGCAGACATCGGGGGCGTAGATGTTGCTGGCGGCGGGGCCGGCGTTGCGATACGCGTAGGCTCCCCCGGGGGTGTGGTTGGCGCCCGGGTCGTTCGCAGTCTTGACGTAGCGCCACACCGGATTGCCGGTGTCGCCCGGACCGGCGACGTTGAGGCGCAAGAACGCGGAGCCGTCGCCGCCGCCATCCGTCCAGGTGCCGGGGCTAGCCTGCGTGCCGGCCCCGTACGCGGTCCCGGAGACCACGACGCTGTTCGACTCCTCGTTGCCGCCGCCGCACTCGCCGCCGTTGACTTGGCTTCCGTCTTCCGCGCGCACGACGTAGTAGTAGCTGGTGCCGCTCGAGAGATTGGCGGTGTCGAGATAGGAGCTCGGGCCGACGACACACGTCGCAATCCGGTTGGCGACTAACGGAGCGAAATCGGGCACCGAGCCCCGGAAGATGTTGTAGCGCACGTTTGGAGTGAGCGGGCAGCTCGACGCAGCGGGTGTCCAGTCAACCGTCACACCACAGAAGCTCTGCTGGCTGCTCGTCCCGCTGGCGGCGCCCGCGAAGCTCGGCTCGAGGCTGCACGTGCCCGTCGCCGTCGCGCTGACGCATCCGCTAGCGAACTGCGCCTGGCACTTGCCGGCGGCATCCGTGGCGGCGATCACTCGGTAGGAATAGTCGAGGCCGCCCGACACGGTCGTGTCGGTAAAGCTGTTGGCGGAGCCGCTCGTCGCGGCAACCGGCCGGTAGAGTCCTTCGCTGCCGCAGACGCCGTCCGCGCGTTCGATGGCGTAGGAGCCAGGCTGGGGCGCGATGCCCGTAAAGCTCACGGTGATCTGGTTGTCGCCGGGGACCGTCGCCGTGCCGATCGCCGGCGCGGACAGAGGGCGGGCGGAACAGGTCGTGGCGGGGCACTGCCCCGCCCCGCTTCCGGCCGGAAACACGGCTGAGGCGATGCGGGTGGACCAGGCGCCCGTCGTCAGGAAGTACTGGTTGACGTACCAGAACGTGCAGTCATCGAACGGATCGATGCTCATGCTGGTGTAGTCGCCCCACCTGGTGTTGTTGTTGTTGGCCTTGCCGGTGACAATGGTGGCCTCGGGGACCGTCATCGTTCCAGGCGGGTCACCCTTGGTTCGACCGGTGTAGCGGATGCTGTGGTTCTCGCTCGCGGCTGTCTTTCCGGTCGTGCTGTAGCCCACCAGAATGTTTTCGGCGGTGTCCATGGCGATCGACGGCATCCAGCGGCTGCGCCCGTTGGCGACGTCCGCGATCGTCCCCTGTTGATAAACGCAGGGATAGGTCGGGCAGGTCGCGTCGGGCGTTCCCGAGAGGCGGAAGTCGTACCAGCGGACACCCGAGACGACACCGGTGACGTTGGGATCGACGGAGTGACTGATGACCAGCGACTCATGGTCGATGAGGTTGCGATAGGCCGCGCGGAACATCAGCCGGTCGCCGAGCGAGGACACCACCGTGCTCGTGCCGGGTTGCGGGATGCACGCGCCGCCGCCACCGCAGGCGCCGGTCGCGGGTGCGACGGGCACGGTCGCCTGCTTGATGTTGACCGTGTTGGCCGGTGTGACGAAGTCCACCTTCATCCGATAGATGAACATCCCCGAGGGATGGAGCGAAAGGAAAATACCGGGCGCGAAGGTTGGGGGCAGAGCGAACCCGTCGAGGTCCGCGGGCATGTGGCCGCCCTCGCTCGGGTCGAGGATGACCTGCCAGGTGGCGGCCGGATTGCCGGCCAGCATTTTGGCTCGATCCATCGCCGCGAACACCGCAGCGACGTACCCTCCCGACGTGGAGACAAAGGCGTGCGCCATCATGTAGTAGGCGTCCGTCCAGGCGCCGAAGTGCGGGTAATCGCCGAAATTGCCGCCGGGAACGGCGAAGGCATAGCGGAAATACGACCCGGTCGCGCTGGCCGTCGTCGAGATCGCCACGCACTGAAAGTAAAAGCCGCCACTGAGGGTCGTCGTGAATTGCGAGATCAACCAGCGTCCCGCGAGCTTGTCGAAAAGCACGATCGGGTCGCCGCTGTTTTGCGTGCTGCAGGCGCCACCGAAACCGGCCCAGAGCGTGTTGATGTTCGAAGGGCCGAGAACCGACGACGCGGTTTTGGTGGCCCGATCGAGCGACCACACCTGATATTGGGTGTTGACCGTTTCGACGAACTGGTTGTTCCCCACCGAGCCGTTGCTGTCCGACGGTGTGCCGCCGCTGATCGGGACGCCGGCGAAGTTGAAGCCGGTCGTCGGCGCGGCGAGCGGGAAGCTCCCCGGCACCAGGGACTCGACGGACGGGGTCACGCTCTGGACGACCGGATCGGGGAGGTCCGAGCGGATCTTGCGCCAGAATGGCAGCTCCGGATTCTCGGGCGACTCGAGTTCAGCGGCCTGCTCCGTTAAGGGACGGGCGGCCAGTTCGAGGAGCGGCGGGGAGACGTCGAAGTGTGACGCCTCGACCGCATAGACGGTCTGCCCGAGCTCGTTGCGGTGTTCCTTGATCGCGTCGAGCTTCGCGCCGCCGTAATAGGCGTCGCCTTGGTCCGGGGTCCGGGCGATGCTCGACGCGAGGCCTGGGGTCGCCGCGTTGCGGTCTTTCTTGCGGGTCTTCTTCGCGACCTTTGGTGCTTCATCCGCGAAGACGTGCGTGCTTGTGGGCAGAACGAGGCAAGCGGCCAGGAACACGGAAGACAAACCTCTGGAAACTCGCATCATGGATGCTCCTCGTGGCAATACGTACGTTCAGTCCTCAGTAAAGACAACAAGACGCAGGCGCTGTACGCTTCAGGGGTCATCGGAGGCCATGGACGATGACCCGTAGACGGTCCTCACGCTTCGCCGCCGCGCTCGCGCTCGCGGTCGGGATGCTCCCGACGGCGTGTCTCGCGGCCCCTCCCCCAACAGCAGAAGAATCGTTCGAGCCCCTTCGCGCGCGCATGGTGGCGGAGCAGATCGAGGGGCGCGGCGTGCGCGATCCGGCGGTCCTCGCCGCGATGCGGAAGGTGCCCCGGCACCGCTTCGTTCCGGAATCCCTCCGCGGCCAAGCCTACGACGACCATCCGCTTCCCATCGGAGCCGGGCAGACGATCTCACAGCCCTACATCGTCGCCCTCATGACCGAGCGTTCGCGACCGCGCGCGGGGATGAAGGTCCTCGAGGTGGGAACCGGCTCCGCGTACCAGGCCGCCGTTCTCGCCGAGATCGTCGGGACGGTCGTCACGATCGAGATCGTCCCCGAGCTCGGCCGGGGCGCGGCGAAGACCCTTCGCGAGCTGGGCTACCGCAACGTTCGGGTGTTCGTCGGCGACGGGTTCGACGGCAGGCCTCAAGACGCGCCCTTCGACGCGATCGTCGTCACCGCCGCGCCGGAGACGATCCCTCCCCCGCTCTTAGCGCAACTCGCGGCGGGCGGGCGTCTCGTGATCCCGGTCGGATCGGCGGAGCAGGAACTGCTCGTCGTCACGAAGACCAAAGACGGTTACCGCCGCGAGTCGGTCATTCCGGTCCGTTTCGTACCCATGACGGGGAAGGCGGAAGGCCACCCGCCCTGACGGCGATCATCCGCCGCCAGGGCGCGCCGCGTGCCGCGGCATCGGGGGGATCCCGCGGCGGGTGGTTACGCGACCTTGATCTCGACCCTCTTCGGCTTCGCGGTCTCGACCTTCGGAACGGTCACTTCGAGCACGCCGTCCTTGTAGACCGCGCTGACCTTTGTCGGATCGACGGTCGTGGGGAGCGAGAAGCTCCGCGTGAAACTCCCGTACACCCTCTCCATCAAGTGCGCGTTCACTTCCTTGGTTTCCTTTTCCTCCTTGCGCTCGCCGTGCAGCGTCAGGACGCCGTTTTCTATCCGGACGTCCATGTCTTCTTTATGGATGCCCGGAACCTCCGCCCGGATGACGAGGTGGTCTTGTCTCTCGAAGATGTCGACGGGCGGAGCCCAAGCCCCGAACGAGTCCTCGGTGCGCTGGGCATAAGGGTCGTTGACCGGGCGATTGAGCCGGTTGCTCATCGCGAGAAATTCCTGAAGCGGATCCCACCGAACGAGTTTCATGGCCTTTTCCCTCCTCTGAGTCGCCCACATGGATCTCGATGACGACTCTTCGGATAAGACCCGGCGGCTCGAGCGTCAAGCTTGGGGCTAGGCCTCGCGGGTCATCTCGAGCATCGTGGGCCGGAACCCCAGACGCTCGAATAGGCTCCGGGCGCCGTCATTCCGCCACGCGGCCATCAACACCACGCGCGGAGCGCCCATCGCGGCAAGGCGCGTCACGGCCTCTTCGACCAGCTGAGACGCCACACCCCGCCGACGGACGCCGGCATCCACGTAGACGTCATGGATCTTCCCGCACGCGTCGCGCAGATCGCTCCAGTCGCGGTCTTCGAGGCTGCCGAGAAGGTAGCCGACAACGGTCTCGTCCAGCCCTCGACGCCGCACGGCGACGAGCAGGACGATCCCGTCGCGATCGACCTGGCTTCGGAGAAAGCGTTCGTAGCCTTCCTCGAGCGGCTCGATGCTCATGAAGCGCAACGGGTCGTACGCGTGGTGCTCGCGCACGAGCACGGCCGCGAGCCTCGACGCCGCCTCGAGATCTTCGCGGCGCGCCGCCCGAACCGTGATCGCGTCGGCCACCGGGTCGTCGCTTCCTACGGGCAGGTCGCGCTCACCCGAGGCGTCTGCACTCCGCCCTGGACTTCGAACCCAAACGACCCCTTACCGCAGTCGTTGCCGCCCAGGATCAGGTACCAGTACCCTTGGTCGGGATTCGGAATGTCGGGGTCGGTCGCGGTTGTTCCCGCGGTGCCGCTCAACAGGCACACCTCGTCGCCGCCGCCCGGCCCGACCGGAAGGGCGCCGACGAGACCGCGCAGCACGTCGGACCAGGTGCTGCCGGAAGCCGTGTTCCAGGTGATCGTCGTCACCCCGGCGAGTTGCGAGACCAGGACGCCCGCGTCCACCTCCGCCGGCGACGCGGGGCCCTGTCCCACACAGACGCCGCTTTGGCAGGCGTCGTTCGTGGTGCAGACGTTCGCGTCGCTACACGCCGTGCCATCGGGGCCCACGGGGTTCGAGCAACCCGTCGCCGGAGAGCACGTCCCCGCCACATGGCACACGTCGCTCGGCGTGCACGCCACGGGGCTGCCGCTCGCGCAGGCACCGGACACACACGTGTCGGCCTGGGTGCAGGCATCCCCGTCGCTGCACGCGGTCCCATCGGGCGCCACCCGGTCCGAGCAGACTCCCGTCGCGGGAGCGCACGTCCCCGCTGCATGGCATGCGCCGCTGGCCGTGCACACCACGGGGCTTCCGCCCGTGCACACGCCGGACACGCACCCGTCGATCTGGGTGCAGGCGCTTCCGTCGTTGCACGCGGTCCCGTTGGGCGCCACCGGGTCCGAGCAGACTCCCGTCGCGGGAGCGCACGTTCCCGCCTGATGACACGCGCTGCTCGCCGTGCACACTACGACGCTTCCGCCCGTGCACACGCCGGACTGGCACGTGTCGATCTGCGTGCAGGCGTTCCCATCGCTGCACGCGTTCCCGTTCGGCGCCCCACCGCAGACGCCGGGCGTGACCGTGGCGACCGAGACCGAGGTGGGCGTGCCGGGCCGGAACAGGTCGATCACGACGGAGGCGGTTCCCGGCGCCTGGTTTGCGTCGAAGCGGAAGTTGTAGAGCGTCCCCCACCGCAGGGCGTTGGCATTCTGATTGACCGCGTAGGTCTGCGCCGCCCAGGTCACGGAGCTCGACGAGACGGTCGGAGTCCAGTCCGTTCCGTCATACAACTCAGCCGGCACACTGCTGTGATAGTCCACGTCGTGGAATGCGACGTTGGTGACGACGGTGCCGGCGGGGAGCGGCACGCTGAACGACTGTCCGGCTCGTTGGTTGGTCAGGTTCTGGAGCGCGTACTCGTAGTGATAGATCCCTCCTCCCAACGACGTCGCCTTCGCGGACAGGACGAACAGCCCCTCCGGGGCCCCGATGCTCGTCTCGGTGACCGAAGGGTCGGTTGCTTTCCAGGCCTGGATCCCCATCTTTCCGCGCACGGTGGAACCCGTGAGCGTGAGGTTGTAGGTGGGGGAGGCGCCGACCGTGACCGAGCGGTAGGAAGCGTTGTTGGGATTGTTCTTGGCGACTGCGTCGTCGTGGGTGACGTACTGGCCCTCGACGAAATACACCGCGCCGGGGTTCGAGGCGGGGTCGAGATCGGTGTTGTGAACCTGGAGGCGCTTGAAAATTGCATTCCCGGTCGTGCTTTCCCGTGCATCTGGGAAAAGGAAGACGCCGGTGTTGGGGTTGACGTCTATTTTCGGGCCGAGCCGAGTCTGGGTCCCGTTCAGGCTCGAGCTGTACGGGTCGGAGCAGTTGACCCCGAGATGGGCGCCGGAAGGGGCAGCTACACATGAGCCGGAGCAGACGGTTCCTTGCAGCGCCGTGAATCCGTGCTTCAACCAGGCTTGGCCGATCTGCTCGAAGCGCCCGTCCTTGAGGCGGAACATGTTCTGGCCGATGACGGGGTGTTCCGCGGTGCCCGAGATCCAGTTGAGCCAGCACGAGCCGAGATTGCACGAGGTGGTCCCGATCCCGTACGCCGTGATCCCTCCGACGGTCCCGAAATTGGAAGTACCGACGAGGTCCCCCACGATGACGTCGGGGCTCTTTCCGCTGAACGTGCACGCTACGGTGCAGCAGGAGTTCGTCCCACCGTTTTGGGACGAGCCGTCGTCGCAGTCTTCTCCGGGGTCGACGACGCCGTCGCCACAGGCCGCAGCGGCCGATGAAACGGCCACGAGCGCCACAACAAGGACGACGAAAATCGTGGAAACGGAGATCACGCGAAACGGGCTCACCAAGGTCATTCCAGCTCCCCCATCAGTCGATCAAACGGTTCGTTTCGAGCCCACTGTGATGCCTGAGGCTTGTGCTACCTCATCCAAGCGTTTTCCTCATCATGCAAAGACGCGCAGGAATATACGACTAAAATTGTCCGTTTGGAATATAGAATTTATAATTGTTGGGCGCTAGCCCTTCGGGTCACGAAGCTGGACTAGAATGACGGCTCGAGCGGAGATCGATGGCACCACCCAAACGCGGGGCCGGGACGGGAAAACTCTCCATCATTCGCCAGTCCAAACGAAGCAAGTGGCGGGCGGGCGTCTTGATCGGCGTGCACGCGCTGATCGCCCTTCACCTCACGCACTATCTGATCGTAGGGCGCAGCCTCTCGCCGGTCGAGCCCTCAGAGTCGATGTACACGCTCGAGCTGGGGTACGTGAACGCCGGCTTCGTGTTCTTCGCTACCGCGCTCGCCGGGACGTTGATCTTCGGCCGGTTCTTCTGCGGCTGGGGCTGCCACATCGTCGCCCTGCAGGATTTCTGCGCTTGGATCATGAAGAAACTCGGCGTGCGCCCGAAACCGTTCCGATCGCGGCTGCTCGCGTTCGCCCCGCTTGCGCTGGCGTTTTACATGTTCTTGTGGCCGACGCTCGCGCGGCTCGCCTTCGGCGACGGAAACGGCGCCTTCCCGGGGTTCAGCAACCATCTCATGACGAGCGACCTGTGGGCCACGTTCCCGGGCCCCGTCTTTGCGGTCCTGACCTTCACGACCTGCGGTTTCGCCGCGGTGTACTTCCTCGGGGCGAAAGGTTTCTGCACTTACGGGTGTCCCTACGGCGCCCTGTTCAGCGGTCTCGACTACGCCTCGCCCGGACGGATCGTCGTCAACGACGATTGCGAGCAGTGCGGCCACTGCACGGCCACCTGCACCTCGAATGTGCGCGTGCACGAGGAGGTTAGGCTCTACGGCATGGTCGTCGATCCGGGTTGCATGAAGTGTACCGACTGCGTGAGCGTCTGCCCGAATGGGGCGCTTCGTTTTTCGTTCGCGAGGCCTTCGTTCTTGAAGAAGGCTCCGGCAACTCCCCGCGCGAGACGCTTCGACCTGTCGTTTCCCGAAGAGCTGTTCGTCGGTATCGTCGGCGTCGTCGCGACGCTGACGTTCCGCGACCTCTACAGCGGCCCACCCCTCCTGATGTCGGTCGGGCTCGGGGGGATCACCGCCTTTCTGTCGTTGAAGCTCTGGCACCTGATGCGTCAGCCCTCCATCCGCGTCCAGAACCTCGAGCTGAAAACAGCGGGCCGGATGAGGCGGCCCGGCTGGGCGTTTGCGAGCCTGACGGTGCTCTGGCTGATGTTCACCTCTCACAGCGCGTTCGCTCAATGGCATCGCGCCTGGGGCCGCCACTATCTGAACCAGACCGAGGTCTCACGCGCCGAAGGGTTGAGCGGCGCGTTCAAGACCAAGCGGTACACGGATCGGCACGAGCACGCATTGGCCGAGGCGTTCCGGCACTTCACGCTTGCGGATCGATGGGGCCTCGCCGGAATCGTCGAGGTCAAGCTCGGGCTCGCCTGGTGCTATCTCCTGCGCGGCGATGTCTCACGGGCCGAGCGCGAGGCCGGAGAGGCGATCGCCCTCGCCCCCGATCGACCCGAGTTGCGGCAGAACCTGGCCGATCTCGAGCGCGCCGCGGCGCCCCCGGTCGAGGATCGCTTCGAACATGCGACGATGCTTGCGGCGTCGGGACAACTCGAGGAGGCCGGGATCGAATTCCAAGCGTGCGTCGCGATCGCTCCGGAGTCCGCTCCCGCGCGGTTCAACCTCGGCGGGGTTTTCCGGCGCCTCGGCCGCAACGGCGCGGCGATCGAGCAGCTCGAAGTCGCCCGGCGCCTCGCCCCCGAAGACGCCGACGTCTCGGTCGAGCTCGGCTTGGCCTACATGGCCGCCGGGGAGAACGACAAGGCTCTCGAGGCGTTCAAGCGCGCCATGGCGCAAGACCCGGACAGCCCGGAGTCCAAGCTTCACTTGCCGGAACTGATCAGGGAACTCGAACGGCCGAACGGCCGGCCGCGTTAGGCCGCTTTTCGATCGTTCGAGCGGAACCGTAGCCTCCCGACCACCGGTCGGATCAGGAACCAGCAGGCGCTGACGAAAAAAAAGCCGACGGACAGATCTCTCAGCACGATCACGATGGCCGGCCAAGAGGGACGCCCCACAAAATCCCACGGCCCCAGCAGCCATGGATTGCCGCACAGGTACCCATAGAGCGAATAGATGTAGCCGCCCGCCAACGTCGTGGCCCCGATGAAAAACCACGAAGGCATGAAGCACCAGAAGGGAACCGACCAAGCGAAATACTGAAACGACCAGTACTCGGTCAGCCCGTAGACCAAGGCATAACCGGACGCGATGGTCGCGCACACCTCCGGTAGGGAACGAAGCGCTCGGCGCTGCCAAACGAGAAGGACGATCAACCCGATGACGATCCGGTGGCCCTGCCCAACCAGAAAGTCGACCAGTCGCCCGGGATCGGCGAGCCAATCGGCCGATGCGATGAACGGCGTCAACACGCGGTACCATCCCCACGCGGGCACTCCGGCCGAGTTTTGAATCAGTTGACCGTGATAGCCAAAGACGTTGGCGAGGACGATTCGGGGATCTGAGGCCAGGGCGGGCAGATAGCTCGAAACGGCTGTTGCCCCCGCGACGGAAAGAAACCGCAGTTTGCCGCGCCACCCATCCACCAACAGCAGCAAGGCCGGAACGGCCAGGACGACCGGGAGCTTGATCCACAGACCCACTCCGATCGCCATCGCCCCTGCAATTGTCTTCTCTTCCGACAACAGCCAGCCGGAAAGCAGAACGAAGAACGCGACGGCCGAATCGGTGTTCCCGTGATACGAGGAAAACAGTATGGCGAGCGGATGAAGCCAGTAGGCGGATGCCAGAAGAAGCCGTCGCGGATGGCCCGCGAGTACCAAGAGCAGCAACGCGCAGGTGCCCGCGTCGATCAGAACGAAGGGCATCCTGAGCAGGACTCGAAACGGAATGCCCGTGTGTTTGCACGCAATCAGCACCCAGGAAAACAGTTCGCTGACGAAGGGCGGATGGTTCGCGAGCGGGGTCTCGTGGTAGTACCGGATCAGTCCGAGTTCGTCGATCCGCTCGGCGTGGCCGCGCCAGATCTCGACGTCGTACGTGCCGTCCGTGAAGAGGCAGAAATAGAGGCGTAGAGCGAATCCGAGCACCATCGCACCGCGAAACCAGAGCGGTGTCTGCGAGATCCATCGGATGCACGATTTGAAGGTCGCGGTCATGTCCCCGGAATCCGTCTGATCATGTGGAACCAGTTGTACGCGCTCTGGAAGGCGACCCCCGACAGGTAGATCTCGGAGAGGGTCATCCACGCGACCGGAACGATCAACACCGCGAAGCGCACCGGGGCCGGGAGGCGTAACGGGAGGAGCGCGTCCAGACCGCAGAGGTACAGCGCCGCAAACGGGATCAGCGCGCCGAGAGCGAGCCGTCCCGAGGTCATGTAGGGCTTCGCGCTCGACGGGTAGAAACAACTGCCAAAGTCGAACATCACGGAGATCGAGGCCAGGAAGGCGAGCGAGAGCAGGAAGAACGCCAGACTCGGCCAGAGGACCGAGCGCGGACCTTTGACCGGCTGCTTCCTCCAAGTCCGGGAGGCGATCATCGCGACGACGAGGAACGCGAGCGAGGAGACGCCGTAGACTCGGTCCCAGCCCGCCGACGCCAATACCTGCAGACTCCAGACGAACTCGCCCCGCCAGAAGCGCACGAGCGTTTCCTGCCAGAAGACCGCCATCCCGGAGAGCGAGAAGATAGGATGATCGAACATCGCCGCCACGGGTTTGAGCGTCCAGCCCAAGAAGCGTGTCTTGCTCATCGATCCGGTGATGTCTCCGAGGAGCAACTCGTTGCGAAGGCACCAGACGCCGACGGGGATGGCGGCGACGAGGAACAAGACCGCGCCCCTGATGATGGCCGCCTTTCTCTCCTTTGCGATTCGCTGCGAGGAGATGTCGAGCGCGATCAACGCGGCGGCGACGGGCACGATGGCGACGCTCGAGAACTTGACGAGGATCGCCGCCGCCACCAGGAGGCCGGCGCCGGCGTGAAAGAGAAGGCTCCGCCGCTCGCCCCGGTAGATCCGCAGAAGGCAAAAGAACGCGGCGCCGTTGACGAGCGGCAGGAAGACGTCGTTGTTCACGGAATAGAAGACGTCCTGGGGAAAGAACGCAACCAAGAGCGGCACGCCAAGCCGCAGGAACGACCTGTCCGGAAAAAACGTCCTCGCGAACGCGTAGGCCAACCAAGTCAGAGCCGCGCAGACGAAGACGTTCAGTAATCTCGTCCAGTAGAGGGCGTGCCCACCGCGTACACCGATCCACTCCCCGATCCGGTACCAGCCTCCCGCGACCACGTAGTAGAACGGCGGCTGAGTCGACTCGTAATTCACCCTCTGCGTCGACTCGGCGACTCGCTGTTCGTACACGCTTCGTGCTCCGACCGGAACCGGCCATCGAGGAGGAGGGATGACTCCCCCCGGGAGATCCTCGGGCCTGCGGAGGTACTCCGGCGACCAGTACAGCGCGATCAACCGACTGGCGTCCTCGCCCCGGTGGTCCAGACCGGCGGGGACATGACCGCGCGAGTACTTGCAGACCAGGTCGAAGTGGCTCTGCTCGTCCACGTTGTTGAAGAAGGGAAAGGCCGCGCTGAAGACGAACACCCGGACAGCGCACAGGACGCAGAGGAGGACGGCGATGCGGGATTCGCGCTTTTCCGGAGCGCTAGGTCCGACGAGCTTCCGGGCCTGCGCCCCCGCATCTGAACCGTTCACCCGCCACCCCTCATCCCGGACCCTATTCGGTGGCTACCCGCGGCGACGCCACGCTCCTGCACCGACGAGAATAACAG
>Ga0315278_10001196_pt1 | contig 22547 bp, 18 predicted proteins | sample YL17G06_0_MG_FD_203880 | JGI IMG/M metagenome (GOLD analysis project Ga0315278, IMG submission 203880) | Sediment microbial communities from Yellowstone Lake, YNP, Wyoming, USA - YL17G06_0 | ecosystem: Environmental > Aquatic > Freshwater > Lake > Sediment | place: USA: Wyoming | collected... | reverse complement strand
CTACGCACGGCAGCAATGTGGGCCATGAGGGCCCTCTCCCCCATCAGCACTTCTTGCGAAACCGCAGAACTTCCTTCTTTGCTTACTTGCAGGATCTTGCCCATCAAATCGACCAGGCAACCGCTCTCTAAGCAATCCTTCAGGGGCTGCCCAAAAACTGGTGACGTTCTCATCTCCAGCATTTTCACCGCCGCCGGGTTGTGCAGGACTGCCTGTCCTTCATGGTCCGTGACCAAAACGCCGTCCGCCATGGAGTGGATAATTGTTTTAATCTTGCTCTTCTCATCCGCGATCTCCCGCAGCCCCTTCTCCCGTTCCCTCCGCAGAAGCTCTGCCTCCCTCTGCAATGCCCTCTTCTCCAGGGCGCGATGGACTACGATGCGCAACTGATCGGGAGTGAAGGGCTTGGGAATAAAGTCGTAAGCCCCGGCTTTCATCGCTTCCACGGCTGACTCTACGGTGGCATAACCTGTGATGACCACCACCAGAAGGTCTGGATGCAAACCCTTCACTTGCTGGAGAACATCCATCCCACTGAGTCCGGGCATCTTCAGGTCCAGGAGCAAGAGGTCGAAGGGCTCATTTTTCATCAAACCTAACCCTTCCTCCCCGCTGGAAGCGGTCTGCGCCGCCCATCCTTCTTTAGCGAGGATCTTAATGCATCCATCCCGGATGATCTTTTCATCGTCCACTACTAAGATGCTGGCCATAGAAGTACAATAACCTTTTCACCCCAGAGAACGCGGAGAATATATAAAATCAAATACCAAAAGGCGAAAGTAAAACTTGCTTAGCACTTTACCATTTTTATTTTGGATTTTATTTTTAATCGAGCCTCTGCGCTCTCGGCGATCTCCGCGGTGAAAAAATGTATTTTAGCCCGCGATGAGGGCTTCTACCCTGCGCATCAGTTCGGCGGGCTCCACGGGTTTATCGATATAGTCATCGGCCTCGGTCCGCAACCCCATATCAATGGTATAGAGGGTGTGGGGAAGTGCTTGCATCACAGCGGTCAGGAGAAGAATGGGAATCTTTTTGTACTTTGGGTCGCGCTTCAGTTCCGAGCACACCGCGTACCCATCGGGAGGCGGCATCATTACATCTAAAATAATCACATCGGGATTCTCCTTGCGCGCCTTCTCCAGTCCTTCCTTCCCGTCATAGGCGACGATCACCTCAAAGGGCTTCGTCTCCAGGATGGCCTTGGTGGCCTCCACGAAATCAGGGTCATCGTCAACCAGAAGCACTTTTGCCTGCGAACCCATGATTCTCTCCTTTCTTTGGCCAGGGGATTATTCCCCCGGGTTGCTTTGCTTCCGGCCATCAAGCTGAATGCCAGCGGCCTGCAAAATCTCTGGCACCACTTCCTCCCGCCCGATGGCCATGATATGCACGCCGTCGCACAACCCCTCCGCTTTTATCTGCCGGATCATCCGCCCGGCGATCTCGATCCCCTTCTTTAACGCCTGTCCCTTGGGGGCGCTAGCCAGCTCATCGATCAGCATTTGGGGGACAAAGATCCCGGGCACATTCTCATTCATATATTTGGCCATCTTGGCAGAGGTGAGGAGGACGATCCCGGCCAAAATCTTCACCGGGAACTTTCGGGCATAATCCATGAAGCTGCGGAAATTATCCAAGTCGTAAATCGCTTGCGTCTGGAAAAATTCGGCCCCGCATTCCACCTTCTTCTCGAATTTCATCAACTGGGGCTCCACAGGGCGAGCTTCCGGCGTAACGATCGCTCCCGCGCAGAATTCCACCTTTCCTTCCAGGTCGTTTCCCCCCAGGTCCTTCCCCGATTCCATGAGGCGAATGGCCCGCAAAAGTTGAGTGGAGTCAAGGTCAAAGACAGATTTGGCGCTCTTATGGTCTCCTACAGGTACTGCATCGCCCGTCAAGCAGAGAACGCTGTGGATTCCCCGGCTGTAAGCAAGGAGCAGATCTCCTTGCAAGGCCATCCGATTCCGATCCCGACAGGTCATCTGCAGGATGGGTTCGCCACCGAGTTCTTGGATCAGGATGGCTCCACCGAGGGATGGGTAGCGCATGACCGAGCTCTGATTGTCCGTCACATTCAAGGCATGGACCTTATCTTTGAGACCCTCGATATGATACTTCATTTTTGTTATATCGCATCCTTTGGGCGGCCCGATCTCACTGGTGATCACAAATTCTCCAGATCGGAGCACCTCTCTTAAACTCCTGGCCATCAGCCCTCGCTCCTTTCCAGCGGCAATAGAATTTTCCCCGGCTTCGGCTCCACCTGATAGTTCTTGGCTGGCTGGAACTTGCGCATGATCGAAACCCTTCCTTGTTTTTGCAGACGTTCATAGATCAATGTCCAGGCACAATCCTTATTGCGGTCGACTTCGCACTTTCCGTCGTTGGTTCCCCCGCAAGGCCCGTTGACCAAGCCCTTATGGCAGGAGGTGACTGGACAGATTCCCCCGGTCTCTCCCAAGATGCACTCGCCGCACTGCGTGCAAATCTCTTGGTAAAGGCCCAGCCCGGATTCCTTGCCGATGAAAAGCGTATCCAAAGCAGGGATGACGGGAATGTCCAGGAAGCGGGAGATGGTCTGCACCCCAAAGGCACAAGTCATGATCAAAAGCGCCTGCGCCTCACGCATGGCGGGCAGATTTTCTTGCAGCGCTTCTTCGGTGAGGTTATCGCAGGCTACAGGGATGACCATGAATCCTGTGACCCGTTTCCCTGCCTCCGCCAACTTCTTCCGCATCGCCAAAACTTCGGCCTGTCCTCCCGTATGGGTCATGGTGGTGCAGGTCCCGCAACCGATGAGGAAGACCCGCTCCATATCTCTCAGTAATCTTATGACCTCCTCGAAAAGCTTCTGTTTCGTGATTGACCGAATCATCCTCTTTCTCCTTTATTTCAGGACGCAGATTTGCGCAGATAGACGCAGAAAATGGGTTTAAAATAGAATTCAGAAAACAGAGTATGGAAATAGCTCAAGAGGTGTAATCACCCTCTTTTCTTTTTTTAATTATGATTCCTGAATATTCATTCCTGAATTCAATCTGCGTTCATCTGCGTCCCAAGATTTCACCGGCTCAGATCGCAGCGCAGGCAGCGTTTGGCTTCCTCCCTGGCCTTCTCTTCGCTAAACCCGAGTTCAATCTCCCGGAAATCTTGAATCCGATCTTCTGGCGGTAAGAGGACCGTCTTGATTCGCGGTTTCCCTTCCTCCACTCCCTCCAAAGCCGCAGCCACTTCTTGGGGAGAAGCCGCTTCTCTTTTATCCAGAAATACAATTCGGCTGGTGTCTCCACGGAAACTCTTATCGATCGAGACAGCTGCCCTGCGTCCGGCAGCAATGGCTTCAATAATGTAAGTGGGTCCGGTGACAAAATCCCCTCCGGCAAAGATGCCCTTGACGTTGGTCGTCAGCGTGTTGGGATTGACCACCAGAGTTTCCCACTTGGTCCGTTCGAGCTTGCTGTCGGTGGGGAGGAAGGATAGATCTGGGGCCTGGCCAACAGCCATCACGATCGTATCGCCATAAAACAATCCTTCACTCCCGGAAATAAAAGTGGGATTGAATCGCCCTTCGGAGTCGAAGACCGATTCGACGGCAATGGTCTCTATGCCGGCAAATTTCCCATTCTCACCCAGAATCCCTTTCACCCCCAGGGAATCATGAATGAAAATTCCTTCTTCCAGGGCTGCCTGCACATCCTCCTCGAAGGCGGGCATCTCTTCCCGGGATTCGAGACAGAATACATGAATCTCCCGCTGCCCTTCTTTATCCCACTTCAACCGTCGAGCAGAGCGGGCCACATCGATGGCCACATTGCCCCCTCCGATGACAATCATTTTTTGGCCGACTTCAATCTCTCTTTCTAACTTCACTTCCCTAAGGAATCTCAACCCGTAATAGAAGCCCCGCAGGCTTTCATCCTCTCCGGGAATTCCAATTTCCTTGCTTTTCTGGCTCCCGGCAGCGATGAATACAGCCTGATAACCTTCCGCCATCAACTGATCGATGGGGTAATTCACATCGATGGGGCTGTTGTAGCGGATCTCCACGCCCCGCTGCTGGATGTATTCGATCTCTTTCTGGACCACAGCCTTAGGGACGCGAAATTCCGGAACTCCCACCATCAGCATTCCGCCCCCCACCGGAAGAGCCTCAAACGCGGTAACCGGATAACCCATTCTTCTCAGGTAGAAGGCACAAGTTAAACCTGTAGGCCCGGCCCCTATAATGGCCACCTTTTCTTTCTTGGTTATGGGGAAGGGTTCCGGGGGTTGGTCATTGAAATTGAAGTACCAGTCAGCGGAAAACCTTTTCAGGGAGCGGATGGCCACGGCCTCATCCAGCTCCCCCCTGCGGCACTTGATTTCACAGGGATGATGGCAGATCCGCCCACAAATCGCCGGGAATGGATTCCTTTCCCGGATAATTTCGGCGGCCTCGAAGTACTTTCCCTCGGCAATGGCGGCCACGTATTTCGGAACGCTGATTCCCACGGGGCAGGTGTGATGGCAGGCTGATACCACCAGGGCTTCACAGACCGCTCCCGGGCAGCGCTTATCCCGGATATGGGCTTCGTATTCATCCCGAAAATAAGTTATCGTTGAGAGGACCGGCTTGGAGCAGGTCTGCCCCAGGCCACAAAGGGAGGACTCTTTTACCGCGTTCCCAATCTTAACGAGTAGATCGATATCCCCTTCCCGTCCCTCTCCTCCGGTGATGCGGGTTAGAATTTTTAGCATCTCGGTAGTTCCCAGACGGCAGGGACTGCATTTCCCGCAGGATTCAGACTGGGTGAAACTGACGAAGAAGCGAGCAATTTCCACCATGCAATTGTTCTCATCCATGACCACCATGCCGCCTGAACCCATGATGGACCCGATCGCCTGCAAAGAACCGTAATCGATCGGAAGGTCCAGATACTTTTCCGGCACACATCCTCCTGAGGGTCCCCCCATCAGAACAGCTTTAAACCGCCTGCCTTTGGGAATCCCGCCGCCGATGTCCAAGATCACTTGGCGCATGCTGATCCCAATGGGTACTTCCACCAAACCCGTGTTGTTCACCTTTCCCGCTAAAGAGAAGATCTTGGTGCCCTTACTTTCCGGCGTTCCCAGGCTCGCATACCATTCGCTGCCGTTTAGGATGAGCGAGCGAATATTGGCAAAGGTTTCCACGTTATTGATGTTTGTGGGTTTCCCATCCAGACCGGACTGAGCGGGAAAAGGAGGACGGGGGCGCGGCATTCCCCGTTTGCCCTCGATGGAGGCCATCAGGGCCGTTTCTTCACCGCAGACAAAAGCTCCTGCCCCCATCTTCAGCCCCAGAGAAAAGTTGAATCCGCTCCCCAGGATATTTTCCCCCAAGAGGCCCAATTCTTGGGCCTGTTGTATGGCGATCGTCAAATGCTCGACTGCAATCGGATACTCTTCCCGCACGTAGATGTAGCCGTACTCTGCCCCGATGGCGTAGGCTCCGACGAGCATTCCTTCGAGGACGCTGTGCGGATCCCCTTCCAGCACGGCTCGATCCATGAAAGCCCCCGGGTCGCCTTCATCGGCATTGCAGACCAGATATTTGGGATGATGGGGAGCCAGACGGGCGAGGCGCCATTTGCGACCGGTGGGAAACCCGGCTCCCCCCCGCCCTCTGAGTCCCGACTTTTCCACGGTTTCGATGATCTCCTCCGTAGACATGGTGAGGGCCTTCTGGAAGGCGCCATACCCATTCCGGGCAAGGTAATGGGAAATGTTGGTGGGATCGATCTTACCGCAATTCTCCAAGACTCGCCGGGTTTGCCCCTTATAAAAGGGGATCTGTTCCGCGTAAGGAGTTTTCAACCCGGTTTTAGGATCTTCGAACAAAAGGTGGCTCAGAATATCCCCTTTCAAAATGGTGCGGGCGACAATATGGACAACATCTGATAGAGTGACTCCTTGATAGAAATATCCATAAGGGTCGATGGAGATCACGGGAGCTCTGGCGCAAAACCCTTGGCACCCGGTCTCCCTCAACTCGACTTTTGAACTGAGCCCCCGGGCTTTTAGTTCTTCTTCGAAGGCATTCCGGACTTCGGCGGCCCCGTAGGCGCGGCACCCAGTCATACAAACCCGTATACAGATTTTTTGCGGGTCGATTTCGCGACGGAGCCGGTATCGAAAATCATCCAAAGCCTGAGAAGATGAAAGCCTGCCCATGGCGGATTCTTTCCTTTTCCTTTGGTTTTGTAAAAACCTAACCACAGAGGGCACGGAGCGCTAATCCATTTTTGAGTAAGTTAAAAAACGATCACCTCCTCTGTGTCCTCTAAATATTTACCTCCTGATTCCTTACTTTCACCCAACTCCCCTGAGGTAACTCTTGAGCCAAGAACCTTCCTCTGAACCCTTTCTAATAAGCCAGGTTCTATGGTGAATGATTCTTGAGAGTATAGGAAATGGTTCTTTCGTTTTTTCCTTTTGGAGAACACAGAGAATGTCTCCGCGAACTCTGTGGTTTCATTGGTTCTTCTTTATTGGTGTTGTCCTAAAATGGAGCGAATCTTGGGCGGAGAAAGCCGGCCAAAATAATTCCGATTCACCATCATGGTGGGTGCCAGGAAACAGGCTCCCAGACAGGCAACTGTTTCCAGGGTATATTTGAAATCCGGCGTCGTTTCCCCTTCTTCAACGCCCAATTCGCGTTTGACCACCCGCAAAATGGACCTCCCCCCCCGGACGTGGCAGGCTGTCCCCCGACAGACACGAATAACATATTTACCCCTGGGCGCCAGCGAGAACTGGGCGTAAAAGGTGACCACCCCCTGGACCTGACTGGGAGATAGTTGCAGAGCATCGGCAATGGGCTCTAGCGTCTCCCCGGGGATGTATCCCAATTCTTCCTGCACCTTCTGGAGCAAGGGAATAAGCCCCCACCTCTGGTTTTGATATTCCGAGATAATTTTTTGCACTTGGTTCATTTCTGCGGATGAAAGACAGTCCTCCATGGTTCTCATGCTTCTATCCTTTCGATCTTCACGGGTATAGTTTTTATCGCCGGATTTTCTATCTCTTGTCCTGTAGGAAAAGGCAGGAGGTCATAGACATTTTCTTCTCCCGGAGAAACAGGCAGAAATAGGACTCCTGGGAGAAGGCCACGATCCAGAGAGATAGAGAAGGACATCCTTTTATCACCCGAGGTAAGTTTTACTCGGCTGCCTTCTTCTAACTCCATCTTTCTCGCATCCTCAGGGTTCATCCTCAGGGTTCTCTGACCGCAGAAATCCATGAGCCTCGGGGACCTCGAGCTTCGTGTCCCGGAGCCAAAATGAAATAGGGTGGAGCCCAAGATCAGCTGAAATCCCCCCTTGTCCCCCCTTTGATAAAGGGGGGTGGGGAGGATTTGAGAGTTAATTTGGGATTTTTTCAGGCTTAAAAAACACCTCTTCCCGAGGGAGAATCCGCTATCCCAAAGATGGGGATGGCCGGGGTCCTGTTTGTCAAGACATGGCCAGTGCAGACCTCCTTTTTCCAATCGTTCGGAGGTAATCCCACCGTAAATGGGGACAAGCTCATTGATCTCTTCCAAGACCTCCTTGGCAGAGCGATATTGGCTAGCCAAACCCATACGCTGGGAAAGCTCTGCCAGAATTTTCCAGTCTGGCCAGCTTTTTCCCGCAGGCTCCTCAGCAGCGACTAGCCGTTGCACGCGGCGCTCTCCGTTAGTGATCGTTCCTTCCTTTTCTGCAAAACTGCTGGCTGGGAGGATGACGTGAGCGAACTGGGCAGTCTCCGTTAGAAAGAGGTCTTGCACCACCAGGAATTCCAACTTTCCCAAAGCCTCCCGGACATACGAGCTGTCGGGAAAGGAGCGGACTGGGTTCTCTCCCAAGATGTACATTCCTCGAATCTTTCCCGCTTGGGAGGCGGCAATCACCTGTAAAGCGTTCAACCCCTTTTTGACGGGTAAAGGCTTGTTCCAGGTATCTTCAAATTTCTTACGTACTTCCATATCCTCGAAAGACTGATATCCTGGCAAAAATTCTGGCAGTGCCCCCATATCGCGAGCGCCCTGGCCATTGCTTTCCTTCCCCAGGGGGAAAAAACCCCCGCCCTTCGCGCCGATGTTCCCCGTGATCAGCGCCAGGTTGATCAGCGCCCGCAGGCAGGGGGTCCCTTCATCACTCTGCCAGACGCCGCTTCCCAGAACAATGGCTGCGGGTTGACTCGCGGCAAAATCCCTGGCCGCGCTTCGTAGACTGTCTCTGTCAATTCCCGATTCCCGTTCAGCCCATCCAAGATCAAAGGACTTCATCTCCTCCAGGAATTTTTCCAGCCCCTCTACCCTTTCTCCCACCTTCTTTCGCTCCCAAAGCCCTTCATCCAGGATGGCTCGCAGGAAACTCAAGATGAGGGCTGCATCTGTTCCCAGCCTTGGCCGGAGCCATGGGCGGGCAAAGGGAGCCAACTTCGTCCACCGCGGGTCTAACAGAATGAGCTGGGCTTGCTTAAATCGGACGGCTCGCTTGATCTGGTAAGCCACGATGGGGGCGGTCTCTTCCGGGTTCGCCCCGATGACCAGAATGCATTTACATTCCTCCAGGTGAGCGATGGGATGGGTCATGGCTCCCCAGCCCAGAGCCGGGCCAAAAATGGACGGGGAGGGAGAGGCCTGGAGGCGGCCGCTGTGATCAATGTTGTTTGTTCCGAGAGCAGCCCGAGCGAGTTTCTGAAAAAGGTAGTTCTCTTCATTTGTGCATCTGGATGAGCCAAGAAAGGCAAAGGCATCTGGCCCGTGCTGGCTGCGAATTCTTTCCAGCCCATCGGCCACAAAATTAAGGGCCTCGTCCCAGGAAAACTCTCTCAGATTTCCATCCCGGCGAATCAGGGGATTTTTTAATCTTTCAGGACTTTTGATGAATTCCCATCCGTAGGCACCTTTTACGCAAAGGGTGGCCTGATTTACGGAGGACCTCTTTCGATCTGGACCGACTCGAACGACTCCAGAGCCATTCGTTCCCAAAAGTAGACCGCATCCGCAAGCGCAGTAAGGACATATCGAAGGCACCCACTTGGAAATCGTCCCGGGAAAAGGTTTCTCTCTTTCGCTCAGGGCACCCGTGGGGCAGAGAGTTACACAGGTGCCACAGAATGTACAGGTCGATTTTTCCAGGGGTTGATCATGCAGGGTCGTGGGCCGGGCGTTGAAGCCGCGCTGGGAATAGTCAATGGCCCCTACCACTACCAGCTCTTGGTCCGCCCGAATGCACTTCCCGCAGAGGATGCATTTGGAAAGGTCTCGCTGGATAAAGGGATTGATTTCCTGGATTCCAGAGTAGTTGGGCAATTTGTCCAGTTCCAGCATTCCGATCCCCAGTTCCGCCGCGATCTGCCTGAGCTGGCAGCGATTCCCTTTGTCGCACAGGAGGCAAGACTCCGGATGGCTGGCCAGCATTAATTTGACCACCATTCTCCTGGTCTCCAAGACTTTGGGAGAGTCTGTCCGAATCATCATCCCAGAGGAAAGAGGGGTCACACAAGAAGCCAGCAGGGCGCCTGTTTTCTCATCCTCGACCAGACAAACCCGGCAAGCTCCGGCGGGGGAGAGGTCAGGATCCTGACAAAGAGTGGGAATCCGAATTCCCATCTGCTTGGCCAGATCGAGAATCGTCATTCCCGTTTGGCCGCTGGCGGCCAGTCCATTGATCGTCGCCGTGACCCTGCTCAAACTCATTCCTCCTCTTCATCCACCTCTGCGCCGCGCTGGAGGAAAAGATTTCTCCTGGCTGCCCCTCTGAATGGCGTTCTCCACCGCCAACTTCAGCTCCTCCAGCCCAAAGGACTTGATGTGGTAATAAAAAACCCGATGATGGCGCACCTGCGATTCCAGCTCCGGAGAATTTTCTTCGGCCGTCATGATGATGGGCAGCTGCGGCTCGATCCCCCTGATCAAGGGAATCGCTTCATACCCTTTCATCTCTGGCATCTGGACGTCTAAGATCAGAACATCGATCTTCTCGCGCTGCAAGCATTGAAAAACATCAAACAACCGGCAGGCCTTCTGGACCTGATACCCCTCTTGGAAGAGAAGGGCATGAATAGCCTCCAGAGAACCTCTATCCCCATCGGCAACCATTATCTTCGGGGTAGTTAGAGAAAGCATCGGTTTTGATGGACGAGAAATAGAAAATCCGCCGACGGTCTGTCGGCGCTCCCCAAGAATCTCTTTTTTCTTTTCGGATGCTATATTCCACGTTAAGCAAACCCCGCGCCATCATTTCCAAGGCATCGGCCCGGCTTCGAAAAAGGGAATGAAAATGGTACCTTCCAACCCTTCCCGGAATAACTTTTAAAAGGAATTTAAAATAAGAGGGGGTATTGAATTGGGGTATTTTCCTACGAAATTTCTGAGTGATTTAAGAAATCAGCTGAATTTTTTGAGCATTTTCGAATGAGGAATTATTGGACTGAGAGGGGATTTTATCCCCAAAAAATAAATAGGAGGGTGGGATTTAGAGATGGTATTTCTGGACCTTTTGATACAGCGTTTTGCGATCGATGCCCAAAATTTTCGCCGCCCGCGATTTGTGCCCGGCGGTTTGCTTGAGGACAAAGGCAATGTGTTCCCTCTCCATATCCTCCAGGGTGACTAATTTTTTTGACACGGCTGCAGACTTATCTGCCGGTTCGGCAGGAAAAAACCAAGGAAAGCGCTGGGGGGTGATCGTCTCCCCTTCTTCCAGGATCATGGCCCGCTCGATGGTGTTTTCCAGCTCCCGTACGTTCCCGGGCCAATTGTGCTTCACGAGCAACTCCATGGCGGCCGCGGTAATTCCTTCGATCGGTTTTTTTCTTTTACGGTTATACCGCTGGATAGAATGCTGGATCAAGAGAGGAAGGTCTTCCTTGCGCTCCCGCAGCGGGGGGAGGTGGATCGGAACAACGCTCAGCCGGTAAAAAAGGTCTTCGCGGAAGGTTTTCCTCGCTATGGCCTCCATCAAGTTCTGGTTGGTCGCTGCAATAATGCGCACGTCTACCCGAATGCGCTGGTTTCCGCCGACCGGCCTCAGTTCTCGTTCCTGAATCACCCGCAAGAGCTTGGACTGGGTGTTCAAAGTCAGGTTGCCCACTTCATCAAAAAAGAAAGTTCCTCCGTTGGCTAGCTCAAATAGGCCATGCTTGGTCGAAACCGCCCCCGTGAAGGATCCTTTTACGTGTCCAAAGAGCTCACTCTCCAAAAGACTCTCCACCAGGGCATTGCAGTCTGCAGCTACGAATTCTTTTTCCTTCCGAGGGCTAAGCTGATGGATGGCCTGGGCCACCAGTTCCTTCCCCGTTCCACTCTCCCCTGTGATCAGCACCGTGCTTTCCGTGGGGGCGACTTTGTAAATGATTTCCATAATGCGTTGCATCGCCTTACTCTTTCCGATGATCCGCTCGGATATTCCTCTGGCTTCCAGTCGCCGGCGCAGCTGCTCATTATCAAAAACCAGCCTCCTCCGCTCCGCCGCCCGGGCGACAACGATCCGTAACTCCTCTGGATTGCAGGGTTTGGTAAGATAATCGTAGGCTCCGAGCTTTACGGCGGCAACTGCGCTCTCTATGGTTGGATAACCTGTGATCATAATGGGTACAAGGTCTAGGTCCTTCTCTTTGAGCTCCCTCAACGTCTCCATCCCATCCAACCCGGGCATCTTCAAATCTAAGAGTACAATGTCAAAAGATTCCTCGGCTACCCTTTCCAGTGCCAGCCGCCCACTCTCCACCGCTTCCACAGCATACTTCTCTTTGAGAAGCACGCGGCTGAAGCTATCTCGGATGACCTTCTCGTCATCAACGATTAAAACCCTTGCAGGTCTTTGTTTTTCATTCATTACTTTCGGGCTGCCTCCGCCCTTCCTTTCAGTCAGGCTCGAGTTTGCATTTTTCATTTTGTACTTTGCATTACATCGGGGGTCGCGAAGAATTTCCGAAATAGGATTTGCTTTAGTTTTGCCTGCAAATCGCCTTTTAGGGTTCGAGCGCTCCGCGCTAACCTGAGAATGGAATGAACTCCCCGCGTTAAACCTGGGCCTCCTCAGTTTCCGTCCGCACGGGGAGTTCGATGGTGAATGTGCACCCTTCCCCTTCCTTGCTCTTTACCCAGATCCTTCCGCGGTGTTTCTCCACGATTCCATAGGACATGGACAGGCCCAGGCCAGTTCCTTTCCCGACTTCCTTGGTGGTGAAAAATGGGTCGAAGATGCGGGTTAAGTGTTCTTCTTTAATCCCGCAACCGGTGTCGGTAAACTCGACGATCACGGTATCTTTATCCGGTCCCAGCCGCGTGTTTACTGTGAGCGTCCCCTGTCCTTCCATGGCTTCAGCAGCATTCAGGATGATATTCATGAACACCTGGTTTAATTGCCCGATGTTGGCTGTGATCGGTGGGAGGTTCGGGTCCAGGTTTTTGACAATGCGGATGTTATGGAAGAGGGCCTGGTTCTCCAGCAGAGAGATCCCCTGAACCAGGGCCCGGTTGAGGTCGGTGGGCTCCATTTTATAGGAGGTTTGTCTGGCGAATTCCAAAAGGCCTTTTACGATCTCTTTACAACGGCTGGCTTCATCGCAAATCCGCTCCAAATCATCTCTTCGCGGATCATCTGGGGGAAGATCTTCCAGAAGCATCTTGGAAAAGATCAAAATTCCCCCCAGAGGATTGTTGATCTCGTGCGCCACACCCGCAGCCAGCTTCCCCAGGGAAGCCATCTTCTCTGACTGCAGAAGCTGGAGTTGAGTTTCTTGAAGCTCACGCTCCATCTTGAGCTTCTCCCGCAGGTCGGTAAAGATTCCAAAGCTGGCGATCTCTCTTCCATTTTCATAGATGATGGCTGCGGAAATATTGACCGAAATCGGCTCCCCGCTCTGCCCCACCAGGGTAATCTGGGAAGTTTCTAATCGGCCAACTCCGCCGTAATCGGGAGAGCGCAGGCGGCGCATGGTTTCTTTGGCCACACCGGAATGGTAGAGTTGGGTGATATGCACATTTTCGATGGCTTCCTCGGACCGGTAGCCCAGAAGCTTTTCCGCACTTTTGTTGAAAATGATGATCTTCCCTTTCATGTCCGCGGCTACGATTCCATCCACCGAATTTTCGATCAAGTTACGCAGGAAATCGTTGGCCTTGCGCAACTCGTTCTCGATCCGCTTGGTTACCGAAATATCCCGCAGGTAGGCGTAGGTCTTGATCTGTCCCCGCCGATCTTTGACCGCCGTGATGCAGACCTCCGCCTCTTTCTTTTCCCCGCCGGCCGTAAGAATTTCCAGCTCCGAGCAGACTCGTAGGTCCACGTTCGGGGCGTGGCGCTCGAACAGGTTTTGGATATATTCCCGGTTCTTCTCATCAAACAGAGAATCGAAATCCAGCCCAAACAGATCCTCCGGAGAGTAACCCGTTATTTCGGAAGCAACCTTGTTGGCCAGGATAATGCGATGTTCCTCGCCGATGGCCAGAATGCCGTCGTTCGCGTGTTCCACGATCCGTCTGAATCTCTCCTCCGAAGCGCGCAGATTCTCCTCCAGTCTCTTGGTCTCCGTGACGTCCTCCACGACCACTTCGGCCATACGCCCCTTGCGGTCGAAAATCGGATACGTCCGCACATGATAATTTCCTTTTAGCCGGGGATTCTCCATCTCTCCGAAGGCCGGCTTCCCCATTTGCAGGGTCTGAGTAACCGGGCATCCAGGACAAGGTTCTAGCCGTCCTTTGAAAACCTGGAAGCATTTTTTCCCAAACAGCTCTTCTCGCGAAAGGCCGTAATCACGGAGAACTGCCGCGTTGGCCCGGAGGACAGAGTAATTCGTATCCTCCACAAAAACCCGGTCGGTGATGGCATTGAAAGCAGCTTCCCATTCTGCCCGGGTTTGCAGGACCTGTTCGTAGAGGGCCACTTTCTCCTGTTCCACCTGGGCGATGAGGTTGCGCAAAATTTCGTTCTCTTTTTTTAACTTTTCCAGCTTTTCTTCTTTTTCCTTCACGGACAACCCACTTTCCCCCAATTTTCCCCACGCCTTCTTGATTTTCGATTTAAAAAATATCAAACTTGACCGCAAAAGTCAATTTTCCCTTCGATTCTGGCGGATTTGGACTCGCTTCCCCCTTTCCCACTCTTTCTTCTTTTCCCTCAAAAATAGGCAAATGTCTTGAAGACAAATCAACGGCATCGAATGGGGGCTTAAAGAAACTTCGTCATCTGGGAAGAATCAATATAGCAGCTTATTCGTGGTTAGAATCTACGCAAATTCTTGGGGGGAGGGTCCATCCTGCATGATGTTGAATTTTCCATCCTCACGGGTAACTTTAAAGCCTTTGCCCCTTCTTTTAACGCTTCTTGGTACTCCGCCCAGAGGAATTCTTTTTCCCTGATCCCGGCCAGTTTTTCTGAGGTCATGGAAGGCTCATCGCTCCCTTTATCTCCATTGGTGAGGATAAGGTAATGGATGGTTCTCCCTTCCCTAGCCCACCTGGCCATTGTCCCCCCGCAGTTTCCCTCCGCATCATCGGGATGAGGGGAGATGACCATGACTTTCTCAAGTACTTTTTGGTTTACATCGAATAAGGGCTTCAGGCTTTCATCCAAGTGAAAGGATATCCTCATGTATATATTTTTTCAGGAGGTCTCTAAAACTTCAGGACTCTCTTTTCGACTCCGTAATAAAGAATCAAGCCGGCAAGGTATGCCACGCCCATATTCCACATGGCCAGGCCCGCGGTCACCAGCATAATGTAGACGTCCGACCGCTTGCTTCCAATATCCCGGGTGATGGAGGCCAATTCCAGACCGGTAAAGAAAAGGATGACTCCGAGGATCGACGGCGGGAAAAACTTAAAGATCGTGGCGACGGAATCACTGAAAAAAAGCCCAAGCATGAGGACGATTACCCCCAGGATGACCAGCGCCCCGCCCGTTCGCGCCCCGAAACGAACATGGCCGGCCATGCCGCCCGCCCCATGGCAAAGAGGAATCCCGCCGATGGCCGTGCTGAAGATGTTCATGAAGCCATGATCGATCGCAATGGTTTTAACTTTGGCCGGACGGTCCGGAAACAGTTCATTATTCTCCTCGGCCGTGCCGATAATAGCGTTTCCCAAAGTCAGAGGAGCCTGGGGTAGTCCCAGAATAAGCGTACCGGCAACAAGATCCTGCCAGGAAATCTTGCCCAGATAAATCTCCGGAATTCTCAAGCTTGCCGAGATTTGGGTAAGCTCCTGCCAAAGAGATGGGTTGGAAATCAGGGCCGCGCCCATTCCAAAAGCAAGCAAAATGAGCATAGCGGGAATCTTCTCATGGGAAAGCAAAAAGAACGTCATGGCGAGCGCGATCACAGCCACCACCGGCTGCTCTTTCATCATCCCCAATCCTTGCAAAACAAAGGATAGACCCAGACCCAACATGATTCCGCGGACAATCGGTTTGGCCGTAATCTTGTGCAGCCACGAAACCGCCCCGGTCAATCCCATGATCAGCCAGAAGACCGCCGTGAATATCCCCGACCCCCAGATCATTCCGTGGGTAATACTCTCGGGGTGGGTGATGGCCATCCCGCCGATTGCTTTCATGGGCTGAACCGGCATGGGTGTCTTGAAGTAAAGCCCGACAAAAATTTTGAAAACCCCGAAAGCAACCAAAATACCTAGGGGGTCCATCTTATTCAAGGTAATGTAAGCGGCCACAAACGGGATAAATGTCCCCAGGTCGCCAAAGGCCCCGGCCAATTCCATGCGGTTGTATTCGTTCCCCAGTATGCGCATATATTTACTCCAAGATCCAGGAGCCAGGAATCAGGATTCGGAATGAATCTGAAGGCCGCGGGTTGCTTTTATCTGGCTCCTGAATTCTCTATTTTATTTGAAGGCGGTTTTAAACTTTTTCTCAACGACTCCGTCGAGCCCCTTGCGGAAGGCAGAGTATTGGTTCAGAAATTCTTTTCCTTGGGAGGTCAGTTGCGCCCCCCCTCCTTCCTTTCCGCCTATCTGGGTCTCCACAAATTTGAACCCCGAGCGTTTTTCAATTTTCCGGATCATCCCCCAGGCGTGCCGGTAGGACATCCCGTTCTTTTCTGCCGCCTTCTGGATCGATCCCATCTCATCGATCATTTTCAGGAGGCCAACCTTCCCGTTCCCCACCACCACTTCACCATCCTTTTCCAGCCAGACTTTGTATCTGATTTCCATATCTCCTCCTGATAAAAAAATTTCGTTATGTTCTTATAAGCCTATCGATTAAAATTGTCAAGCGGAATATTTCCCGATCGGGAATGAACCATCGGAATCTTCGTCCAGTCGAAAAATTTTTCGCGGAAAATCAAAATTGATGAACTCGTAAAAAGTCGTCATTCCCGCGCAGGCGGGAATCCAGATTCTACGAAACTTACTGAAAAGACTGGATTCCCGTTTTCACGGGAATGACAGAAAAGTAAATTTACGGACTTTTACGAGATCATTAAAATTATCTTGACTTGGAATTAACTTTAACCTAATATATGTTTTAATCCTATATGGCCTTTATTTATGTGCAAGAATAAAGATTGTGACGGAAACACCTGCAACTGCCCCGGAGGAAAGACGGAAAGATTCATCCAACCTTGCCTTCTTCTGGCGCTACGAAAACATCCCTCTTACGGGTACGAGCTTCTGGAAAGAATTATCGAATTTGGATTCCTCGACGGGCCGGCCGACCCGGGAATGGTCTACCGGCATTTGAGGAAATTGGAACAGGATGGATTTGTTTCTTCGACCTGGGATACTTCCGGTACGGGCCCCGCCCGGAGATATTATCATCTGGCCACAGAAGGAGAGGAGCTGCTCAGGAATTGGATTCCCTTTATGGAGAGAAATTTGAAAAGCCTGGAAAGATTTTTGCGGTTATTTCAGCAAACAACTTCGGCGAAAGGAGGGAAAGAAAATGTGCTGCGCAGAAAAAAAGTCCGGATGTCAGTGCCCCGAAGAATTGAAAGGGAAACCCGAAGAGTGCACCCCGGAGCAGATCAAGGAATGTCACGGGACGACTGAAGAGCATCCTTGCCTGTCTAAAGAGGAGAAGAAATAACCTCCCCTGTTTCTCCCTCAATCTAAATTTTTCCCTATGGAGTAGGGGCAATTCATGAATTGCCCCTACGGGAAAGGTGTCCGACCAGGAACCCTATATGCTTCCTTTGAGCCTCCTCTTCAAACGATTCCTGAAATTGGGAGCCACCGCCTATGGGGGTCCGGCGATCGCCGGGCAGATGAAAAAGGCCGTGGTCAAGGATTGGGAATTGCTCAAGGAGCCGGAGTTTATGCAGGGGTTGGCCCTCTGCCAGATGACGCCTGGAGCTACTTTTGTCATGCTTTCGACTTATATCGGGTACCGCCTTCGGGGAATCTGGGGAGCTTTCACTTGCGCGGTGGCCTTTGTCATCCCCGCTTTTATCCTGCTTGTGATTCTCTCCGCCCTTTATTTCAAGCTCGGGAACCTCTGGTTCATCCAGAGTCTCTTTAAAGGCCTCGGGGCCATGGTTGTAGCAATCGTTCTGAATGCCTTTATCAACTTTGGCAAGCCGATCCTCAAAGACTGGAAGGTGGTTTTGATTGCCTTCCTTTCCTTCTTTGGCTTTCTGTTTCGCTGGAATGTTGTGCTGGTTTTTATCCTGGCGGCAGTGGGCGCCTTCTTTCTTCGGCCGGGGCCGGGCAAAGCGGGCCCGAAAATGCCTCCTTCCGGGGTGACCGGAAGTCCTTCTGTAGGGGGGACTTATCTTTTCCTCGGCGTCTTGGCGGTGTTGGTGGGGGGCCTTTTCTGGCTTTCTTATTTCCTCAGCGCCGAACTCACCGCCCTCGTATTGGCATTATCCAAAGTGGGAGCGCTCGCCTTCGGCGGAGGGTTTACGATAATCCCCCTGATCCAGTATGAGGTCGTCGACAAATTTCAATTCGTAAACACCAAAGAGTTCCTGGACGGCATCGCCATGGGCCAGGTAACGCCCGGCCCGGTCATGATTACAGCAACCTTTCTGGGATATAAAGTGGCTGGTCTTTGGGGGGCGCTGCTGGCCACCATCGCGATCTTCTCTCCCCCTTTTTTTATGATCAGCCTGCTTACCCCTCAATACGACCGGCTGAAAGGGGTGGCTGTTATCCGAAGGATGGAGCAGGGAATCCTGGCGGCCTTCATTGCCATGCTCGGTTTGGTTCTCTATAATTTCGGCCGGACCACCTTTGTAGATATTCCGAGTGTTATTTTCAGCGCGGGAGCATTCATCGCCCTTCTTAAAAAGATCGATCTTTCCTATATCCTGCTGATCGGGGCAATCCTTTCGATTCTCACCTTTGGTTTTCTCCTTTAGGCCCTACTCTGTTCCGCAATACTCTCAACCTCTCATGGCTAGCAGGGCAGATGACAGACACCCGTCGGCGTTTCAACGGCATAGGAGAAGAATTTCTGTTTGAACCAGAGGGCCACGTTGACCATGCCCTCCATGATACAGACCCACCTACCCCATCTCCCAAAACCACCCTCTCCTTTATGCACTTATCCGAGACAATTGAGATGTGGAATTTTGAGACAACTCGGATTGGGGATCAAAATACGGATGGGCCTTTCAATCTACGTTGATCCTTGCTTCCCCGATCCACCTTTGAACTTCTTCATCCTCCGGCAGGGGCATTTCCAGCGGCACGAGGGACCAATCAAAAAGGTTCCTCTTGATGGGAGACTCCCTGGAGGAGGAGGCCAGCTTCTCCTGGAGCTTCGCCTTTCGCTGATTCCACAGCTCGATTCCATGGTCGACTTCCTTGCTGGGTTGGCGCTCCCGCTGCCTCCGCAGGGCCTGGAGATGGCGCTCAATGTTGCGCATCTCTGCCTGTATCGATTCGCCTTTTTCTTTGTCCTCAAAAGGAAAAGCGGGGTTCTCCACGGCGAGATCGAGCTTTCCCACGTACATTCCCCTCGCAGACGATTGCATGAGGTAGGCTCCCCCTTGCAGAGTCGGGTGGACAACGAGGCGCCCTTCATGCCCCCCCAGGATGAAATGGATGCCGGGGATTGTCCCGGCCACTATCTGGTCCCTGGAAAGGCCCAGGTCAGAAAGCAGGACAACCAGGTCTGCTTGCCCCTGGAGCTTGTGGAGCGTTTCCCTTCCAGCTTCTACGGGATCTCGGATCAAAATTTTTCCTTCGTTGGCTTTCCGGATGGCGGCACTGATTGCCGGCCCCGATTCCGGGGGGAGAAGTCCAAAAAAGGCTACCCGCATTCCCGAAATTTCCCGGATCACAAAAGGTGGAAAAATGGGAGATTTACTGGAAGGGTCGAGCAAGTTAGCTGAGATCAGCGGAAGACCCTGAGAAAATTCGCTCCGGAGAAAATCCACCCCCTGCACTAAGTCCAGGTCGCCCACGTTGATGGCCGAAGCATCCATGCGCCGGTAGGCCCGGCCAATCAGCCGGGCTTTTTTCAGCGCCCGCTCGGGGTTCATATTGACCAAATGGTCAAAAAAGAGGTCCCCGGAATCAACAACCAGGATTGACTGCCTTTCATTTCGTATCTTCTCCACATAGGCAACCCGCCGGGCCAGACCGCCCAGTATGTGGTCACCTCAAGTGGGACATGGGAAAAAATGCCCTGTTACATTATTGGTGTGGAGCAGAAGTATCGTCGCCTCCTTGCCCTCCGCCCTTGGACTGACCGGAAAAATCACCAAAGGTAGGAGGACCAAGAATAGAGGCGCCACTCTAAAGGTTCGGTGGGTGACTCGCTTCCAAAGTTCCATGGAAACCCAAAGCACTGGTCTCAAGATACTCACCTTCTGGCTGCGGGCGGAATTCGTTGTACACAGGAAGAGGATTTTGGGCTTGCTCATACGGATCTCCTCCAGGGGACAATGGTCCCTGCTTTTTTAAACGGAAAGGAGCTGGCAAAAGAAGGAGCCGGAACCAATCGAAGATCGATTCCGGCTTTTTCAATTCTCTTCAGGGTTTGCAAGTTAAATGGCAAACACCCGTGGGTGTCTCTACGGCGAAAGGAAAAAATCTCCTTTTGAACCAAAGGGCCACGTTCACCAGGCTGATTAAGACCGGAACTTCGAGCAGGGGGCCGATGACCGCTGCAAAGGCCTGCCCGGAATTGATCCCGAATACCGCAACCGCAACCGCGATGGCCAATTCGAAGTTATTGGAAGCCGCCGTGAAGCTTAAGGTGGCGGACTGTTCATAACTGGCTCCGGCTTTCATGGACAGGAAGAAGGAAACGAAAAACATGAGCACGAAATATATAAATAAAGGTATGGCAATCCGGACTACATCCATGGGCAGTTTCACGATGTATTCTCCCTTCAGCGAAAACATGACCAGGATGGTGAAGAGGAGGGCGATCAGTGTGATGGGGCTGATCTTGGGGATGTATTTTTGTTCATACCATTCCCGACCTTTGGTTTTCAGACCAATCAAGCGGGAGAGGACGCCGGCAATGAAGGGAATACCTAAATAAATGAACACGCTCTCAGCGATCTGGCCGATGGTGATTTTTACTGCCATTCCTTTCAGTCCGATCCACGGGGGCAGGACCGTAATGAAAATGTAAGCATAGATCGAGAAAAACAGGACCTGAAAGATGGAGTTGAAAGCCACCAGACCGGCGCAGTACTCCCGATCTCCTGCCGCCAGGTCATTCCATATGATGACCATGGCAATGCAGCGGGCCAGACCGATCAAGATCAGGCCCACCATGTATTCCTGGTACCCGGCGAGGAAAGAGATGGCCAGCAGGAACATGAGAATGGGGCCGATGATCCAGTTCTGAACCAACGAGAGAAACAAGACTTTGTAATTTCGAAACACCTGTCCCAACTGCTCGTATCTAACTTTGGCCAGGGGCGGATACATCATCAGGATAAGCCCGATAGCGATAGGAATGTTGGTGGTTCCTACCTGAAACTGATTCCAAAATTTCACAACTCCAGGGAAAAGATATCCCCATCCTACGCCGACAAACATGGCCAGAAAAATCCAAAGGGTTAAAAACCGATCCAGAAAGGAGAGCTTCTTCACCGCTACCTTATCTTCCATGGAATTTCCTCCTCAAAATAAATTGAAATGCCCGTATGAATTAAATCAAATGCTAAAGTTTCTTTAGCTTTCAGCGATCAGCTTTCGGCTCTCACCTTTTTATTCTTGACTTTAACCTTGATGATCTCCTAAAAAGTCAGAAAAGCCGTCACTCCTGCGAAAGCAGGAGTCCAGAACTGCTTGAATTAACTGGATTCCCGCTTTCGCGGGAATGACGAAAATGGGATAAAAAGGACTTTTTACGAGACCATCAACCTTGCAACATGAAACCTGGAACTTCATTTTGCGCTTTGTATTCCGAACTCTAAACTCTCCGCGCTATGCCCCTCCAAACCTTTTTAAAATTCATGGGCAGCGGATTACCCCCTGAGCCCAAAGGCATCCTCCGCATGTCGGAAAGGTATTCCCGAAGCAGTCCTCCTCGTTCGCCTCCGAAAGTTCGCAGCCTCCGCAGGCGGTGCAAAAAGAAAAATCAAAGGTCTGGACGCGTTCCCGGAAGGCGAGGTAAGCGGGGTCGTTCCAGAGGTCCCGCAGGTTCCGGTCGGTGACATTCCCAACGATATAGCGCCGGGAAGACCGCTCGCGCCCGTCAAAATAGCTGACATGATTGCGGAGCAATGCCATGCAAGGGCTGACGTTTCCTTCCCAGGTGATTACCGTGGACCCGCTTTCTATGAAGGGGCAGAAATCCGTCCCTTCATCAAAATGAATTTCGGCATAGCTCGTGGACTGCCCGCCGCGAATGGCCGAATAGAGCGCCTCCCGCGTCACTTCATTCAAATCCATTTTGGGCAATTCGAGGGATGCGCTTTTTAAGGAACCCCGGAGCGTTCCGCTGGTCACAATGCCTTCATATAAGATTTCCTTGCTCATCTCCTTACTGTACGCCAGAACATTCGTAACCAGAAAGCGCTTCACTCCCAGATAATAACCCATGCGCATGACCGCCGGCAGATCATGAATATTCCGTTTCATGGCCACGAATACAAATCCGAGTTCAGGCGTTCCCTTTTGCACATTCCACCGCTCTTCCCGAAAGGCTGTAAGATTGGCCGTCACCTCTGGCAAGGCGGCGCCCAGACGGACGTCTGCATAGCTCTCGGGAGTCGCCCCGTCGATGGAGACCCACAGAATATCCAGCCCGGACTGAATTAACTGCCGGGATATTTCCCGGGTAAGCAAGGTCCCGTTGGTGATCATTTCTACATAGGCTCCCCGAGCCTTAACCTGGGTAATCATGGGGATAATGTCCGGATGAGACAACGGCTCGCCGAAGCCGCCGAAAAAAACGGAAAGACCGGGAGAGGCAACGCGCAATCCTTTCAGAATGTGTCTAAAAGTTTGCCGGCTCATCTTCCCCATGGGTTCGTCCCAGGTATTTCGAATACAGGTCCGACATTCCAGGTTGCAGCAATTGGTGGGCTCAATATAGACCTTGGCGAGATGGGTAACCGGCTGGCGCATGCGCAAACCGACCATCGTTTCTTCCATACGC
>Ga0315278_10001195_pt1 | contig 22548 bp, 38 predicted proteins | sample YL17G06_0_MG_FD_203880 | JGI IMG/M metagenome (GOLD analysis project Ga0315278, IMG submission 203880) | Sediment microbial communities from Yellowstone Lake, YNP, Wyoming, USA - YL17G06_0 | ecosystem: Environmental > Aquatic > Freshwater > Lake > Sediment | place: USA: Wyoming | collected... | reverse complement strand
GAAACTGGGGCGGGGGCTGGGGCTACCCGTACGTCGCTCCCCTCTACGTCGAGGAACTGCCCATCATGCCGACCGAGACGTGGACGGTGGACTGGATCGCCACGAACGGAGCCAAGCAGCAGCAGGTCGTCCGCACGGAACTGGAAGCGCGGCGTCTCAAGGACTCGCTCGCGTCGAGCAAGATCGCGGCAACCATCACGCGAGGCGGCGTGATCTAAAGGAGAACCCCGTGGCCCCCTCCAAGTCGTCAGCGGTGAGTTTGATGGCGGCGCAGAGAGCCGCCAGTCCCATGGCTCAAATGCAGGCTGCAGCGGACGCGAAGAGGGCGGCGACGGCCGCCGCGCTGGCCGCAAAGGTCGCACAGTACAAGCAGCCGAGCCTGCTCGACGTGAAGAAAGCCGAGCAGGCCAAGAAGGAACTGGAAAAGAAACTCATCAAGGTCGCCGTTCCGCTGGCGCTGGAACAGGTGAACGCCGGGGTGCCCGCCGATGAGGCGTGCAAGAACGCGGCGAACACCGTCGTCAATGCGACACCACCGGGCCCGACCGCCGATCAGGTAGCAGCGGCGGAAGCCATGAAGTCGGCCGACTCCTTCTACGCCCAGAACCCGGGCCTGTTCACTAACTTCCCGAGGATCACGCCCGACGCATGGGCCACGCTCACTTTGGGACAAAAGTCGGACGCGATCAGGCTCGCCATCGAAATGCGGGATGCCCCTAAGATGTACCCGGTGCAGACCCCGCCCGAGCCCCAGTACGTCCCCTCTCGCCCCGCCGAGACGACCGTGATCCAGACGACGACCTCTCAGCAGCAGGAAGCGGCGGCCATGGCCGAGGTGGACGCCTTCTACGTCCAGAACCAAGCGTTCTTCGCCCAGCGCGGATACACGGCGGACAAGTGGTCCTTGATGAGCCTCGGGCAGAAGACCGAGGCCATCAACAAGGCCACGTCCGGGACGCTGCCCGGGTCGAACCCCATCTCTGTCGATCCGAGCGAAACGCCCGCCCCGCCAACGGCGGACACCGTCGCCGTCACGTACGACTTGCAGGTCGAGGGGGCCAACGCGGGGTCGTTCGCGAAACTCGAAGACGCCGTAAACGCCGCCGTCGCAGCGACGATCCCGGGCGACCGCTTCGAGATTTTCTACAACGGAAAGACGTCCGGGCTCCGCATCCGGACGACGACGGGCTCCGTGGACGTCCCCGCCGACATCGACGCGCAGGTCCGTCTCCTGTCCCGGGACAAGATGGGGCAGTTCGTCGTGGACGCCGAGACGAAGACGGCGGCGACCGGCGGCGGCATCCCGTGGTGGCTCCTGCCCATCGCGGCTGCAGGCGTCGTCGCGGCAAAAGTGCTATAGGGCGCTCAAATGTACCTGCATGAACTCAGATCACTTCCTCGTGGACTCTTGGGCCTCGGCGCGGGCCCGACGGGAACCCGGGCGGCGTCAGGGACGTCATGGTGGAAAAGCAACTCTCAACTGGAGGCCACGGTTGCGGATGCCATGGCGTTGAATCCCAACTCCACGGCGTGGATCAACCTCATTCCCCTCGGGGCACCGCAGCCCCCGACGATGCCTCCCTTCACAAATTACAGGGCGGCCATCCAAGACGCATACATGCTCGTTGAAAATCTTCCCAAGGCCAACGTGAGGGCTGAGTTGTTCGGGAAGGCTTGGATGGTCGATAAGGCTTTGCAGGACAGGATCATTGCGGACCTGAACACGACGATCAACGCCGCCAAGAGGTCCGTCGTCAGTTACCTCCATGGTGGTTCCGCGCCCGTCGAGGCGACCTTCCATGCAATTCTCCCCTTCGTCAATGAAATCCATAACGCCACCCCGGACCCCGAGGGCTCCACGCCTGCGTGGCAGACCATCGGCAAGGGAGTTGCAACCGCCGCCGTCGCAATGGTGGGTGCCGTGGCGGGCGGCTACATCGCGATCCCGCTCGTGATGGTGGGCGCGGCCATAACCGCAACGGCGGAAGCGAAGGCCGCGAATGCCGTCGAAAAACAGATTGATCAGGCCACCGAAGACCTGATGGCGCTCAAGGCCGAGCAGGAGGCGTGGGAGAAGGCCGCCGCCGCCGTCGTCCCGGACACGTACGTCCTCATGATCGAGCAGACAGAAGCGGGGCGGTATGGTAAACTCGAAGACGCATCCGCCGCCACGATCTCGCTGACGGTCCCCGGCGACCGCTTCGAGGTGCTCCTGAACGGGAAGTCCTTGGGCATCCGGATCAGGACGAGCACGGGCTCCATGGCCGTCCCGGACGATGTCGGCGTGAAGATTTACGCGATTGCGCGGGATCAGATGACCCAGTTCGTCGGACAGGCCGAGGCCGAGGTTGCGAAGTCGGGTGGCGTTCCGTGGTGGGCGATCATCGGCGGCGGGGCCGCCGTTGTGGGCTCTCAACTCTTATAGAGGAGGCTTTCATGTCGTCCAACCCGCGCCGTCGTGTAAGGAAAATATCGCATCCGTGCCCACATTGCGGACGCGAGGAATCCGGGACATGGATGACACCATGCCCGAGCGACGATTGTCCGTCGCACGACCGACACAAGAGGAAACGCCAAACCATCATCCGGCCGCCCAACTACGCTCCGAACCGAAGAGCCCGCCGGAACCCGATGCCCATCGGCACGGCGTGGACGGGGCACAAGGCCAACTTCATCTCGCCGAAGGGCAATTACGGGATCGTCCCGTCGAGCGAACTGGCCATGAGCACCCGCATCGCGGACATGCCCGTGGTGCAGTTCGCGCTCTTCAGCGACAAGAAAAGGTGGCCGCACGTCACGTGGGCGCACGTCATGACCCCGGACGGGTTCGTCACCGACGGCCTCCCCAGCGAGGTCCTGCCCGCCGAGGTGCGGAGGACGCTGGGCGGGTTCGGGAACGAGAAGATGCCCAAGGGGGCATCGCAGAGGCAGGAGTACGTCGCCAACCCCCGGGCCAGCGACGACAACCCGAAGAAGGTCCACGCGATGATGGTCAGGGCCTTCCTCGACGGCCGGAAGGCGAGCGCCGGTTCCCGCTACAAGACCGACGGGAAGACGCTCTGGGTCTGGGGAAACGTGGTCGCCGCCAAGCAGGCCGACGGGATCATGCTGCGCGACGCGGGCTGGCGCACGCTGCTCACCAAGAACGTCCTCAACGAACTCCTGAGCCAGATGGGAATCCCGGGCTCCATCGTGCAGAGGAATCACGTCTGGATGCTGGGCGTGGCGCGGTGGCCCGGTTCGGTTGTCGCGCCGTACAAGACCCTGCCGAAGCCGGTGAACGGGACGGCGACGAACCCCATCGGTCGCGACCCTCTCGCCCGACAGCGTGCCGCTCACAAGCGCCGCGTTCTGGCGCAGATCGCCGCGCACAAGAAGTCGCTCAAGAAGCACCCCATGGTCACGGTCGGTCGGTTCCGAAATTGGAAATCGCTCCGAAAAGGCATGCGATCACTTCAAGACGACGCCGGGATTTGGACAGCACAGGCATGGAGGAAGAAGGGTCAATCGTGGAAGGTGGACGTTCGGTCCTACCACAAGACAGCCGCCCGCCGAGCCCTGCGCGGGCTTGCAAGGGGAAACCCCGTCGTGGACTTGACGATTCGCAAGACGTTTCAAGGCGCGTTGTCGATTTCGGCGATTGTTGGCGGGTACAGGGTGGAACGTCAGTACATGGGATACACCAAGAGAGAAGCAATCGCAATGTTCCGCTCCTACATCAAGACGATGAAGCGGAACCCGCTCACGCGGAAGGAGTCTGCGAGGGTGTTGCGCGAGGCGCGACATCACGAAAGACTCAGCGGCTTCTACAGTAAGGGCATCGCCAAAGGACTGACGAGAGCCGTAGAGATAGCGGGACCGAAAAAGGCTTCACGTGCCGCCGGGATTCTCGGCATGCGTGCCGCTGGGTTCCGTCCGGAAGAGTACAGGAAGTACTACCCCAACCCCCGGACGGTACAGTTGCTTTCCGACGACATTGACCGTCACGGAGCAGGGTGCGATTGTGGCCTCTGTAACTCCACCGGAAAATCCTACGGGGTTGGAATTTTTCCGGGATCGGGCGACCCGCGTTCGAGTGACCCGTTAGATCGAATCTATGGGCCGAGCGAGGAATCCGCAATGGCGCAGGCACGGCAAGTCTGCGCGAAGAAGGGTTGGAAGATCGTGCGCGGACATGAGCGCAACGCTTGCCCCAACCCCCGTTCCTGCAAGATGTGCGGCGGGCCGCTCGTCAAGATGGGCGGGCTGGGCAACCTCATGTGGTACCGCTGCAGAAACTGCGGCATGGAAACGTCCGTGAAGAAGTGATATGCCTATCGACAAAGCGTGGTCGTCGGCGACGTCAAGGCAGCGACGTTTCATGCTTCGGTTCGTCGGCATGAGGACGGAGGTCGCCGAGGTGTGGATGAACGAGTCGTGGAACGCGCTTGACAGGTCCGTGAAAGTTGCTCTGATGCGTCATTGGCGGCACAATCCGAGGCCAGCATGAACCCCTTCGCAATCGTCGGTGCCGTGGCGGCAGCGGGCTACGGCGTCTACAAGGCGGCCACCGCGACAAAGGAAGTGCCTCCCGCCGTCGAGGCGGCCCTCGCCCAGCAGGCCGTCCCCATTGCCATCCAACAGATCAACGCGGGGGTTCCGCCCGGCATAGCGGCGCAGATCGCCGCCAAGGTGGTCGTGGACGCGGTCCTCGTTCCGGCCGGAACTCCGACGACTCCCTATGTCGATCCCGACCCCCCTCACGTCGAGGGAGACCCGAAGGCGGGGGGTTACTATGTACGATGGATACTGGAACACGGAATCGGCTCTCCACGAGCAGGACTGAAGGAAGTGTATGTTCATTATTTCGCGACAGCAGCCGAAAGAAACGCCTTCTTCGACAGCCCGCTTAATCGAATGGGATCGGGTACGTATATGCCGACGAACTTTTCCAAGGGCGGTCCCGACGTCAAGTCGGCAGACCTCGTGATGGCGACGGGGGGGATCGTACTGAGGCCCTCATCCCAGTCGATATTTGAGAGCCTCCCCAAGATCGAGGGAGACCCGAAAGCGGGAGTCTGGATGGTCTCTTGGATAGTCACTGATATGAATGGACCAACGCAGTCGTGGAGGCGCTTCTTTGCTACGCAGGCCGAACAGCAATCATTCGTGAAAGAAATACCAGCGAAGCCGCGCATAGCCGAGCAAAGTGCTAAAGTTACCGGCGTCTATAGTCCATTAGAAACTTTACAAATTCTCACCCTCCCCACTAAGTAACATCAACTGGTCCCGGGGGTCCAACATGCTCAAACGTAACCCGCTCACCGAAGACGAACACGTCCGCGTCGCATCTCTCATGCGGGAGATCGACGACCTGTCGAAGCGAGGCCGCATGTACGCCTCGACGGGCGGGACCGCTCCCGAGACCCTTCGGAAGGCCGCACGCGCTTACAACGACCGCGTCGCGGTCCTCCGTGTTCTGATCGGGAACCGGCCCGTCGAGCGGCTGGAGCAGAAGTGGCTGTACGGACCCGTCGCGTGGTCGATGATCGTCGGGCAGGAGTGGAACGCGGTCGTGAGGCCGAGGGAGAGGGCGCGGGCGGGAGTCGCCTGCAACCCCTCGACGTGCAGAAACCCGAAGCACCGTCACGCGGCCCGCCGGAACCCCACTACCCCCGGTCAGGGGCCGCCGAAGCGCCCGCGATCATGGCCATCGCCCAAGGAGATCGTGACAGCGGGACTCGTCCGCTTGGGTCTCTCACCTCATCGGTTGTCCGTAAAGAGAGTCGGGTTCTCCGATCTGGCCCGTGGGAGCAGGCTTTTCGTCACCATTCACGACTGGAAGGGTGACCCTCGTGCTCAGGAACTCAAGGAGATCGGAAGACAAAACGGGTTCACCGTTTCCTTCTCGGGGCCGGGCATGGTCGGAAATCCATCACGCCATCGCGCCGCCCGAAAGAACACCGACATCGCGGGGGCCATGATCGCGGGCGCGTCGGCGGCCCTCGTCGGGAGGCTGATCCGGGGGAACCCGTTCAAGACCTGCGCCCCCTGCAAGCGGTTGAAGATTCAACCGTGGAAGTGCAGACGCTGCGGTGGCTTCTTCTGCTCACACTTCTGCGGAAGCAAGAATACAGCAACCCACGAGGCCACGTGCGTGGGCTGTATCGGTGCCCGGAAAAACTTCCGGTCCTCCCGAATCCGCCGACGCCCGAAGCCCGGCGAGTGCGAGATCGGTCTTGTCTCGCAGGACAACTGCTACCGGAAGGCGACCGTGGACGTCGAGATGGGCCTGAAGCGCGGGACGCCGCTCCACGTCTGTCAGAGGCACGCCGACTGGATCAAGAGGATGAAGGGGAACCCGGGCGGGGCCCGGCGGAACCCGATGACGGTCGATAGGCCCTTCCCTCCCGTCAATGACAAGAGGCTTGAAGTCTTCTGGATGAGCGGGAAGCAGGCGTGGCACGCGGGCCCGTTCAAGGGCCGCCCCGCCGCCGAGGAGTACGTCAAGCGGTACAAGGCCGGATGGAAAGGCGCGTGGCCCCTTCGCCACGTCATCATGTCGTACAAGCAGTGGGGCGAGTCCGGCGCACCCACCTCCGCTCCGGAGTGGATGCGGGCGTGGCAGTCGAACCCCTGCGGCTCGCGCCGGAACCCCGGCGAGGCGGACCGGATAGCGAAGGAAATGGCCATTGCTCTTGCTCGGAAAATGGGAATGAGACTCGTGGATTGCGGAGGATACATTCATATAACACTGCCGCACAAGCCCGTTGATTTCGCATCGAAGCCCATCGGTCACCGATGGTATCAGGCGTACCTTCACATCAAGTCGAAAGCGGAAAGAGGAAGCGAGCCGCCTAGCCGCGTCATTCCTGTCTCTAGATACACTAAGAAAGGCGGGGTTCGAAAAGAGTTCTCCATTCGTCCTCGACCCGGCCCCTACGGATCATATATACCGAACCCCCTCGCCGGTCGCTGGAAGGGCTGGAACATCCTGCCCGACCAGAGCGGCTTCGTGAGGCGGCTGTCGTCTCACACGAGGATTCTGGTCTACCTCGACAAGAGGGCTCCGACGGGGAAGCCTTGGGCTTGGTCCGTCGTTCAACGGGCAAGGGTTGTCTCGTGGGGCCACGCGGCCACGGACGAGATCGCAAAGAAGGCGGTTCTCGCCTCCGTCCGTCGGGGTGTCCTCCACAAGAACCCCGACGAGTTGACGGGGACCATGATCGTCAAGTGCAGCACGTGCAAGTGCGTCATCAGAACGGAACCCTGCATCCAAGAGTTCGACGGAAAGATTTCGCACGGCTTCTGCCCGACTCATCTCAAAGAGGAGCAGGAAAAGGTCAAGGCGTGGATCGCGTCGCGGAAGGCGCGAAACAACCCGCCGTCGAAGAAAGAGATGGCCACGTGGCCGAAGTGCGTGACGTGCGGAAAGCCCGCCGGGTTTTCCGTGGACTGGCTCTACCCCCAGCGCGTCCCGGACGAGAGGCCGTGCTGCTCGTCCCAGTGTGCGGTCGCGGCCGTCAAGAAAGGCCGGTCCTCGATGAACCCCTCCGTCTCTAAGAAGATTCCGGCGTACCAGATTCGAAACTGGGTCGGGAAGTTCCACGTCTTGACCTCTAACCAGCAGGTCGAGGACGCGCTCAAGGCTCAGATTGCGAAGTCGAAGGACCCGCGCTGGACGCCCGCGACGATCCGTCAGGCGCTCACAATCGCGCTGAAGGCGCACAACGCCAACCGGACGCAGTACCGTCAGGTGATGAGCGGCAGATTCTAAAGGAAGCCGAAGCCGTGGTCCTATCAGACGGCAAGTGGGCTGGCAGGCGGGCGTTCATCATCGGGGGCGGCCCCAGCCTGAAGCACTTCGATTTTTCCCTCCTCTCCGGGGAACTGTGCCTCGGCGTCAACATGGCGTTCCTGCACGGCCCCTGCGTCAACCTCGTCCTCGACCACACCCTCATGCAGTCGCTCTCAGGCGATCCCCGCTGGAAGAACTACAGGGGCGTCAAGGTCTGGCTCAACGCGGAGTTGACGGCCCAGCACAACGTTTTCCCGGGTGTTCTGGAGTTGAAGCCCTGCATGGACCTCAATAGCACCATGCAGTGGAGCCGGTCGCTCAAGGACGGCCTCTGGTACGGGACGAACGCCGGGTCGTCGGCCCTGAACCTCGCGGACATTCTGGGCGCGAGCACGATCTACCTTCTGGGGTTCGACATGACGGGCGTTGGCGGGAAGACGGCCAACTGGCACAACGAGTACCCGGAGAAGCAGGACGCACGCAACTACGGGCTTTTCACTGGTGACTTTATTGGAAATCTTGCTAACATACGGGGCAAGGTCATCAACCTGAACCCAGCCTCGAACCTGAAGTGCTTCGAGTTCGGCCGCGTCGAGGAGGTCTTCGCATGCACGGCTCGGTCATGCTCTTCCTCGCGAGCGTCCTGAAGGCCAACGACGTCGCGGGCCGGGAAGTCCTTGAGATCGGTTCCTTCGACGTCAACGGCAGCCCTCGCACGCACATCCTTCCACTCGGACCCAAGAAGTACATCGGGATCGACACGGCACCCGGGAAGGGCGTCGATCTCGTCGTGGACGGCGCGAAGGCCCACGAGCACTTCGGCGAGAACTCGTTCGACATTGTCATCTGCTGCGAGGTGCTCGAACACGCCGCCGACTGGAAGGCTATCGTCTCGTCTGCAAAAAGAGTCCTCCGTCCCGACGGCGTGATGGTGTTCACGACGAGGGCCCCCGGCTTCCAGTACCATGCCTACCCCGGAGACTTCTGGCGGTTCACGGACCTGCTCTTCGGCGTCGCGTTCCAAGACATGAAGATCGAATTGCTCTGCGGGGACTGGGAGTTCCCGGGCGTCTTCATGAAGGCCCGGAAGCCGAAGGACTTCAAGGAGGCCGACCTGTCGAAGGTCGAGGCCGTTCCAATGGTGCAGCCCAAATGATCACCCTTATCACTCCCACACGGGACCGCCCCCAAGCCTTCGCGCTCTGCGAGAAGTACATGGCCCGGCAGACGTACACGGGCCCGAAGCAGTGGATCGTCGTGGACGACGGAGACGTCCCGGCCAAGACGACGATGGGGCAGACGTACGTCCGCCGCCCCGTCTCGGGCTCCCCAAACACGCTCGCCCCCAACCTTCTGGAGGCGATCAAGCACATCGACCCCTCGTCCGAGGCGATCTTCTTCTTCGAGGACGACGACTGGTACGCCCCCGGATACATTGAGGGTCTACTGCCTCGCCTGAGCGGTCACGAGATCGTCGGCCTCGGATGCCACCGCTACTACAACGTCTCCACGAGACGGTGGAAGATTTTCAATAACACCATCTACGCAGGGCTGTGCGTCACGGCCATCGCGCCGTCCATGCTGGGCTGGCTGAAGCAGTCCTGCGAGGGAGCCATCGCGGACAACGATCCGTGGGTGGACCTCCGGCTCTGGTGCGCCAATCCGATCTACCCGCAGCGGAAGCACAACAGTTACGTCCTGCCGAACAACGGACTCAGCGTCGGCATCAAGAGTATGCCCGGACGGACCGGGCTCGGGAGCGGACACGGAGTCAACGATCCGGCCGACTTCTTCATCCACTTCGACAAGCACAGTCAACTACTGCGCGTCTGGGTTGGCGAGGATGCGAAGGAGTACCTTCAGTACGGGCTTCCCGGTCTTCCACAGAAATTCCTCCAGAGGCAGCCGACGGCCTACACCGTTTCCATTGTCTTTCACGGTTCGCTGCCCAGTCTTCAGCAGTGCATCCAGACCGTCTACATCCACTCCCAGAAATGCGCCGATACAACGGAGATCGTCGTCACCGACAACCGTGGGCAAATCGAGGCCCTGCCCTACCTGTTCAACATGGAGGTGCCCATCCCCGGACTCCCCACGTTCCGCAGCATCCACAACACGAAGAGACTCAGCGTGGAGGAATGCCATGCGAGCGCCCAGAAGATGGGGTGGGGCTCGAAGTTCTTGGAGGTGGTGAGCGACGTCGGCGTGACGAGCGGGGCGCTCAAGGACTTCTTCGCGTGATCAGCGGCGAGCCGGGTCTTCCGGGCACGAATGATGGATGGCGATCAGGCGATCCCACCAGACGACCGGAAGTCCCTTTCTGGCAACTCCTGCAATGAAATGATAATCCCCCTCGTACAGGTCCGGCCATCGGACTAGGTGGCTTTTGAGGTTCGGGACGATAAGCATCTGTGATCCGACGTTCCCGACCCGGATTTCCCTGTCCCGCCAGATCACGACCCCGCTGCGGTGCCGCATTTTAGCAAGGATGGCCTGACCGGGATTCTCGGCGATCACCCTCCGCACGTCCGGCAAGCATTCCTCCACGTACTCGTCGTCGTCGTCCATGAACATCAGGTGTTCATGGGTAGCCGCATCAATCCCGAAATTGCGCTGGGCGTTCCCGTAGCAGTGCGTGGTGGGCCCGTCCATATAGATCACGGGGACGCCTCTGGCATGGTAGTCCCGGCAGATTTTTTCCGCAATCGGCTGGGGCCCGTCGCCGACGACGAGCACCTCGTCTTGGGGGAGGACGCCCGCGTTCTGGACGCTCCGGAGCGTCCGGGCCAGTGTCCAGCGACCGCACGTGGGGATTATGATGGCGAGGCTCATGATCGTTCAGGGTCCTCCGGGCACGGATGGTGGACGGCGAGAACAAACGGCCACCACGCAATCCTGCGCTCCCACGGGCCCGACCACCTGTTGACGGTGTCGTCTATAAAAGCGAAGTCGCCCCCTTGCATGGGGACCCAGAACCCCAGTTGGTGTTTGATGTTTGGAATGACGTACATCTGCGTGCTGACGTTCCCGATCTCGATCTTCGGCTCCTTCCAGATGACGCCTCTGGATCGGTGCTGCATCTGTCCGATGACGATCCTCCCGGGGTTCTTCTGGGCTGTCTTCCTCGCAAAGGTGATGGCGTTCGGCGTGTACTCATCGTCGTCGTCGAGGAACATCAGCGTCTTCCGCGAGGCTCTTGCCATGCCGAAGTTGCGCTGGGCGTGCCCCCAGCAGCGCGTAAGGGGCCCCTCCATGTAGGTGACGGGTATTCTGGACCCGAAGTCACCACAAATGGCCTGAGCGACCGGCTGGGGGCCGTCGCCGACGACGAGGACCTCGTCTTGGGGGAGGACGCCCGCGTTCTGGACGCTCAGGAGGGCCCGGGAGAGGGTCGGACGGCCGCACGTGGGGATAACGACGGACATGGTCATCCGGGCCCTCCATATGTCAACAGGGGGGCATCCTTGGCCTTCCGGGGGTACTCCCTGTACTCCTTCACCCAGAACGGGCTGATTTCGAAGGTGTGGGGCTCGGGGTAGCCCTTCCGCGTCTCGGACCACCCGCACAGGGGGCAGAGGACCTCCATTTGCTTCAGGATCACCTCCATGGTCACGTCGGCCAGATTCCTGATGCCGAGGTCCATGCGAACGACCCGGTCGATGGAGGCCCCCGGGCCGCACGGGTAGAAGCCGTACCGCGTAAGCCCCAGACCGCACGTGTCGGTGTGGTCGCAGGACAGGACCTCGTCCGGGTTTTGCTCCATCATGGTCACGTCCGTCTGGACGAAGTGCGGGTGCTCGGGGCCCGTCTTCAGCGTGTCCCGCAGGAGCACACCATCGGGAAGCACCTGCCTGAGCGCCTTCGCCTTGGGCCCAAAGCCGTTCGTGACGACCCAGAGTTCGCACCCCAGCGTCTTCAGGAGACCAAGGATGTACGACAGGTTCGGGTGGAGGCTGGGCTCGCCGCCCAAGACGTGGATGCGCTTCCACGGGTACTTCAGACGCCTCGATTCATCGACGAAGTACCCGATCTGGTCGATGGTCATCTCTTCGTCGGAGGGAGCCTGACAACATCGGCGATCACAATGCCGACAGTGGAGGTCGCACTTCGTCGTCAGTTCAATTTCGAGGAAGTTGAGATGCGCGATTGGGAGGGGCTTGAAGAGCATTGTTCTCACACCCGGATGATCCGGGCGGCCACGGACGGTGCCACGTACTCCAGAACCAGCGGACCACCGTAGCGGATGTGGATGCCGAGGATTTCCTTGACGGCGCGGTCGGCGTCCCACTGCTCGGTCTTCTTGTACACGCGCATGGCCAGCGGGTGTCCGATCTCGTGCAGGAAGAGCCCGACGAGGAAGTTCTCCGGAAGTTGGCACGCCATGGCGTCCGCACAGACCTTGCCCGGCCTGTGGCCGACGTGGAAGAAGGCACGGACGTCGCCGTCTCTCCGGCGAGCCGCGATCTCGGGGCAGCCGACTTGGAGCGTCCGCCTGTCAACGAGAGGGCTCCTCTTCATGGCCCAGCCGTTGACGCGGTCAAAAAGTTCCTTCAGGTCCTCGTGGTTCGTCATGTTTTCTTCTTTCCGGGTTTCTTTTCCTTCGGGTGCTTCATCCCGTCGCGGACGTTCCTGTAGATTTCGATGGCGATCTGGGGGGTGGCGGTCTCCAGCGGCGTCCGGCTGCCGGGCTGGAACATCGCCTCGCCAATCGCCGAGGAGTCGCGCATCTCCTGCGGCATCTGATGCTGAACGACGATCCGGGCGGCATCGTAGCAGAGGCTGAAGATGTTTGCCTCGGCCATGGCGAGCGGCATGACGCGGTTCAGGAACTCGTCGGACGCGGCCGACGTCTCGTCCGGGGTCGCGCCGGGGAGCGGCTTGGGGAGTTCGTCTTCCGGTCTTGGGGCCCGCGTCAGGGGAACCTCGATCTGCTCGGGGGCTCCCGGAGCGGGAGTGGGCCCCGCCACGAGGTGAGACGGATCGGAGCCGGTGTAGTCCGCCTCGTCTTCAGGCGCGTCCGACGGGTTCAGGACTGGAGGCGGCTCCGGCACTTCCTGCGGCGGGAGCGGCTGTGTCAACTGGTTGGGGTCCGTCATGGTCATTTTCCCAAGTGGTGAACCGGGCCGTGATCGCTTCCGCCGCTTCCTCGAACGACTCCCGGGCCGCCCGCGCCAATCCAAGTTCCGCCTGCTGCGCGGCCACGAGGGCTTCGAGGTGCGTCACCGCCTGAACGATGCGGGCTCGCAGGATCGGGATGTCCCTGATGTACTCCTTCAGCCGGTCCGCCTGCGCGGTTGCCGTGAAGGACTTCTTCGCGTCGAGGTGGGGAACGTGATGTGCCTGACGCAGCGGCACCGGCTCCGGAATCGGCTTCCCGTCTCCGTCAAGGTTGACTTTTACGCCAATAGGAGGGTTAGACACCGGATGTTCCTTTTCGGATCAGGAGGTTCTTGAGTTCGTCGGGTATCTGGAAGTTCGCCGTCGGGATGTCATAGTTGGGGGGATACCCGTCGATGCCATACAGTTTCTCGTACACGCGGCCGAACTCCATGTCGTCAGGGGAAACGAGAGACCCTTCGAGGATGAGCCGCTTGAGGTCCATGTAGTACCGGCGCAGGAGGCCGGGGAGGTCCTCCATGGCCTGCTTGATGCCGACGGGAACCATCTCGGTCTCTTCGAAGCACTTGATCTCGCACTTCGCCTTGAAGACCTTCTGATCCATGATCTTGTCGCCGATTTTGTAGTCGAACCCGGTCGGGAAGTAGATCGTGCCCACGCCCTTGCACTTCGCGCAGGCCACGAACATGAGCGTCGGGTGATACCCCTTCGAGGGGAGGGGGGTCATCGGCCTGCTCTTGTCGATGCGAATCTGGCCGCGCTTGGCGAGGGACGATTCGAGGGAGTCGGGCTGGACTGGCTTGGGATCGCCGCCGCCGATTATCGGGATGCCGTCTGTTGGGAGAACCATTTTTGCTGCTCCAGAGAAAGCCCCTGCGGGATTTCGGCTGCTACCTTCTTCAGCGCATTCTCCCGTCCAGATTCGTATCCGACGTCGAACGCAATCGGCAGAGCGAACAGAACCAGTACGAGGAAGATTAAGAGCAGGACGAGGACCTCGATGGGCATAGTCTACCACTCCTCCCCGGCCCGTCAACTCGGTTTGGGACTGTCCGGGGCCTGTTTCACCCCGAGAATGGCCTCGGCCTCGGCCTCCCCCTCGGCGAGGGCGTCCCCCACTTCCCCATCGACACGCCCACGGATTTCCTCCCGCAGCAGGCCCATCTCTTCCTTGAAGGTTTCCACGAGCGGGTGGTCCCCCTCCTCCAGTGTCTGGAGGAACTTCTCCAGCCGCTCGATCTTTTCCTCCAGAAGGAGGAGGTTCGATGCGGTCTTCTCTCCTAGTTCGAGCCCCTTCCGGGACATCTCGATGGCCAGCCACATCCGGTACGTCGAGGTCAGCATGACGGGGACGAAGAAGGCCGCCCCGTAGCACGCGACGCAGATGGGAAATGCGATCCCGAAGACCGCCCAGACCTGCTGAACGGTGTAGCCGATCCTGAAGGCCACGTAGATCGAGAGGCCCGACCCGAGGAAGACGGTCGTCGCGACGCTGATGCAAATCCACCAGAGCCGCCGGACTTTCCGGTTGTGCTCCGCACGGGTCGGAATGGCGATGATCTCGTCCTTCGTGTCCACGTGGGGCTCCTGCGTTTCGATCAGGACTTGGGCTCGCTCGCGAGCGGGGCCGCTTCGACGAGGACCAGATCGTCCACGACCGGCCAGTACAACTTCTTCGAGCCCTCGATGCGAACGAGGTAGGACGTGTCCTTCCGCCACTTGGCCACGCGGTGGTTTTTGAACGAGTAACCCGTCGGGATGCACGACCTCGGGTCCTTCGCCGGGGGGACGATGGCGATGATCATCCCCATCTTCACTTTCCGGAAACCGCCGGACTCGCTCGCCCACGTCACCTTGGTGTTGATGTCGAACATCGCCGCGCCTCCTAATGTGGTTTACTTTACCTTCGCCCCCTGAAGGAAACGGACGGGTTTCGGGAGGTTCATCCATGCCTTGTGGATCGCGACGACCTTCTCGACGTGGACGATGTCGGTCGGCACCATCCAGAGGTTCACCTTCCGCACAATCGGGATGCCCGTGTCCACCTCGATCCGGACGCGGTCGTCGGCATAGCCGACGTACGCGGTCACGTCCTGACTAAGCGGGATCGCGATGGGGTACGGGCTGGCCGGTGCGGGCATGTCAGTTTCCTTTCGAGCGGTGCCATATTTGAGTTAGGGCAATTTCCTGTTTATCGCTCAGAGGCCGATTGAAGGCGACCTGTCTCTTGATGGACTCAATGAACCCCTCCTCCCACTCGGTGAGGTTAAAGTCCTCGTCGAGGACCGCCCGCTCGATGTCTTCAATCATCGTCAGGATTTGGGACATCGACCTTTCCTCTCGCCACAGGACAGACGCCACGCAAGGAAGAGACAGAGCCCGAGGAGCCCCGCGAACACGCCCATCATGGCCAGCGCCTCGTCCGGCGTCATCACGGCTTCTTGATCCCGCAGGACTTGAGGTCCTTCTCGATGCCCGCGTACCCGAGTTCGATTACGATCTTATATAGGGCTTTGTTCTTGGCTGCAAGCCCCTTCGATTCGAGGCCGTTGACGGCCAGATTCCGGGCTTGCGTCAGGTGCATGCACAACTCCCCGCTCTCCCGGTTCAGTTGGCTGATTCGCCTATCCTTGCGGTCCATACCTACTCCTCCACGAAAGAGAACCCGATCTCCACCTCGCCCGGGAAGTCGGACCACTTGAGAGGCGGCTCCTTGCTCCCTTCTCTGGGAACTTCGTCGAAGAACTCAAGTTCAATCTTCCAGCCCTCTCCAAGAAGTCCGGGGCAGAGGCTAAGAAACGTGGAGGAAGTGGAGGAAAAAGTCCACCTATTGTTTGTCGGAATAAATCGCATGGGGAGACCAATCACGGCCATTCCTCTGTCTTTGAGCAAGAATCCGCCGCACAAGTTGATATACCTCGACTGCTCGAACGTGAAGTGACCCTGAGCAAACCGGAAAAAACCCTTGTACTTTCCGGGCGGCACCGGGATCGAGTAGCAGGGGAACTTCGCGCTCAGGACGACGGTGTCGGTCTGCATGGGCTCTTCCTAGCAGTCGAAGAACACGTTCGGGCAGTGGCACTTGAGGATCGTGGCCGCGCTCAACATGAGAGACTGCATCTGCGGATGGGCGTTGGGCGACGTCCTGAGTTTCAGGATGTACCTCCATTCGCGGAGATTTGTCGTCGTCACGATCTCCGTCTTCAGACACGTCGGGAGGACGGAGCGGGCGATCTGGGGCTTGACGCCGTGCTCGATCATCAGTATGTACGCCTGCTCGGCCCTGACCACGGCATCCCTCCACAAACTTTCGCTCAGTCCGTCCAACCCGGGCGGCTTGATGACCGCGATCTCGCCGCCGAGTCGCTCCCCAGCGTAGTTGCAGTACCGGGTGGACTCCTGACTGTAGGACACGAGTCGGTGGCGCACCAACTCGTGGGTGACGCCCCGGTCGTGGACGAACCGGAGGCTGGCCACCGCGTGCTCAATGACCGACTCGTGCCCGTTGGCGATCAACTTCCGGATGAACAAGGACGCGCTCTCCGGCGTGATGGCCGCCTCACTCCTGTAGCAGGTCCGACCCGCCCTTTCAATCACCTGCTCCGCGTCGGGCGTGATCCACTCCAGAACGACATTCGGCTCGACGATCCTCATGGCTTCTTCTCCTTTTTCCGCTTCATCGCGAGAGAGCCACAAGAGGCGCATCTCAGGCGGCCCGCCCGTTCCGTCTCTCGCGGATGGACCCGCTGTTTCGCCCCGCAATCCCGGCACACGTACGGAACCGGGAGCCCGCGAGAAAACTTGTCGTACATCTTATTTCTTCTCCGCTGGAACGATCCACTTGAACTCCGTGCCCCCCGTGTTGAGATTAACAACCTCCCATCGGGCGAAGCCAGCCTTAATGGCGGCCTCGCGGAGGCCCTGCACCTCCACGTACAGAACAAAGGAGAGCGGTAACCAGATGATCAAGGCCGTGAGCACGATGCCGACGACAACTCCAGTGGTGAACGCCTTGTGTTCTTCCGTCACGGCTTCTTCTCCGAAGGAACGATCCACTCGAACTTGGACGAGCCGTCCTCGGCGGCCACGTACCGGGCGACACCGGCCTTGACGGCGTCTTTGCTGGTTTCGCTCTCTCCGCACCATCTGCCAAGCAGGAAACCCACGAAGATGCCCACGGTGAAGCAAACGAAGGCGGTCGTGGACATGTCGGCGACGTCGTAGAAGTGGGTCTCACTCATGGCTTTCTCTCCTACTAATCCGGGTCGGTATCCGAATGAAAGAAGGTGTCGCCTTTGTGGTATTTGTGAGTATGCCCCTTGCGCGAACAGGCGTTAATGCGGGCGTTGTGGTCGGCCAGTTGGGCGTCAATCACCTTCATCCACGCACTGAGCGGAAGCACCTCGCCCTTGGTCGCCTCCTTCGCCGCAGAGAGAGCCCGCTTGCTGGACTCCACCTCGCCTCGCATCTCAGCCAACTGCTTCTTGGCCGCATCGAGTTCCGCGATGAGAGCGGGCTGCTCCGAGGGGAGCGTCTTGCTCACTCGCGTCGCCTCGTCGGACATCACCTTGATGGCGCTCCGGAGGCGCATGATCTCGGCGCGTTGGTTGTCCTCTTCGGTGCAACCGCAAAGATGCACGAGAACGATCCCCAAAAGGCCCGCCAAGAGCACGAAATTGAGGGGCTTCATGGCTTCTCCTTGTGGACTACGCCGACGTGCAGCGGCAGTGTCCGTCGTCCGGTTCCCCGCACGCAGGACAACGTATTTTCAGGATGGCGCGGTACGCATCGGCGATGGCCACCGTCAGCCCCGGAGCCGCAAAGGACGCGCCGCCCGACGTGCAGAGGCGAACCATCCGCCCGATGCCCGCCTCTCCCTCGGGCACGACGCCGACGTACCAGTCGCCGTTCCCGCCCGGAAGGATCACGAGTTCGTTGCGCTCCTTCAGGTCGCGGTCGTCGGTCAGGTACCGGGCTTCTTGGGGGTACTCGGACATCATTCCCCCTCGTCCTTCATCTCAATCACGAAGCGATTGAAAATCCGTCGCCACTTCAGCCACGGATGCTTCCGATGGGCGTCGTCGAGTGCCATGCCGATCCGCTCCCGAAAGTCCTCCTCGTCGAGATGAACGGCGCAGTCCGCGAGAAGTTGAAGGCAGCCGAGGTAGCGCATGTACATCCCGAGGTCCTTGATGTCCTTGTGCGTCTTGGTGATCGCCTTCGGTTGCTTGGGAATCCGCTTCATGGTCTCTTCTCCTCGGTTCCTCGTAGACGGGATTCCTTCTCGCCCTCGTTCCACTCGCGAGACCACGACCGATGCGGACCTTTGTGGCCGCGCTTGCGCTGGCAAAACTTATCACGCACAGGCACCCAATGTAGCCCGTCGTTGAACGGATTGCTGGCCTCCGGAATCATCGCGAGGCACAGGGCATTTTTGAAGGCCATGGGGCTTTTCCTGCTACGCCGTGAACGACTTGTCGTCCATCTCCATCGGAATCCCGGCCTCGTCCCACTCCCTGATCTTCCGCCTGATCTTTTTGCAGACGGCGCACAGGAACGTGATCGGCTTGTGGTGTCGGGCGGCGTACTCGATCTCCCGCGAGGTCGAGTGCCCAAGGTAGCCCCCGACGTTCAGGACCCGGACGCTGTCGGCGAGGTCGATCTTCCGCAGGTGAAGTTCGTCCAGCGCCTTGACAACGTCCGGGCCCAGCGCCTCCGCACCGTGATCCGGGGCGTGCTTGCAGACGCCGACGGATAGCACGATCTTCCCCTTCAGCGTCAGCCGCCAGCCCTCCTCGTGGAAGGCTTCCATGAACCGCGTGCTGCCGCAAAGGCAGACGATCTCGGGGCGGCCTCTCATGGCTATTTTGCCTCCTTCGCCTTCGCCTCGAACCGCTGCCGCCAGTTGGAGATCGTGTTGTGGCCCTGTAACTGGAGGCGCTCAATGTGGGTCAGGAGGCCGAACACCTGCACCTCCGATGCGTCCCCGTCCTCCAGTTTCTTCATGAGGTCCCCCAGCAGGGCCCCGTTCTTCTGTGCGAGGGACTTGTACTGGTGCGAGAGGCGACGCTTGATCTGGGGAATGCCCTTGGGGTCCGGCGGGGCCTTCTTGAGGTACTGCTGAAGGTCGCGCAGGGGGACCTTGTGCTTCTCGGCGGACTCTGTCGCCCTGAGCCCTCCGACGGCTACGGCATCTGCCGCCCGCTTGATCGTGATGCGCTTGTTCTTCGACCGGATGTTCTTGATGTAGGTCCGGGTGATGCCGGGGGGCAGCCCCAACAGTTTGGCGATCTCCTGCACCTTCACTCCGCGTTTGTCTAACTCGTGGACCGTCAACTCCGTGTCCTCCTGCGTGGGCGGGAGAGCGCCCCCTTGATTGGCCTTCCACGCCTCGGAGATCATGTCAACCTCGTCCTTGAGGTCCACGATCTCGCACTCGATTTCCTTCTTCCCGAGGTACTGGAAGGCCCTGATCCGATGGCGACCGTCGATGACGACGTACTTCTCCGTGAGGGTGGGGCGGCCGACATCGACCCCCTCGTCGATCCACATGGCAAACTGGAGCCAGCGGTCTTCGCTGAGTTCCTTGCGGACGAACACTTCCTGCTTGATGTCCTCGATCTTGACCGTCCTGATCTTCTTCGACATGCTACAAGTCCTTTCCTGCTAGTAGGTGTTCCAATAGAGCCCTAAAAGAGCCAACAAGATCGTCCACGAGTTTCTTCGTCGAGTCGGAGCCCTCCTTGGAACCGACTCTCTTCTGGATCAACTCAATCCGGGGAACGGGCTTCGGGAACGGAATCCGGCTCTTCTGAACCTCCAACTGTTTCGCTTCCAGTGCCTCCCTGTTGCTCATGTAGAGGGCCCAGAACTTTTCCTTCTTGTCCGTGGTGTACCCGATACGGCCGTCGATGGCCTTGAAGACGGTGTCAAGGGCCGCATACCCCAGCAGTTCCTGAATCTTCTCGGCGGCGACAATCCCATAGCCGATCAGGGCGTGGATAAATCGGCGGGACTTCTCCATCCGTTCGAGTTCGATGATCTTGTACCCGATGGAGTCGAGATAGCACTCCAGTTTGATCCGCGCAGCGCCCAGCGGCTTCCTCTGGCCCATGAGCCACCTCTGGACCCCCCTGTTGGACATGCCGCAGAAGTCGATGATCGGCTTCCGGAAGGACTGGACCCCCCTCGACCCGCTCGGGGCGATTTCCTCCAAGCGGCTGGCAAGGTGCTGGAGGCATTCCTCGAAGTGCCCACGATAGACTTCCTCCTGCGGCTCCGGGTCCACGGTGTCCCTCCTGACGGCGGCTACGGGTGTCATCTTTCGCCCCTCCCTCCGGACTTGTTCTCGATCTTCCGGGTGACCGGAATGATCGGCGGCGGACACGTCTTCACATGCAGCGTCACGTTCGGAAGCATCCCGCGCACCGCAAACGGAGCCTTCTTGCAGCCGCTGCACGTCGTGTGCTTCTGCTTGCACTTGTCGCAGACAGGCGACAGGATCGCGCCGTGCAGGGGCTTCCCGCAGTAGGAGCAAACCAGCCCACAATGCTTGACGGCCACGGGCTACCTCACCACTGGGTCTTCCGGAAGCGGATGAGCCGCACGAGAGTCTGGTCGGCCGAGATCAGCCTCCGGGCGATGTACGCGACGTAGTTGTTGTTCAGTTTGTACTCCCCACGCTTCTGGATGAGGCACTCCCACCGAACGCGCTCGGCCAGCAGTTTGGCCCCGAAGGGCTGCCCCTCCCGAGCCATCTCCCGGGCGAACTTCAGGAAGAGATCGAAGACCCACGGGTTCTCCTTGATCCACGCGGCCGTCGCCTCGCGGAGGTTCTCGTGGTCCGGGTTGTTCTCGCGGGCGGGCTCCACGTGAGCCGGGTCTTTGATGTCCATGGCGTCTCCTCCTAGAGTACTTCGCGGATGATGATGATAGTGCACGCCTTAGTGTCCACCCTCCACGTCCCCACTTCAGTCTCCGGGTAGAGCCTGTGAATGAACGTCCAGAGATCGTATCTGGCGAGAGCGTCGCACTCCTTGTCTCTCGTGACCTTGTCGATGAGGGAGCACGCTATTCGAGCGGGTTCCCCGCCGATCACGAGGGCCCTCGGCTCGGGTTTCGGCTTTCGCTTGAACCATCCGAACATGGCGGTCTCCTTCACTGAGGAATACGCGGCCTCGCGCTTATCCCCTCACCTTCACCTTGAAGACGGGTGTCCCGGTCATGTCGGCGATCTCACGGACGAGGTTGTCCACGCGCTCGTCCACCATGCTCGCGGCCTTTTCCTTGCCGTAGCCGGTGACAGGGCTCGTGTCGATGCTGAACTCCACATTGGCGACGATGCCCACTTCCTCGCCCTTCGCCGCGATCCGCACTGTCTTCAGCATAACGAACTCCTTTATAGGGGGTGTTCCAATTTATGCCAGTGGACTCCACATCCACTGCAGATAATCACGTCGGGCAGGGGGATGCTGGCAAACATACTGGCTCCACAGTTCATGCAGTTTGTGGAACCCGGGAAGTGCTTCCCGAGAATATCGGTGATGTCGGCGACGTCCCACGTGTGCTCCCACGGGCGATCTCGTAGGTCCGCGAGAATCATCGCCTTGATTTCACGGGCTGCTTCTTCGTGCTTGCTCACGCCTTACGCCTTTCTTTTGCCCGCTGACTTCGCAGGCTTCTCAGGCTTCGGCTCGAACGGCTTCGGTCTCAGGTACCCCGCATTCAGGTCAAGGCAGACTTCCGTTTTCCCGCACCCCACGCACTTCGCCGTGAACCGCGACGCCGCGACGAGGATGTACTCCGGAACGACGTACCGCTTCAGACAGCAGGGCTCACAGATTTGCATCGCTACACCTTTCCCGGGCCCTTCATCTCGTTGTCCATGATCCTCACGCACACTTCCTTCAGGCCGAGGACGAGCATGTTCGCGTTCCCCCACGCCACGTGGGCGTTCCCGTAGACGTTCCCCACCATGATGATGACCACGCCCATCGGGCCCATCGCCACCCTCGCCTCCTGCACGAGCCTCTGGGCCAACTCCTTCAACTGATCGGGAGTCGGCGGCGAGGACACGGGCACGTCGGACACCGAGACCACGTGGTTCTCCTTGCAGTACTCGCAGCCGGTCGGGTTCCCGTTCGTCGTTTTCGTGTGGCAGTTGCAGGCGCAGTCCATGGCGTCCCCCTCACCGAATGTACTGGACGATGATTGCCTTTGGGGTCTTGCTCAGTCTTTCCACGTGAACCGGGAAGCCCTCTTCGGACACCACGGGGGTTTTATCCCCTGCGTACCTACAGCCCTCACCGTGCCCTGCTCCGCAAACGGGACAGATTCCCCATGCCGTCCGCTCGAAGGCGGTCAGGTCGTGCTTCCCCTCGGCGAGCATCGGGTGTGGCATGGCTCCCCCTACGGTTTCACGTTCCTCAAAATGAATTCGGCCAGAGCAATCGCCTCTTCCCGGGTGAGCCGCACGGGCATGTTGTGCGGCTGCGTGACCTGTCTGAGGTCCATGCTCACGAGGTCGCCCGTCTGCTCGCTGATCCACGCGGTCGCGGAGCCGACGGTTCCGGCGTACTGAAAGTTCCTTGCGATCACGACTGCGTTCACGGGCTTGAAGGACATGCTACTGTCCCTTCTTCCTGCGAGCGAGA
>Ga0315278_10001194_pt1 | contig 22550 bp, 20 predicted proteins | sample YL17G06_0_MG_FD_203880 | JGI IMG/M metagenome (GOLD analysis project Ga0315278, IMG submission 203880) | Sediment microbial communities from Yellowstone Lake, YNP, Wyoming, USA - YL17G06_0 | ecosystem: Environmental > Aquatic > Freshwater > Lake > Sediment | place: USA: Wyoming | collected... | reverse complement strand
TGCTAGGACGATGCGCTTGAAGCTTTCCTCCAGCCAATCGTATGCATCACCTGCCAGGTAGGACTAAGGAGAGCCTCTGATGAAGGAAGCGGCCTCCTCTTTTTCTCCTCCATATGCCCCAGTTCGGATTAGAAATCGCCCTTTACTGATCGACTGAGCTTGTTAGATGGACGGGGCTAATCGCTCGAAAGCAGCTTTTCAGGACCGATCCCCTCTATTAGGATTCGGTTGAAGCAATACTCGTGAAAGAAGAGCGTCGATTGCTCACCGAATGGAAGCTTCATGCTTCTGACATAGAAATACCTTGAGAAGAGCTCTGGCTCGACCAGGATTCTTTTTTGGATCTCAGCTGCCACATCATCGCCCCGGCCTCCTGTATTGAGCAGTGCCTCGCGGCTCGCCTGCGTGAACTCCTCCGATTCGGTCCCGCAATAGAGCTTCCTGTCCAGCTCTCGCTCCGCAAAGAGATAGCATCCGCACCGTCCGCACTTGCGGTTGTGCTCGCGCCAGGGCCAATTGCTCTCCGCTCCGACCTGGCGCAGGGAATCGCTATACTCTATTGGCCCATGGAAGAAGTAGGCCTTCCTTCCCGTGGGGATGAGGGAAGCATTCAGCCGATTCAGGATAGAGGTCTCTTTCAGCTCTGACTCCAAACGCTCCACTTTCCTTAGAGCGCATTGCAGCCTCTCCTCCATCCCTTCGACTTCCGAAACCTCCTTCTTCTTCACCTTCATGAGAATTGTTCATCGGGCTATCATACTTCTCTTGCTCATGGGCGGGAGATACGAATGATCATGCCTAACGGGAAAACATGGAAGCTGATGCCATCATGGCCGATCTTCCTTATTCCGGAAATGCTTCGGCTCCTGCAGAAGCGCGCCGGTGTCCACCGCGGTCTTCGGCATGATCACCCGGGTCCTCACCCACCAGTAGGCAAGGAGCGTCCCACCCGCCGTGGCCAGCGCGATCGCGTTGGTGTACCAGAACAACGTGCTCATGCTCACGCCGATGATCGAAGCGAAGATCGTGGCGATGGTGTTTGGGACCAGCAGCGCGGTTCCAAGAATGGTCAACCAGGCCGTCACCAACGTCATGCGGTTGTTGATTGTCTGCAATTGATTGTTGTATAAGGTCTGTACGACCTCCAGACCGGAAGATAGGACCTGCGAGGTGTGTTCTGCAAGGTTGATCTGGCGCTTGACATTGTCGATCAGCATGGCCACTCTAATCAATATCTTGGTGTTGTCCGTGATGACGTCCGCATCACCATAGCGCAGTGAGTTCAGGACGTCCAAGCACCTCCATAATGAGTTCAAGTAGGCGACCAGAGCATGCTTCATGCCATAGATCCGAGCCCTGAGCTCTTCCTGCGGAGTCGATGGATCGGTGAGAAGGCTGCTCAGCTCGTCCGACTGCGCCTCCAGTTCTCTTAACTGCTCGAAGTTGTGGTTGTTGTTCTCGTCGAGGATGCGCACCAGCATGCTGGTCAGCTTGTCCACCAGTGGCATTTTCGCAGGAAGCTTTTGCATATAGGTATCAGCGTACCTTGAGAGCTGGACGACCCGGGTGATCGCAGCGCTATGCAGCGAGAGGATCATGTTCCCCCGTATCAGTATGATCAGGTCGTAGGACTTGACCTCAAGGCCGCGGATCCTCACGGCGGGAATCTTGATGCCCAGTTCGGTATCAAGGTCCTCGAAGTTCGAGAAGGAGTCCTTCAGAAGCGCGGGAAGTAGGGTGTCGCTGAAGCCCAACTTTACTGCTACCTCTTGAGCTCTCTTATCAAAATCAGTTACGGCAAAGTTGACCCAGGCTAGCGACGAACTCTCGATCAGCGGAATGAAATCGCTCGGCTCGTCGCTTTGGAGCTTGGAGGCTCTTCCAATTGACGAGAGGGCCACGCATATTCCGTAGGGTCCTTTCGGCTCATTCAGGTCAACCAGTTGAGGTTCGGCTGTGATAGCCGGATTCGATGGGTCCTTCTTGGAATCCTCGTTCATCACCGTTCTACACCTTGCTGCAACCTAGTTGGAATGCACGACCCGGCATGAATAATTAGCCCTCAAGAAACCTAGGTTTGCTGCACTTTGATGTGTAAAAAAGCTGATTGGGATATCGGTTTTCGACTATCAATAATGAATTTCTTAGGATGCATTTCTTAAGAAAAATGACCAACTGGCTATTATCGCTCTTATTCGTATCAAAGTTGATTCTCATCCCTGATTGCTTAAATAGAGAATAACGGGCTCAATAGAATTGAAAAAGGGGGATTAAAGATGCAAGCGTTGGAAACATCTCGACTCCTGACCGAGGAATACGCGGTCAAGGTGCTGGTGGCCACGATGGGGCCGCCTAAGAGTGCCACTCAATTGAGCGAGAAGCTCGGCATCCCTATCGCTGCCTGCTACCGGCGGATCAGAGCATTGGAACAGGCTGGACTGCTAATCTGCGTTGAGAAGGGCCTAACCCAGCGCGGCAAGCGCGAGGCGTTGTACAAGGCACAGATAAGGACGGGCCAGATTATGCTGGAGAAGAACAAGGTCCGCGTCAAACTGGACATGATCGATGGCAGAACGGAGAACTACAACTACGATGTCGATACCTCGGTCTTCGTGGACAAACCCTTGCGTCCAGGAAGGTACGGGGACCCGAGCTACTAGATTTACCCAAGCGAGATCGGGCCCCTCTCGTCTCGCTTGTCTTCTTTCTTATTATGCAATTGCCGATGTGCGATTCTGCGTCATAAGAATGCGACTTACGAGCAATAAAAGGCGGCCTTTTCTGAAACAAGACCGTCCTCCTGCATGTGCTCAAAATGAGACCCTCGCCCCTCGATCGTATCTCCTACTTTCCACTTCTTTCATGCACGTCAGATGGTGGGCTAGATTCGTTCCTTTCGTGGTTGGATCAAGATAGGAATGGCATTCCTGAAATTGCGAAGGCCGACATGGTATAGGATTTCATGGATGCGAGGCAGTAGCCATCAGGAATGCACCGAACCCTAGCAGCCAAAACATGGCCGGGTAGAAGGTCATGCGCTCGATTCCGCCTATTCCCAGCCTCGAACCCTTGGCCCCTTGCTTGCTCAGCAGGGGCATTAGGCCGATGAGGACCAAAGCCCCAAAACCGATGACGCCGAGGATCATGCAGAAATAGGAGAATGGCGCCGAGACCATGGTATAGGAGTAGATGGCAGCGATGTTACCGAAGCCGAAGGCTAGGAAGGCGAATATGAAATGCAGCACCGGGATCCCTTTCACCATGGCCGTCTGCTCATTGAAGAAACCGACCCCGATGGCACCGATGGCGGCGATGGCGATCAATATCCATAGTGGCGAGGAAGGGGCATCGTCCCGCAGGAAATTGGCAGCGACGAGGGCCAAAGCCCCGAAAACGATGATCGCGAAGGTGAAGATCGCCTTGGATGGCTGCGGACCGACCCCTAGGTCGCTGATGTAGTTCTTCGAGACGCTGTATCCAGGGTAGAGGAACTCGGCGATGTGCACCAAGAGAAGTATCTCCAGGCCGGCCAGGAAAAGCCAGAACCCGGGGTTCGTCAGGTCCATGTGGTCTGATTCAGAAGTAAGCTAGATATAGCTTAGGTCGAGGCTGTGAACCGATGATAATATCCTAAGCGGTCGGAATCTGAGCCTCCCCCTTCCATTCCTTTTGCGTCACCTTGTAAATCTGGTCGGGCTATTTCACCCGATGGTTTTGATTACGCAACGACCATGATAAGTCTTTCTGGTCACGACAAGAATGTCCCTCATAAATTGTCGGACATTAATCGATTCGATGGGGAGACTGAAGAAATGAGCAGGGATCGAATGGCCGGTGATTCTGCCTTGCATTTGGCTACTGATTTGAGCGATTCAATAAGGCCTAGGTATTGATGCTCTCAGGGTCAGTGTGTTCGCAACATTTAAAGCCAGGAATCATCAATCATAGAATAGGAGGGAATTCGATAAAAGGCGCAGTGGTCTTTCTAGTAGTCTTCATTGCCTTCATATTTATCACGCTGGCAATTCCTTCCTTGCCCCCTGGTGGGTGGATATATGATGCCCTGAACGTTCCGGATACAGACTATCCGGTCCTTGGTATCGGTGCGACGAAATTGATAATCGCCATTTTCAATGGGGCGGTGTTCGGGGTAATCGCATGGTTGGCCTACTCACTGACATTAGGAAGGAAGAAGCCTGTTGTGAAGGCAGACGACCAGAAACCATCGACATAGACCAAATGAATGCATGGCCATGATGGGTATGCCTAGATGGCATCATAAAAATATCCGACCTTTAGAGATTCGCCGATAATCCTAGGAGAGCATTAGAGCTACATCCTCATCGTCCATGAACACATCCTGGTAAGAGTTTTGGATCTCCTCGGCGACCTCTGGGTTCATTACTCCTGAAAGAACGCCGATGACCGAATCATATTGTTCATGGATCCAGAGCATCCTTCCGAGCAATTCGTAGAAGTCCCTCTCCTCCGAATAGCTGAGGACCTCGATGGGATATCTCCTCTCTACGATGATGGAGGGAATGCAACTCCTTTCGACCTCCATGCCCTTGCTTTTAAAGAAGGCGCAAAGGCTTTCCACCAGCTCCTTTCTTGTTGCCTTGGGGTCGCTGAATTCCCATTTGCTCAAGTGCCTGATGATGGCTGCCTGATTGGTCTTGGTCAGCTCCTTGCATGGCCTAGGCCCTTTGAGATGCGCGCTTCCCTCAATGACATCCACTTCGCAATCTACGATGTTCACGCGCTTTGAAGCGACCTCATACATAGAATCACCGAATTTACTCCTTCGTCTTGGCTAAATAAATATCTGACCTGCAAAATATCAAAATGAAAAATGCCGCTGGGGCGGCGGTCAAAGAGTCTGGCCATGGCCCTTTCGCCACAGAGGGGCGGAACAGGCGGCAGCACCAATGACCAGAGCGATGTGTACAACGCGTTCATATGGGCCGCTAAGTGCGGCTTCATGGCGGACCTGATGTCCTACAACTCCGCCAAATCATTTCTTCCTTACGAGCATGACGCCGTCCCGCACCGTCAGCAGTACAGCTTCGACCCGATCGTCCCGAGCGATCTTCTGGTTGAGCTCGTGGATCGCTTTGGAGTCCTCATCGGGCGGGTCCAGCACCTTCCCCTCCCACAGCATATTGTCGAGAGCGATGATGCCCTGAGGGCGCAGCAAGCGGAGCACGGCCTCGTAATAAATGTCATAGTATGCCTTATCGGCATCGATGAAGGCCAGATCTATCGGCCCTTGGATGGTCTTGATCGTCTCAAGGGCCTCGCCCAGAATGGGCTTGATCTTGTCGCCGTAGGGCGCCCGGGCGAAGTACTTGCGGGCGATGGCGTTGGTGGTCTCGTCCCTGTCCAAGGTATATAGGACGCCGCCCTTGGGCAGGCCAGAGGCCATCATTAGCGCGGAGTATCCCGTGAAGGTCCCTAGCTCTAGCACGGTCCGCGCCCCGGTCATCTCGACCAGCATCTTGAGGAATCGACCTTCAACCGGTCCCACTTGCATATGCGGAGCGGTGGTTTTGGTGCAGGTCTCCTGGCGCAGCTCCTCGAATAATTCGTCTACCATCGTGGAGTATCGCCGGGAGTACTCGTCCATTTGCGGGTGAATGATGTGCATGACGTCGCCAGCAAGGCACTGTGTAAGAACAGTGATATTTCTTTCGATGCGCTATCCAAAATTCCGAAGGCGGTGTGCGCCAGCTCAAATCCTGCGGTCGCCCGGGACCACATAGCGGCGGAAGGCCTCATGTGGCTGGAACAGCATTTCGAGGAACCGGCCGTCCGCATAATCGCTCAGGGTATCCCATCGTGGATCTCCGTTGATTCGGGTCATCTGGGACCTGTGCATCTCCAAGGCAGCGCGCTTCTCATCAAGGACCGCGGACACATCGACCGCGCAATTGCATCCAGTGAGCAGCGAGAGGCTCGGCCACCCCTGCCATACCGACTTGGTGACCGCCCAGGGATGCCGCCATGCGCCCTTGCCGAACCCGAGCCAAGGCCAACGGTTCCAGCACCAAATGGGATACTCCCATACCAGGGTAGTAGCACCACTCAGCTGCACCGCCTGGCGGACGATCGAGTTGGCGGCGCGATGGTCGCGCGGTTCTTCGTCCCGATGAGTGACGAACACCTCCTCCGGGCCATAGATGTCCAGTAGCTCTCTGACCTTCTCAATGGCGATCCTGTCCTTCTCGGCCAAACCGCTGTCAGGAAGATCGAGGAAATGGACATGGGACTCGCTCACCCCCAGTTCACGGCAGGCGTCTAACGCTTCATTGTGGCGCATCGCACGGACCTCGTCCGAGGGCATCAGGGGAACATGGGACTGGGCACCGTCCGTCAGATACACGACCTGCACCTTGGCCCCTTGTTCGAGCTTGCGCAGGATCGTCCCGCCGCATCCCAGCGTCTCATCATCTGGATGAGGGGCGAAAACAATCGCAGAACGTCCAAGGTCCTCCACCTCTCGTCCGGTCATGACCCGTTGGAGCAGTCGCCGCCCCAGGGTGCTTGTGATTCGATCCTGACCAGCGATCCTATAGCTGCCATCTGGCAAATGAGCCAGGAGGTAAGCGGCCCATGCGTGCTTGAGCGTAGGAGACACTACCATTCCGTCCTTGGTTTCCTGAACCTGTTGGTCAGCAACAGCATTATTTTAGCATACGGGTCGCGCCTGAAGGGTTGGAAGGCCACCGACCTCATCAAGGAGAGCAGCGCCCTACCCTTCGTGCCATTGATCCCTTCATAATAGGCCAATTCAGAGAAGAAAGCAGCTGACGCTCTCTTGTCCGCGATATAGAGGTCACGATGAGCGTCGAACATTAGATGCCGAATCTCAGGAATCCTCTGAAATTGGTCCCCAATGTGACCTAGACGGTGCTTGTGATTTCTGACCAGGACCTCTTTCACGCAGACGAATTGAAATTTCTCCGCCAATCGGATCATGAACTCCCAATCCTCGTGCATCCGGTACCTTTCATCGAAAACGCCTACATCCATCAGATCGCTCTTGGCGATCATGATTTCGTTCACCAAGATGACCAATCCTGTCCATCCTTGGGAACCTCCGGAGCCGATTAGGACCTGATGAAGAATGTTCCCGCCCCCTTGGAAGGAGTTGACCTCGATGATGGTATCGCTCTCATCCGACACAACCTCACTGAGGCAGTAGGCCACCTTGTGCTCCGATTCGTTGCTTCTTAGTTGGGAAAGCTGCTTCTCCGTCTTGGTCAGCAACCACTCATCATCGCTGTCCAAGAATGCGATATAGTCGCCTCGTGCCGCTTTGATCCCGGTGTTGCGCGCAGCCGATACCCCTTGGTTCTTCTCATGCCTGATATATACGACCCGGGGGTCGCTGAAGTGCACCAGTACCTCTTCTGGGCTCACCGAGGAAGCGTCGTCGACCACTATTATCTCAAGTTCTCCATAGGTCTGATCGATCACGCTTTTGAGGGCACGGGGCAGTAGCTCTAGACGGTTGTAAAAGGGAATTATGACACTGACAAGCTTCCCCTTTGCTGCAGATGATTCGACGACTTCGTCCACCACATCAAGAGGAAACCTCCATCTCAATATAACTCTTATCGCCGGTCAGGCATGGGCGCACTTCGGTTGCATCGGCCCCTTGAACAGATCGACCGCACATCATTCCCACGTCAGCGCTTTTCGTTTGCAGGATGCCTAGCTGTCCAAGATTTGAAAGCATAATAAGGTCCGACCGCCAATCATGCACCAGCCAATATCGTAGAGAAGCCAACGGATTGGGTGAGGACATGAAGAAGAAGACCAAGAAAGGATTCACAGAGAATATCGAGAAGGCAACTTTGAGCAACTCCGATTATCGCCGAGTGCTTTATACCGGAAAATATAGCCAGCTGGTCCTGATGAGCCTTAGGCCGGGCGAGGAGATCGGGGCTGAGACCCATGATGACGTGGACCAATTCTTCCGTTTCGAGGAGGGACAAGGGGTAGTCGTGATCGATGGGGCCGAGCACGTGGTTAAGGATGGCAGCGGGGTCATCGTACCATCAGGGGCCAGACACAATGTCATCAACACCTCCAAGAAGGCCGACCTCAAATTGTACACCATCTACTCGCCACCCGAGCACATGGACAAGGTGGTTCGCCACACCAAGGCCGAGGCGGAGACTGAAAAAGAGGAATTCGACGGTAAGACGACGGAATAGGGCCAGGAAGGATTGTTCTGGCTACCTCTGGTTCGCCCTCATTCCCAGCGAAGGGGGATGGCGGACCTCATCCTTCGTTTTCTTTCGGCGCCTCGGAAGTACTCGCTCGAACGGGGAAGCATTTAGACCGCTTGCCACAAGAAGGGCACTTAAGGCTCTTCCACTCCAATAGTTCGCCCTGCGACCCTTTGCTAATACCATGAGGGGCCAGGAAATCCTGGAGGGCGGTGATCTTGTAGATCGCGCCGCAGGATGGGCATTGCCAGGACTTCTTCGAACCGGTCAAAGAGCCCACCGCCACCAGCATGACCACCACAATCAAGGGCCAGATGAACCAGAACTTTGTGAAGAGCAATAGCGAGCTGACCAACAGAACCGTGAGGATCACGGATATCCATACCAAGGAAATGCGCCATTCCTTACTGGTGATCGGGGAAGAAGGCTCCATGAGCTTAGGCAAATGGGCTTCGAACTGATTAAGAATGCCTCCATAAGGGCATCTTCCTTCGAACGGAGTGGTAAGCATCGTGGAAGGGATCAATGCGGCGATGGGTACAGCCAATATGATGAAATTCGATGAAGACCAAGAAAGGGGCGTCACCCGGATTGGCATGGTCGCTTTTCGCGATGAGAAAGGAAGGGTCCCGAGGATGCGTTATATGATCTGGGTTAGCGCGAGGATGATCGCTAACCTGAGATACCTGGAAAATGAACGCATTCCAATTTATCGGGGCGAGTACAAGCCGTACTTCGATAACCATGGCCAGGACTTCATTGTAGCCACAGGGGTTGTATCAGAGCTGCTGCATAGGACCATTCCAAGGCAGAAGGGGCGCCCGATCTCGGAGCTGCTCATAGGATATGCGGAGCTGGTAGACCTCGGAGAGCATTTCGCCCTCTCCGTCGAAGATCGGGTCCTGGACCCGTTGTCCTGGTCCGCCGGCAACATGGTCAACGTGGAGAATGATGTCCAACGAACTCGTGGCGATCGAGAGGCTTCACAGTGAGCGGGCGGAGAGCGAGGATGTCGGTTCCAACGATGACCTGACTCGCTAGATAAAACAGGATTCGGGACGAACCAAAGATATCTTATCCGGAGGCTCTAATCGTTCAGGTCCTGTGGTGGGACATCGATATGCTGGAGAGGCATAATTGCACCCTGCCGGAACCTCTTCCTTATTGTTTGGGATGAGGCAACGGGATTGCCAGTTCCTTCCATACCCTGAAGTATTAGAATAGCCTCATGTCCTTTCGCGAGGCCGGTTCTTACTACTGCCTTCAATTAATTGACTGCCATCGTTCTGCGACCGAGGACAAGATGAAGAAAATAGGAAAACTGGTAGCCGTCCTTCTCGCCCTGTCCATCGTGGCACTAGTCCCCTCTCCTGCCGCGGCCCAAGGGATAGTCTCTGTCTCCGGAACGCAATTGATGGTCACAGGCAACAACACCATTATCCAACTGATGGGCGTGGACGATTCTACGGCCCTTATCTATGCATTACAAGCCTATGTAAACGATCGCCCAGAGAATTGGGGAAAGAACATGAACTTCCCTGAGCCGGACATTGGCCAGCTGAAGGTCACGAACCTTAGCCAGATGTGGTATGCCTATTTCTGGTTCTGTGCTTATTATAACCTAAGCCTAGTGCGGATAGGAGCTTCGGACGCTTGGGCCACTGAGATAATGTACCGGGCTTGGCACGATGACCCAGTGAATTACTATGCGGTACTTGATGAGATGTGCGATCAAGCCGATTCCCGAGGCGTCTACATCGAGCTGGTGCTCGCAGGCTCCCAGGAATGGCCGCTCTACTCGTTCGGAGCCAATGATTCCGTACTTGACCTGAACCGTACCGTGGGACACGCCTATCATAACTACCTAGATTATGTGAATGGCACAGTGCAGCATCTGTCCCCCCAGAACGCCATACTCGCTTTCGATGTCTGGAACGAACCAGACCACATCAAGGTGGCGAAGAGCTATTGGGGCTCAGACCAATTGAAATTCAAGCGATGGGCCTCTAACCTCTCGGCCGACATCAGACCGATGACATTCCACCTAGTGGACATGGGAGTGGGCGGAACGCCGGGCTATTCCCTCTGGGGCTGGGACTACGGAAGCTTCCTGAACTCGACGGGGGACACGGGGTTCAGCCTCTGCCATCGGCATTATTATGCAAGCGCGCAAGACGATTACCTCTTGGATGCGCCACACGGTTGGAGCGAGCGCGTGGGCAAACCTCTGATATGGGGAGAGCTCGCCAACAACTTCCGATACCCATTGGAACGCTGGCCTTTCGCGGAGCATAAGATCTCCGCCAATGAGGACACCTATTGCACGATGGTGCTGCGAGGTACCTACAACTATCCATACGCTGGTAACTATCCTGTGGGCGAGCAGACGAAGCCACCTTCCGAACGGGATAATAACACATCGACCGCTCCACCTGTTCCTGGACCTGGTCCGATCAGAGGGGTCAACGGAACCTTCGTCGTCGTCAGTACCAACACTACGCACGAGGATTCTGTGAGCTCCCCGGCACCGTCGCCCCCCTGGGGCCTGATGATAATCATCGTCATGATCGCAGCCTTGCTTGTCCTGGCGATAGCGGTCAGCAGAAGGAGATAATCGGCCGGTGCCTCTTAAGGTGGGGTGCGGAGCATCCCGTATGGTCTCATCCTCGAGCCTATCAAGGGAACCTCGGAGGCGATTTCGATTTTAAAGTGCTTGTAGAAACTCCGTTATTCTGATTCTGCGTAAAGAGGAAGCACTTCATCCCCTCACGGCCACACCATTATATTATGAACCGCAGCAGGCGCCCAGCATATCCTTTGTTCCGACAGAGAGGTTCAATGGCCGGAAACTTAAATTACCAGTTTGGCTCGAAGATGACCTTCTCCTTGGCTTCGGCGGAGATTTCACCCAGCTCTAAAAGCTGCCCTCTATCCAATCGATAACGGGAGCGCCAATATCACTTCCAAGGCATCCTCTGTGGCGTTATTGCGCATGGTGGTGGATCGCGCCTGGATTCAACCGATAGACCTCGTGATCTTTCGCAACCCGCCTTTTTCAATAACACATTTCTAATATTGTCGGCTATGTTTGTATCGACTATGCGTGTGATGCTAATCCAGCCGCCCATGTTCCATCAGAAGGTGCACCTCGCGCCCAATCTAGGACTTGCGTATATCGCTGCGGTGTTGGAGAAGGAAGGGGTGGAGGTCAGGGTGGTGGATGCCGCGGCCGATGACCTCGGCTTTGACGGGATCCTCGAGAGGATCAATGTGTTCAAGCCAGCGTTAATAGCTTCCGGGGGCCAGACCCCGGTGAGCTCCCGTTCTTTGACTATTTTCCGCAGGACCAAGCAGGAGATCGGACCAGAGATAATCACCATTGCGGGAGGCCCGCATTTCTCTTTCACTGACAAGGAATCCCTTGAGAGCTGCCCTGAACTGGACATCGTGGTCCGGGGAGAGGCAGAGGAGACCATGAGGCAGTTGTGCCAGACGATCGAAGCCCAAGGCGATCTCTCTGCAGTCAAGGGCATCACCTATCGAAGCCGTGATGGGCGGATAGTCCGAAACCCCGACCAGGAAGCGATCGCTAACCTCGATTCCCTCCCGTTCCCGGCCTGGCATCTGTTCCCCATCAAGAAATACCATTGGGCGGGGAACAAGATGCTGGCCATCTCCTCCTCCAGGGGTTGTCCTTTCCGCTGCCCTCATTGCATAACCTGGAAAGTGCACGACGGAGTGAGGCGCAGAGACCCTGCGAAGATCGTGGAGGAGATGGTCTGGGCGAAGAGGAACTTCGACCATGACACTTTCTTCTTCCAGGACGATGCCTCCTTCCTTGAACGGAGTCAGCTAGAGGGCTTCCTGGAGGCACTGGAGAGCAGCGGGGAAAAGCTATACTGGTATTATGAAACGAGGGAGGACGTCTTCCAGCGTTACCAGGACCTGTGGCCGCGCATGAAACGGAACGGACTGTTCAAGATCGTTTTCGGCTTGGAGACCCCGGACCCAGTTATGAGGGAGCGCTACGGCAAGAAGGGCTTCGACCGTTCCAAGGTCGAGGAGATGATGGACACCCTGGAGAGGGAACACGACATCCTGGTCTCGGTCTATCTCCTGTTCGGACTGCCGGAGGACACGGTGGAATCGGTAGAGGCCTTGCTGGAATATGGAAAGCACCTCTACCCCGATCATTGCTCGTTCATCGTCGGATCACTGGCCGTGCCGTTCCCAGGCAGCGAGCTTTACAATGAGTTGATTGAGAAGGACATGATCACAAGCCATGCCTGGGACGATTATGGCTTCGATAAGTCTGTCATAAAGACTTCGATACCGCCAGAGAAGCTCTCTGAGATATTCAGTGAGTTCTGGGCGGGAACATATGCTCGGCCAAAGGTGTTCCTGAAGCAGATCCAGTTCTTCTTATCTGCGAATCGATTCAGAAGATCGATGGCAAGGCAGTACATTAGGATGGCGAGGGAAATGATCTCCGATGTCAAGAAGATGAAGGGCGAAAAAGACCTCGACTTCTAGGTTGGAAAGGTTGCCCTGTTCCCCTCCCGAAAGAGAAATAATTGAGAAGAGGGATCGTCCGAAAGCATTATGTCCATTCGACCTCCGCTATCACAACCAATCAGATTCGAAGGAGTTCAAATATGGCAGACATTGGAAACGCTCGCGGGGTTATCGGGTTCGATAGGAAGCTGACCAACGAGGAGCTCGCGAGGGCATTGAGGCTGAGCATCGCTGATGAATATGAAGCGATCCAGGTATATTCACAGATAGCAGAGGCGACCGAGGATGAGGGCATCAAGGTGGTCATCATGGATATTGTGAGAGAGGAGCAAAGGCACGCCTCGCAATTCTGGGAGCTTCTTGCGGAGGTCGACCCGTCGGAGCATGAGGCTTGGGAACTAGCCGCAAAGGAGAACAAGGAACTGATGGAAGAGGCCAGGTCTAAGAAGGCGGGGGGCAGGTCGCGGAAGAAGTGAGCCGAATAGATACGGCGGTCAAAGGGTTAGCCAAGACCCGTTTGGATCATGGACCGTTTATTCAGATATATTCAAATGAACATCCGTGCACGCCTTTGAACCCCTCCGTCATCCCTGGCATGCAACCTGGAAGCTAAGCTCTGGAAGGCAAGCTCTCCTTGTAGGCCGCTGAGATGTCCTCGTCTTCCCAGACGGTCACCTCAAGCCATTCGATGCGGGAAGGATCGAGGTCGACCACCACTTTCGACCAGATCACCCGAGCTAGACTCTCGATAGAGGGGAAGGCCCCCTCGAACTCTGGGAGCCCGTTCAGCAATTTACGGTTAAGGCCCAGCAAGGCTCGGTCCAGGGTCCTTTCGACCCGTGTAACATCGAGAAGCAAGCCGTTCTCATCCAATTCCTCACCCGCCACGGTCATCACTACCGAATAGGGATGGGAATGGACTTCCTTCTCCTCCCCCTCGGCCTTAGGATTGAAATGGCTAGCCACTAGTTGCTTTCTTTGAGACACGCTGAACAAAACCGCTCACCCTTCGCCATCATATACGAGGACCATCTGGCAGATGTCCTCGCCCCCCTCATCGATCATCTTGTACGCTGAGGGGGCATTTTCGAAATCGACCTTGTGGGTTATCAAGATGGAGGGGTTGACCTTCGCGATAAGGCTCCAGGCGAAGTCGATTCGCCTCTCCTTCCCCCATCTTCCAATCAGATGAGAGCCGATCGTGGACACCTGGCTCCCTATAATCTGCAGTCGGTCCCGATGGAACTCCCTCCCGTAGTAAGTCATCGCTGGCCGGTTGCCATACCAAGATCCCAGGACGATCCTGCCTTCATAACCCGTCAGGCTCATGGCTAGACTTAATGCATCTGGGTTCCCGGAGACCTCGAAGACCAGGTCGGCCTTGCTGGTCCCGAGAACTGACGGACGGAACAGTTCCCTTTTTGGGACGGATGGGTCGAATGAAATGACCGCCCCCATCTTCAAGGACAGGTTCCGCCTCAGCTCAATCTTATCCATGGTAATCAATTGACCGAGAGGGAACCTGGCAAGTACAGCTGTCGTGAGGAGCCCGATCACCCCTTGACCTACGATTGCCACTTTCTCACCCGCCAATGGCCGACCATCCATAGCGAAGGAGAGGGCGGTCTCCATGGCAGGCAGGAATAGAGCATCCTCGACGGAGGTCCCCTCCGGCACTAGATGAAGTTCGTTCGCCGAGGCTACGAAATGGCTCTCGTGCGGGTGGAAGCAGAAGACGGTCCTGCCCATCAATCTCTTGGGCGCTTCAGGGCCTAGCCCGATAACCTCACCGACCATCGAATAGCCATACTTGAAAGGATAGCCGAACGTGCCCTTAAGAGCCTTGAAAGTGGAGTCCAGCTGGGTACCTTCGTCCAGGTGATTGCGATAGAAGAGCATCTCGGTCCCGGCGCTGATTGCGGACATCTTGGCCCTCAACAGGACCTGCCCGGCCTCCGGCACTGGCATGGCCTCCTGCCGTACCTTGACCTCATGTGGCCCGGTGAAGTAGAGCGCGGATCTTTTGGAAGGGCTGCCTTGCTGCACGAATAGAGCATTCGAACCAGTTCGATTTGAATGTAACTGTGCTTTGAGGGCAGCTACCACGCCTTATTTCTTTTCCAGCATCTCCACCCAGTCCCAGTGGTACACCGTGCGCGGCCTCTTCTCCTTCACAAGCTCGTAGGCTTCGCGGTAGCTCTTGCCATACTTCTTGCTGATATAGATCATCACCATGAACGGTGACCTGTCCCTTCCCCGATTGCAACGCACTAGGACTTTCTCCTGCCTCTCTGTGAGCAGGATTAGTGCGTCCACTGCCCTCATCATCTTGTCCAACAAGGGCTTCTTGTCGCCGTAATCCTTGTCGAAGAACACCCTCGCATCGATCATCAGGTCGATGGAATTGGCCCTCAGCCTACCAACCAAAAGGGCGTCCAATCTCCCCCCGACCGCGACGTTGTCATCGATCCATTCCATCATCGATATCACTCTGGCCCCTTGTAGATCACTTAGAGGTCTCCCCTGAGCATTCTCGGATGGCAGTGAATGGTTCTTAATGCATTCGCGCTTCCCTCCGAGACTCAATTACGACCCGTTCTCGCTAACCTTCCATTTAGGTGATGCTAGGATTGCGACGGTTCTTCTCATCAGTTCGATACTCTCACGGTGCGAGCCCTTGGAGCATCAGCTTTGCGTGGTTGCCAGCCCCTTTGAGGAGCCGACCAAGGAATAGGCCTCCGATGGCGGGGATGATGGGGTCCGGGGTAGGGTCACCTTCCTCAACCCCCTACCGGGGCAGGCATTCCCTTTCAAGACCGAAATCCGGGTCTTTCCATTGGAATACGCCAACCGAGCTTTGCAGATACTGGAGCGCTCTGTGTTTGAAGGGACAGCAGGGTTGAAAGAGAACTGATGGCCCTCATGAGAGAAGGCCTTGAATGGCGAAGGACGATACGCAATATTATGACGAACCAGGCCATTCGGTGACCTTGGGGCCCTTGGAGCCTCGATCATAAATGAAGGCAAGGAAATGGCGGACGAAAGCAGATCGTATAAGTGGATCGTGCTTCTCATCACTTCGATCGGCGCGATGATGGGACCGCTGGACGGGTCGATCGTGAACGTGTCCCTTCCCACCATCGCCGACAGCCTGAACATGGATTATGCTCAGATAATCTGGGTGCCGACCGCCTATCTGGTCACTCTTGCCGTGATGCTGCTCATCGTTGGCCGGGCCTCGGACATGAGGGGCAGGAAACCCTTCTTCGTGGCGGGATTCGCGATCTTCACGCTGGGATCGTTGCTTTGCAGCATTTCCCAGACCGGTTCTGAGCTGATCGTTTTCCGCATAATCCAAGGAATAGGCGGGGCGTGCTTCGCAGCCACCTCCACCGCCATTGTTACCGATGTCTTCCCGAGCAAGGAAAGAGGCAAGGCCCTTGGGATCAACATCATGTCGGTGTACATCGGCAGCGCCATCGGCCCAACCCTGGGAGGTTTCCTGACATATACCTTGGGCTGGAGGTCCATCTTCTGGATCAACCTCCCGATAGGCCTGTTGGTCATCACGCTGGCGCTCTTGTACCTCAAGGAAAGCCGGACGACCAAGGCAAAAGAGAAGTTCGATCTTTCCGGCAGCGCGACCTTCGCTATTGGGCTCATCAGCCTGCTCGTCGCCATGACCCTGGGAGAGTCGATAGGATGGAACACGGTGACCATCCTGTCGCTTATGGCGCTCGCCCTGTTCTCGTTCGGTCTGTTCATCTTCGTGGAGACCAAGAAAGGACCTGACGCCTTGTTCGACCTTTCCCTCATTCGGCATAACCGGCTATTCGCTGCCGCCAACATCGCCGCCCTGCTCAACTATTCCGCCTTCTTCGGGGTCAGCTTCGTAATGTCCTTCTATTTGCAGAGGGTGCTCGGCCTGACCTCACTGCAGACCGGGGCAGTGCTGCTCGCCACCCCGATAACCATGGCCATCCTGGCCCCGATCGCGGGCTGGGCATCGGACCGTGTCGGTTCAAGGCTTCTCAGTTCCTCGGGAATGGTGATCATAACCATCGTCCTGCTGCTCCTCAGCAGATTGAACGAGGCCTCATCGGTCGCCCTTGTGACCTTGTACCTGTTGCTTCTGGGAGTGGGCATGGGCCTATTCTCTTCCCCCAATACCAGCGCGGTGATGGGCTGTGTGCAGAAGAAGGACCTGGGCGTCGCTTCAGGCATGCTGTCCACCATGAGGACCACCGGGCAGTCGTTCAGCTTGGCAGTGGTGGGGGCGGTCATGGCGACAGTGGCGTCGACCAGCATCATCAGCTCTCTTTTCTCAGGTACCGATACTTCGCAGATCGAGGTGGAGGCGGCCGCTTTCGTGCAAGGCATGAGCGCGGCCTTCATGGTCTGTGCGGCGATCGCGGCGACCGGGGCGGTGTTCTCGTTCGCGCGAGGGGCCGCACGGCCGGTGGTGTGCGAGACCCCGAACAAGGATGATAAACCGGGCTGAGGGCCCGATTCAACTCCACGGTTTTCTGCAAATGAAAAGCTCTTAGCCCGTGCTTCTTCCTTAGATATCTGGAATGCTGGAGGAGGGCTTCTGACCCTTAGCCTTTGTTATCACTACTGAGAACAAGCTGAGAACGCTTTTAAATCGAACCCCTCCTAGCAAAATACGGCGAACGTCGTTGGAATTAATATCGATAGGCCTACTTTCCCCAGTAGTTGGGATAATAGGCATAGCAATGGGCATCTACGTCTATTATCAGAGCCCCAGCTTTCCCACTTCCAAGGCGTTCCTGCTGTCCATGACCCTATTCCTGATCGGTGCTTTTCTCGACTTCGCCTTATTATATGCACCGAATTACGGCGTTGCATTGTGGACCGCGAGGGCATTGTTGTTCGTCGTGATCCTGCTTTTTGCAAGCATTCTCTATCTCGCATCCTTCCTTCCCTATGAGCACTACAGCGGTTGGTTCGAGGGAAAGGAGCTGATGCTGGCAATCATCGCGGTTTTCTCGGCGGTCATCGCCGTCATGCCGGTGAATTCGGTCAGCCAGACCCCGGCGGGATGGAATGCCAATGCCAGTTCGTTCGCCTTCCTGCTCTGGACCGGAATCGTGATCAGTTACATCCTCGTCACCATCTTCATGATCCATCATACATGCAAGGGGGTGAAATGGGAACAGACCAGGAAGCAAAGCCGACTATTGTCGTGGGGCGTCGCTTCCCCTGCATTGTACGCCTTCGCCATGGAAGGCGCCGCAGCCGTCAACGTGGAGATGCCCTCCATCCTATCACCAGGCTTCTTGTTGCTAGCGAGCATACTGGCGTACGCGATATTGCGCTACAGGCTGTTCCTTCCGCCGATTGTCAAGGAGACCGACATCAAAGGCGTCAAGCTCTCAGACAGGAACCTAAACCTGGATCAGAAGCTCTTGCTCATCCAGGAGAAGCGGCCGGTGCGGTCCTACCGTCTTTTCCTGGCCATGCTGTCCAAGGGAAAGGTCGGGCTGGTCATAACTCGGTCCCACCACGAGATGGTGCGTGAAGAGTACAATATTCAGAAGACGCCGGTCCTGTGGCTTGCAAAACAACCTGGTCCAAATCGCATCGAGCCGGCCAATCTGTCCATCCTGCAGCACGTGGTGACCGAGTATCTGCGCCGCGGGGAAAAGGTCGCAGTGATCATCGATAGCCTCGAGTACATCATGGAGAACAACTCCGCAGACAAGGTGTTGATGATGCTCTACAACCTCCGCGACGAGATCGTCCTTTCCGATTCCACCCTCATCCTATCCATAGACCCAGATACGATGGAGGAGAGCCACATGGCTCTGCTAGAGCGAGAGTTTGAGACCGTTTCGAGCTAGTGGCCGTTCGCTTCTCAGAAAGATAGCGTCCCTTTAAGAAAAACCCGGTGAAAAGGTTTTAGAATTTCAAAGCGGAGCCAGATGCTCCGCGTTATTGCCTAGCGCCATACAACGGCGTCGGTCGACTTGACCTTCCTCATGTTTTTCTCCCCTCTCTAAATCACTTCCCCTTTCCCTTCCAGGGAAGTGTTATCTAAAATGATAGTGATGACATATAAAACCTTGGGATATTCATTATCCGAAATGATAATGCGTATATTTAAAACACTGGCATAAAAGTTGTCCATAAATATATTATTACATAATTTCTGATGCCTGGATTTAAATAAGACATATTTCTTGCTCCTAAAGACCCTTGGGGGGGTCGGGAATCGCGGATGGCGCTCGAGAGAGGCGGGTTCTTGCCGAATCGTCCGTCGGAATAGGACTTTTCCAAGAAAACGCTTAACTCATTCCATATTAATCCTGGAATCCAATATGGTGGCGGTCTTATGGCAGACGATTCGGGCATTTTCAGATTGCTGGGGGAGTCGATCGTCAACGAGGCATTCGACGAGCTTTTCGCAAGTGGCATCCCTTCTCCGATGGCAAATCGGGTATTGAGGAGGTTCTCGAAGAGATGGAGGGATTACACCCGTGCCGCCTTGATGGTCATGGCCTGCCAAGCAGTAGGAGGGGATCCGGGATTGGTAAGGCCAGCGGCCAAAGGACTAGTGCTCGCCGGAGGAGCGTTCGATCTTCATGATGACATCATCGACCGCTCGTTTGTTCGGAGCAGGAGAGCCAAGAAGACGATCCAGGGCCTATACGGACCGGAAGCAACCCTGCTTACGGGCGATGCGCTCCTCATAGGGGGACTGCTGCAGCTCACGAACCTGCCCGGAATTGAGAAAGAAGTGTCCAGACGGGCGATAATGGCTATAAGGAAGGGTCTTTTTGAGCTTGGTTCTGCTGAGATGGATGAGCTCAAGTTCGTGAGGAACCTGGATTCGACACCACGAGAGTACCTGCGCATAATTCGAATGAAGGGTGCAGACGTCGAATCCTATACTCGGGTGGGGGCCATCATCGGAGGGGGCAAGGAGGAGGAGATCGAGGCATTGGGCAAGTTCGGTCGCTATCTGGGCGTCATCTGCATCCTCAGGGACGACCTCGAAGACACTTTCAACGACATGACCGAGTGCCGTTCCAGATTGATGAAGGAAAGCCTCCCCCTTCCGATCCAGTATTGCATCAAAGACGAACGGTGCAGGACGATCCTGAAGGGCATGTGGACGAAACCAGATGGCATCGAGCCAACCGATGAGGAGCTATCGGACCTCATTAAGATAATCGATGCGCACAAGGGATTCGAGAAAGGGCAGGCGCTGATCAGCAAATATGTCCGAGCAGCTAAGAAAGAGGTCGAACCGCTAAAGGACCCTGAACCATTTAGACGGCTGTTCCACAGTTAAGCATTTCAAATCTTGATCAATAGGCTTCCCCCTGCGGCTGCTCAGAGGACGCTCCTGATGCGAGCGATGGTGGATTCGACCTTCTCTTCGACCCCTCGCTGCAGCGCCTCGAGCCTCGCCCTAGCTCCCACCTTATATGAGTCGTCCTTGATAGCGGACAAATTGGTCTCGACATTAATGATCGCACCCCGCATTCCAGAGTAGGCGCATTGCAGCCCGACGGCCGCGTCGGAAGCGGAGTTCTTGTTGCAGCTCTCCGAGATCTCCACCAGCTCTTCGATGACCCTACGGCATAGCTCGGCGGTCTCGAGCGGGACGTTGGCGGCCGCCTTGTAACCTTCCTGTATCCTTTCGCTGCGATCCTTCTTCTGCTCGTCCGTTTCCTTGGGAAGGCGGAACGCTTCGATCACTCGGTCGAACGCCCGAGCATCGGCATCGATGGCCTCGGTCAGTTTGGCCCGCAGCTCATCGAAGACCTTCACCTTCGTTGCAAATAGCTGTACCTGTTCGTAGCCCTTCTTTCCTACCGTCAGGCGACTGACCATCCCGCCGAGGGCTGCGCCCATGGCTCCTGACAGGCAGGCAGCGCTCCCCCCTCCTGGGGTCGGGGACCCCGAAGACAGTTGCTTGAGGAAGCCTTCGAGCTTCATGGTCCTGAGAAGAGCCTGTTCCTTCTCCAGGACCTCCAATCTCCTCTCGATTACCTGGGTCCGCTGCCAGTCATTCCCGAGCTGCAGATGGTGCTCCGCCGCCGCCAGCAACGGGTCCAAAGGCACCATACCGTAGATCTCGGAGCGCACCACGGCTACGCCCCGGGCCATGGCCTGGTTGCGCACCTCGTCGAACACCACATGCATCGGGGTCTGCTTGAAATTGGTCAAGTTCATGGATACCTGGACATAGGGTTTGGTCTCGAACCCCATGGCCTTCACGTAAGGGAAGCCTCCATCCTTTTCTCGGATATGCTTGGCGATGTCCTTGGCGATCTCCACCTCGGTCGTCTGCAGGTAGATGTTATAGGCGACCAGGAACTCCCTTGCCCCGATGACCGTCGCCCCGGCTTGGGGCAATCTTGAGGGCCCGAAATCGGGGGCACGGTCAGGATCCGTCCGGATGGCGTCTTTCAGCCCTTCGTATTGTCCTTTGCGCACCTTGGCCAGGTCGACCCTATCAGGTCGGGTCGCGGCCGCCTCGTAGAGATAGGTGGGGATGCCCAGTTCTCGGCTCACTCTCGCCGCCAACCTCCTGGCCAGGTCCACGCACTCAGCCAGGGTGATATCGCTAACGGGCACGAAGGGCACCACGTCGGTGGCGCCGATGCGAGGATGTTCGCCCCGGTGCTGGTCCATGTCAATAAGTTCAGCCGCCTTCTTGATCCCGGCAAAGGCAGCGTCAAAGACCTCGTCCGGACCACCTACCATGGTCACCACCGTCCGATTATGATCCGGGTCGCTGCGAGAATCGATGATCTTGGCCGCACTGGCATCTGAAATGGCCTTCAAGATGGACTCGATGATCTCCGGCCTTCGCCCTTCGCTGAAATTCGGTACGCACTCGATCATTGCCATCCTTTCAACCTCTCATGATTCCATGCTGCGCTCTAGGAGGCGCCCTCCATGAACGATGAGGCTCGGCCTTAGAGCCCCCTGATGGTAAAGGACCTCCTCAAGACCTCCGCATGAGAAGCACACCAGGTCCGCGCGCATCCCCTCACGGACCACGCCTCGATCCTCAAGGCCCAGGACTCGCGCGGCTCGAACCGTGATGCCTGCCAGGGTCTCCGCGGTCGATAGCTTCTGATTCGCCCCGAGCAAAGCTGCCAGAGTGAGCAGGTCCCCCAACGGGGCCGAGCCAGGGTTCCAATCGGATGCGATGACCAAGCAAAGCCCTTTGTCGAGCATCTCCCGGGCATGGGCAAAAGGCAGGCCAAGTCCCAGCGAGCTTCCGGGCAGCACGGTGGCGATGACATGGCCTTCCATCATCAGTCCAAGCTCCTTGTCGGTGGATTGCTCCAGGTGGTCTGCGCTCACTGCCTTGGCCTCAGCCGCAACCTGGGACCCCCCTACACTGAACTGGTCGGCATGCACCGTCGCTGCGAACCCCAGCCTTTTGGCATCATGCAGAAAGGTCTTGGCCAGTTCGGGGGGGAACGCACCTTCCTCCACATAGATATCGATCCTTTCGGCCAGATGTTCCTCCCACACCCGGGGCAGGACCTTGCCCATGACAAAATCCAGGTATTCTGCTGCTGAAGCGAACTCTGGCGGGTTGATATGAGCAGCGAGACAGGTAGGGATCAGCTGGGGATATGGGCCTTCCAGCGCATTCACCCTTCTGATGGCCCGGAGCATCTTGACCTCGTCTTCCAGGTTCAGGCCGTACCCGCTCTTCACCTCAGAGGTGGTGACGCCGCCGAGCAAATGCTTTCTGGCCCGCAATGAAAGGGAACTGACCAGCTCGTCCTCAAAAGCCTGCCGGGT
>Ga0315278_10001193_pt1 | contig 22555 bp, 31 predicted proteins | sample YL17G06_0_MG_FD_203880 | JGI IMG/M metagenome (GOLD analysis project Ga0315278, IMG submission 203880) | Sediment microbial communities from Yellowstone Lake, YNP, Wyoming, USA - YL17G06_0 | ecosystem: Environmental > Aquatic > Freshwater > Lake > Sediment | place: USA: Wyoming | collected... | reverse complement strand
CGCGTTGCGGATATCAAGCGGACGTTCCCCGGTCTCAACATTCGATTGGCGATCAGCCTCCGTCGTGATATCGCCCAGTTCCTCGGTGCCGCCACCGGACAGGGAGATATAGGCAGCACACGAAAGTTGGACGAAAATGTCTCCGACATTCTCGGCGAACTCGTCAGCGAATCCCAAGAGGAGGCGGCGGAGGACGCCGGAGGCGGTCTCGACGAAAACGACAATGCCATCGTGCGATTGGCCAATCAGATCATCGCCGATGCTTTTCGACAAGGCGCCTCCGATATTCACGTCGAACCCTATGGAGAAAAGCGTGAAACGCTTGTTCGGTTTCGGGTTGACGGCGACTGTTTCGAATACATGAAGATTCCGCAAAGCTATCGCCGCGCCATCGTGTCGCGTCTGAAGATCATGGCCAGCCTCGACATCGCAGAACGGCGCAAGCCCCAGGACGGCAAGATCAAATTCAAACTGTCGGAAAACAAAGAAATCGAGTTGCGCGTTGCGACGATTCCGACCGCCGGATATAACGAAGACGTGGTCATGCGCCTGCTCGCAGCCAGCGAGCCTTTACCCCTCGACAAGATGGGGTTTTCAGACCGGAATCTCGCCGCGATCAAGGAGATCGCAGCAAAACCCTACGGCATCATTCTCTGCGTCGGACCAACCGGGTCAGGAAAAACCACGACCCTGCACTCCGTCCTCGGCTTCATCAACACGCCCGACATTAAGATTTGGACGGCAGAAGACCCCGTCGAAATCACACAATATGGACTCCGGCAGGTTCAGGTTCAGCCGAAGATCAACTTCACATTTGCCGCTGCCATGCGTGCGTTTCTTCGGGCCGACCCAGACGTGATCATGGTCGGCGAAATGCGAGATAAAGAAACGGCTGAGATCGGCATTGAAGCCTCATTGACCGGACACCTTGTCATGAGCACACTCCACACAAACAGCGCGGTGGAAACCGTCACTCGACTTCTCGATATGGGCTGCGACTCCTTTAGCTTTGCCGATGCAATGTTGGGAGTCCTCGCCCAGCGCCTCACTCGTCGAATTTGTAAGGACTGTAAGGAGCAGTACGTCGGGACACCGGAAGAATACGAGGAAATCCGCCAGGGCTATGGACCGGAACATTGGGACAAGCTCGGAATCCCACAAGACAGCACGTTCCGCCTGGCCCGCGGGAAAGGATGTGAAACCTGCAATCGCACTGGATTTAAGGGACGCGTGGCCCTGCACGAGTTGCTGTTAGGATCGGACAGAATCAAACGCATGATTCAGACGAAGGCGAGAACTGATGAGATGGTAAAGGCTGCCATTGAGGACGGCATGACGACCCTCATGCAGGATGGAATTCAGAAAACCCTCCTCGGCCACACCACGTTCAAAGAAGTGAAGGCGGTGGCCATCAAGTAATCTGGCTCAATAATACTTAGGTCACACCAACTCACGGATGGACGCTTCGACACATAGCTTTCATCTCACTCGAAACACGTCCACCCGCCCCTCTACCTACAACCCCTCACCAGTACGGACCTCAACCTAATCCACGTGATCAGTAGTACATCACCCTCCTCCGCTCTATCGAGAAAGATAAGCATATTGATCCCACCCGGCACTTTGGCGCGTGACTGGCCCGCAATTCCTTCTCCCCTTCACAAGGAGAAAGCCTGCGAAGAACCTAAAGAAAGAATAGGCCTATGTTTGTGACAATGGCGCACGGGAGAGAAATTTCCGCAGACGGGTTTCAGCGAGTTGAGAGACAGCGGTAAATTCTAACCCCAAAGGTATGACAATTGCCCCATCGCACTGTTGCACTGTCGCATCGACATTCATCGCCGCAGGCTGATCCGGCGAGCGCAAACTGATCGCAAGCTGATCTCCCGAGTTCATGGAAGCCGAACTCATGACTCGTGCACCGGTTAACGAAACATCGAGTATGACGCCCAAGCCGGCATGTTCAGCAGCCAACCACCGTTGCAATCCAATGCGTGCATACGAAAAGCGAAGGGTACTGGAACGCGAAGACGTGGGTACCGGCTCAACTCGGTCGTCATCTCAACCTCTCTTCCGGTATTCTCCATTCCGTCAGAGCTTTGGCTAATAAGGATACTTCACACATGCTGCCGCACCAATTAACTTTCGCCAAGTTGCCACTTAGAATCCAGCACGGCAGCCCTTCAAGAAAAGTGCGATGCTATAGCGAAAATGGGAACGAATGAACGGGGGACTACGCGGCAGTCTTTGAAACGATAGCCACGTATTTTTTCAGGCGATTCTGTGCGGCGGGGGATAATTCCGTGAAAGCCAGGCCGAAGAATTGGTCCTTCCTCCACTGCACGGTAGCGACGGCAATATCGGCAGGCTTGATTTGCTTGGGAAGACGCAGGCTCAACGTGACTTCATCCCCTGGCTTAATCTCAGCCTCCGTGCTGACTCGGGCGCCTCGTATTGAAAGATCGTAGACCACACCCAAGTCGATACTAGGCCTCCTCAACCAACGCCGAGACTGGCAACGAAACAGGGCACAGACAAACGGAGCAGAGATGCGCACCCGAGGATACTGGCGAAACTTATTCAAGTCAGAGGATCGATGTGGAGTCTGTTCCATAGAGCGTCCCTACCGTATTTTAACTTTACCTCAGGACGCGGCATTCAGATATATAATTCCTCGATCGCGCCAATTGAACTAAATCGTGGCACGCAGTTAAGAATTCACCCGCCATATCCACTCGTTCTAAATCTGTAGCTTACGGCGTCCCCTCCTTACTGGTCTCGGCTGTCCGATTGCCTGCCTCTCCCAACGTAGCCTCAACTCCCTTGGCCTTCTCGATCGAGCTCCTGGCTATCCCACCAACCGCTGTGTCAGGAACCTGAGGAAGCTCCTTCACCGACTTCGGGGGAGGGACCTGACGATCACATCCGTTCAGGCCAATCGACAACTCGACCGACAAGAATAATACCAGTACCGGTATCAATAGCTTCATCTTCCATCATCTCCTCTCACCACGGTACGTACGCCCCAGAAGACACCCGTATTGTCCTCGAACGCCGGCGTGTGATCGGGCTCAACTTATTCACACGGACGCCACACATTCGCAACACTCGTATGCATGGTCTAAAATTCACTCCACAGACAAACATCAATATTTTCTCAGCTTATTCCCGGCTGTCTGGATCAACGTGGGTTGCCCAACGAATGGGACCATCGACTTTCGATGCCTCTCGCTCTCGATGATCAATTCAGCCTGCACAAACCGCTCAAGATAAACAGGCTACTGCTCGACAAGGGTTCTGCCTACGCAGGCCAGAGAGTACGATACACAATGAAAATACCTCATTAGCTAAATACCCTATTTGACTCTCGCCATGGCCCATGGTAGTGTGTTCAACGATACGAGCATGCACTACTCCTCGCGCGGTCCTGTCTTACTCAATTGTCTCAGCGCGATTGATTCTTTAGTACGTGCTGCTCATACGTTCCATCATATTCTGTGCTTAGATGCCTAGCAGAAAGATGGAGGAAATGATTTCGGCATTTCTATCCGACCCCCTCATCTCCATTGAGTGTTTTTCCACGTTGGAGATGCCAGGTTCTATAAAGGAGCACTCATGAAGCTATCCACTGGGTGGCGAGCCGACAAGACGAGAAAGAACCGAGCACGGGCGACGCGGAAACCAAAAATCAGATGGGAGGTGCTCGGCCTTCCAACTCCTATTGATACCAGCCTGACGACATCAATGGAAGATATCCGCCAGCAAGTGTCGAACATGGCAAGCCGTGGGTTCGGCCAGGGTACACGCTCCCGCACGGCTGAACGAGAAGCAAAGACCACCAGCAATGCTCCTGACTCAAGCAGCAAGAGGCGGCGCGGCGCGACGGAAAAGTCCCAATCATAGAGGGTACGGGATCGTAAACGGCAGGCGAATGGGGACTCATCACGGGTCGCCACGCAAAGGAGGGCACCATCGGACGAGCAGGAAAAACAACCATCGCAAAACGAGACCGCGAGAAAGCGAAGCAAATTCAGCGACGCGATAAAGACGCCCGTCGTGAGCAACGCAAGACCGAGAAACCCGATCGCCCCTCGACCACAGAGGGAGGGGAGGATCCAGATTTGGCCGGGCTTCAGTGGGGCCCACAAGAGCCGCTGTATTAGGAATGGCATGAGTGCGCGTCCCGCGCATCACATCACTCCCCTCCTACTTTGCAATCACAAAGCGATCAAGGGCAAACACTGCCTGCAGTTGTTGAGTGACCATGCGGCGATAGTCGCACTTCTGCCTCACCATGAGCACCACGCCATCCTCATCAGTCAGGACCAGCAAATCATCCTCAATCGCCAGTGTGCGGTTGGGATCTCCGAGGTTGATGCGGTACTGCGGTCCGGCTATCCGGATTACGGCCAGGGCTAACGACCAATTCCGGTCAGCCCATCAATAATCCCTTCCCGTCCGTCCTTGCGAAACCTGACCTTCGCGCCGTCCAGAATTCTCACCCTATCTTCACCGGTTGCAGCGCCTCAGCCTTTGAGTTTGGCATGATGATACCCCTCCTGATCGCTCACCCCTCTGTACCAATCAGTAGATACGCGTCGCAGAGCCTCCTTAGTCGTGAGCCTCTGTCCTAGAAAACCTAAATCCCATCAGGCACGACGGGACTCGGCTGATGCTGGAGTCGGTCCTCGCCTGGACGCCCCCACCGCTGACGGTCACCTCTGGAACGTTCCGGTATCCTCGAATGCGGACGATCACTGGGGCTGGGGCTTCCCTCTGCCAGCGGCACAGCATGCCCCAATAACGTTTCGATCGCGCGCAACTGATCGCGATCCTCGGAGGTCACGAAACTGGTGGCTCGCCCGGTCATCTTCATCCGAGCTGTCCGTCCAATACGATGGATATAGTCCTCCGGAGAGTTCGGCAAATCGTAATTCACCACGTGGCCGATATTCGCCACGTCAATCCCGCGGGCTGCGACATCCGTCGCGACGAGAATTCTGACCTGCCCTCGCTTAAATCCGTCGAGCGCACGGAGACGCTGAGGCAGCGTTCTGTCCCCATGGATGACCGCAACGCGGTAACCGGCCTGTTCAAGCGTCTGACCGAGTCGATCGACCCGATTCTTTGTCCGAGCGAATACGAGAACAGTCCCTCTTTCCACCCCCAGCAATAACATCAGCAGGTTCGTCTTTTTCTGGGAGGTCGTATGATGCAACGCCTGGGTCACACCATCAGCCGTCGCCGAGGAAGACGTCACCATCACACGAACGGCATCCTTCAAGCTCGCCTGAACCAGTCGGGTCACGTCCGTCGGAAGCGTGGCGGAAAAGAGTAACGTCTGTCGCTCCAACGGCAACGCGTCAAGAATCTGATTGATCTGTGGAGCAAAGCCCATGTCGAGCATACGGTCGGCCTCATCAAGCACCAGGATTTTAATGGGGGCCATATTGACCGTCCCGTTCCACATATGGTCCAGCAAACGCCCCGGCGTGGCAACCAGGATATCGGGCCGCTGGCGCAATCCTCTGATCTGCGCCTGCATATCGCTCCCCCCGACGATGACCGTGGCAGAGATGTTGTGGCTTCGACCGAGCTTCTCGATTGACGTGAAAATCTGCAACGCCAATTCCCGCGTCGGCGCAAGAACCAACGCTTGCGGCTGACCTTTCGGCAGGAACGCGAGGCGTTCGATCATGGGGACCACAAATGCCGCCGTTTTCCCAGTACCGGTTTGGGCACAACCGATAACGTCCCGGCCCTCAAGGGCTGGGGGAATGGCCTGAGCTTGAATGGGAGTAGGAACCAACAACCCCGCTGCCGTCAAATCCCGCAAGAGCGGTTCAGACAAACCAAGGGTGTGAAAACTCGTGTGAACAAAGGTGTGCACTGCACTATCCTTTCAGTGTGATCGCATTAAGACGGGAACAGAGAGCCGAGGGGAGAGAAACCAGGAAGGCATCAACTCCGACAGGACCTGGTCGCGATGCGATCGCGAAGTCCGTTATGGTGTATACAGTCGCGCCGCCGGACACTGCGACAACGATATAAAAATCATCATACAGCAAGCCTCTTCCGGCGTCAACCCTCTAGAGAAATAAAAGAGCTCGCTCATGCCGGGCGGAATAATTGATCTCTATTTTCAAGGCATTCAACTGTATCTCATATCATATATATAGACCGATACGGTCGCTATCCTAGCGTGACTATGCTATGATGATTATGGATGAAGTCCGGTCACTACTCTATCCCTCGCGCCCTCATTCCCTCCCTCTAGCTCCTGCGCGATCGATGCTCTAGTTTCCGCCCTGCTCCGCACACAGGTCTCTTTATGGAGACCAACGAAGAGCACCAGTTCGTGCCGCACTCGCCCCTGTTCGATAGCACGAACGGCAGACAGCGAATGACCGTGCAGACCTTGATCGAATCGAAATGCAGCGTATAATGGCGGCCTAAGGTCGCCATATCAGTCCCTTAGGATAAGAGGCCCTATGAGCCAGACAGCACAACAACGCATGACTCCACGAACACCAACGATCGCCATGACACCCACCGGTCTATCGATCCCGATCAGCCGACGGTACAACAAGATCTGGACCATCATCCTTTTTTGCGCCATTGCCATGGGTGCCATGATTGGGGTTCCCCTTTATGGATATCTCTACCACTACACCTGGCTGGAATGGTCTCTGTTTGGACTGCTCTATGTCGTCAGCGGGCTGGGCATTACAGTTGGCTACCATCGACTCATGGCCCATCGGAGCTTTGACTGCCCGAACTGGGTCAAGGGTGCGCTCTTGATCGGGGGCGCCTGGGCACTGCAAAACTCCGCCATCAAGTGGGCGTCCGATCATCTGCGGCACCACGCGCACTGTGATGACGAGAGAGATCCCTACAATGCGCAGCGGGGATTCTGGCATAGCCACTGTGGATGGCTCTTTATCCCCGATCAGTACGCAGATCCGAAATATGCGACGCGCGTTGCGAACGACCCCGTTGCGATCTGGCAACACCAGCACTACCCCCTTCTGGTCCTCACCGGCCTGGCAGGCACGTTTCTCATCGGCTTTCTCCACAACGGCATCACGGGTGGAGTCGGCTGTTTTCTCCTCGCCGGCCTAGGACGCACATTCGCAGTGCTCAATTCGACGTTTTGCATCAACTCGGTGTGCCATCTGTGGGGGAAGCAGCCACACGGCACCTCAGACTCCAGCCGAGATAGCTGGCTAGTGTCCCTGGTGACATTTGGCGAGGGGTACCATAACTACCATCACATGTATCCGACCGATTACCGAAACGGTCCTCGCTGGTACCACTTCGATCCCTCGAAATGGCTCATCCTCGGGCTCTACTCACTGGGACTTGCGACATCGTTGCGGACAGGGTCGTCCGTCGAAGACTCGCTCGCGCGGACGAAATAACAGGTCACGAAGGGAATCTCGATGGGGAAGCGGGTCCTGTATGTGGGAGGACTCCCGGACAAGGTTTCGGACTGCGAGCTACGCGGCCTTTTGGCCTCCTATGGTCTGGTCGCCAGAGCCTATGTGGTCCGGTTCAAACATACGGGAAAGTCCGCGGGATACGGATTCGTCGAAATGGGATCCGGCGAACAGGCCTTGAGCGCCGTGGTCGCCCTTGAAGGAACTGAATGGGAGGGAAACCTCCTCAGGCTATATGTGACCCCCTACGCGAACCAACCGGCCTAACTTCGCGCACGTCACGGAGAAGGAGTAGACATGGGCCGTACCAACTTAGACCCGATCATGACCTTCCCCGATGGATCACACCTTTTGATCAGCACCGCGTGCTCAAAAGAGGGAAGCTTTTCCTGTGCCCTCTATATGGCGACCATCGCAGCCGATGATCGAGGGGCCTTCCGAGTCGTATCTAACCACCTCGACGCAGCAACTTGCCTGGTAGCACAAGAAGACGCCTACAACTATGCCCAACGTCTCTACCCTCGTTCAGCTGAGACGATGAAAAAGCCGCCCTACCTCATCTGGCACGGCCCCGGTCCCACGGGCAATGCAGATGTGTAGGACGGATGCCTGAACTGCTCGCCCCAGCCAGCCAATCTCGATCCTCGACCCAGCCCACACAATCCACCCCTCGTCCTACAGGCGCCACAAAATTTTGGGAACCAGGGCTATGGCTTTTTACTTGCGCCTCTGTTAATATGTCTTCGTTTCATGCGGCGGGCCTCGCATGAAACAGCAAATCGAACGGCCCATCACCGATATTGTTGTTGCCGAGAATCTGATCGGAAGCTCGACCCAAGCCGCTCTACTGCTCGCGTCTTCGGACCGTTTCTTCCCCTCGTGTATTCGTTCTCGAGTCGCAGACAATATCAATTTCAGAAGGAGGAACCCTCATGGGTTCAAAACTATATGTCGGCGGGTTGCCCTATGCGGCAACTGAATCACAGCTCACCACCCTCTTTGCGGCGCACGGCACCGTCGAGTCTGCGCGTGTGATTACGGACAAGTTCACCGGGCAATCACGAGGCTTCGGCTTCGTCGAGATGGCCACACAGGAAGAAGCCAAGGCCGCGATTGCGGCGTTGAACGGCTCCCAGATGGACGGACGTCCCCTGACTGTCAATGAAGCCAAGCCACAAGAACCTCGCACCGGCGGCGGTGGCGGTGGTGGTGGTCGTTTTGGTGGCGGTGGTGGCGGTGGTGGCGATCGCGGCGGTCGCAGCCGCTTCTAACAAAACGCCAACCAGCAGAAGCTACAGAAGGGGCGCTTCAACCGAGGCGCCCCTTCACTCTCTTCCTGCTCTTCTCGCCTCATATTCATTTCGTCGCAGCGAACGAAACTCAGCCTCTCGCAACCACAGACCGATTACACCCAGGCGCCTCCTCGCGGATGCGGCAGTTGACTCGCCCGAGCGCTGTTGCGATCACACGTATCCATGCTGGTCTTGTGGACATGTATATCGTCGAACCTGGATACCTGTGTTAGCCAAGACCTCGCAGTGCTAGTGATCCCATCCGCACGTGAACAACCAGGCACTACCCTACCGCCCTACGGCTTCCACCCTGAAAAAACACAACGCTGCGCAATTAACGGCGTGAAGCTCCCCACATCTTCCGAGACCCTTGTCATCACCTCATCCGCCAGCCCCTGATCCTCAAAACATTCGTGGACATCATCGAGAAAACCGCCCCGGAGCAGCGGGTGGTGGAGAAACGCCGGACCAGCGCCGGTCGCCACGCCCAACGGATACTCGGTCACGGCAATGCGCGCGAGGTGAAGCCTATCAAGCCATCCACGAACGTCTTCCGCCGACGGCCGTTCGGCGAGATAGGCTTCAAGCCGACGGCGTTCGGCCAGGAGACCACGAACGGCCATTTCCTGATCGATCCGACGCCAGAGTGAATCGAACGTACCGAGCGAAGGAAAGGTCAGCACCAATTGGCCACCGGGCTTGAGATGTTCTGCTAATCCCTGGACGGCTTCGAAACGGTTGGGACGGAAAAACATGACAGAGAGATTGCCAGTGATGAGATCGAAACAGGGCAAGTTCGGCGGCAGGTCGCGCATATCCAGGCATTCGAAGCGTAGCCACGGGAGTTGCGCTCCTTGGATCGCTCGCGCGCGCTCGACCTGACGCCCGCTGAGATCGATGGCCAGAACCTGGCCGGTGGGCCCCACCTGCTCTGCCAGATAGAAAGCCGGAATCCCATGGCCTGAGGCAATATCGAGAATGGCGGCTCCAGGGAAAAGATCCAGATGCTGCAGCAATGATTCAGCAAAAGGGGTGGACCAATAGTCGTGGGTCGGAAGAGACCAACGAGGCCTGACATCAGTCTGTTGTTCTGTCATAGGGCTGCTCCTCTGTCGTGATGTCGGCAGAGCATGCTCCCCCGCCCTGCCAACAAGGACCACCAGCCATTCTGCGAAGCGTCGATAGTAACCATGGAGGGCAACGAGACAAACCAGGCAGGAACGCTTCGCATGATGCTTCTGAGGCCGCAGAGAGAAGGAGATCACCGCAATTATGGAAGGTCAGGGAAGAAGACGCATCTCCTCACCTGGGCGTCTTATCACGAGGACTTCGGCTGGCGTTTCTGATGCAGGCCCTTGTCGCTCTTGCTCAGCGGCCTGCTGGACTCGCCCTCAGAGAGAATGTCCTCCATCTGGGATTCGCTGCACGTGAGATCGCTATCGGCTGCTTTCCGTAACGGTGCGCCAACCGGCTTGGCTGCGGCATGAACCTTCTTATCTTTTACATCGTCCGGCATGATGGCTGTTCTCTTTCTTGGTGAATGTGTTCTGCCGACAGCGGTACCTCCGGCTATGGCACATTATCGAGAGCGATTGATGGAATACGATCCGCCCGTCGCCAGCACGCTGATGGCGCGCTGTAAATCATCCACATGCTGCTGCATCTCCGCCAGCGTACGATCAATTTTCTTGCTGGAACAGTGCCGCAACGAATGGATGCTCGCTCCCGTCCAAAGTCGAACTGTCTTTCTTGACGGTGTATTCAGCGTCAGCACATAGACTTGCGTGGCGTTCTTCATACTATTCCCCCTGTCACTGGATCCCCATGGCGTGGACGGCTCTTCAACGAACACACCACGGACTCGCCCGCATCCTCTCAGATTGCGCGAAAGCCAGCGAACCCATCGCTCAAGGCCATGATCGTGTGGTTCAATCTGTGCTTGCGGCTACTACGCCCCGACGGTCACGGCTGCTGTGCTCTGAGGAGGCTTGGCCGTTGCGGCTGGCGCTGTCTGCATGGACGCCTTCAGCTCATCAATAGCCCTCTCAACGTCTGCTTCCGTGGATCCAAACCGGTCTCCCATTACCTTAATGGCCTGATTAATTGCTTTCTTCATCTTCGTGATTTGCTCTTCGGGTGTCATCACGTCTCTCCTTCAGAGGTTGGTCGCCCGTACCGAGAAGCCCGCTGCATGTCCGAGGGTTCGTGTGTCCTCAAGGAACCAAACCGCTTCGGTCCTGGTGTTCACACCTCATGCTCGCAGTACTTAAAATCACGCTGGCGTAGGAGCGGCGGAGACTGGGGAATCAGACGCGCAAGAAGGAAGCAGAAGGCGCGAAGGATAGAACAGTCAGCGAGGCTCAAGACAGCACAGCTCTATGCTAGACGCCATAGAGGGCCTGGTCAAGCGCTATTAACAGAATGCTAAAAAAATCTGCCTGCGCCACAGACCGTGGCGCGTGAAGCGCGAGATAGGCGAGAAAGGCGCGACTTGGACAGACTTTGACTCCCACCTCGTCTCGCCCGTCCCGCGAGTCTCGCCGGCACTCCTGCTGGAATGCGCCCCTGTTGTGCCACATGTACAAACCATCGAAGCTCTAGCGTGTCAAAATAGTTTTTACGCAGCCTGCTAATGACAGCCGGCCTGCATGGTTAGGATAACGCGCGTGCACTCGGACGCCGTTCCTCAAACGTCACGGCAGCCGCTTCAATCTGTTTGCGGAATTCCAGGGGTGCATCAATGCCCGGGAATGTCTCTCTGCTCGACCCCGTACCTGTGACATAGATCGTCCCGAAACCGAACAACCGCCCCCACAAGCTCTGCTCCACCCCGACATTCTCCACTTTCGTGAGCAAGGTCTCCAATGTATGGCGACCAACAATCCCCGTTTTGATCAAGACACGCTTATCCGTCACCCCGAACTCAGAAAAGTGCCGGGTCAAATAGGCCGACCCAAAGGCGACGAGGGGCACGACCAGCAGGCTCAAAGACAGATACGGATTCAGACCTCCGTCGATCGCCACCACAATGACGGGAGCGCAGAGGAGCAACAGCAACATTGCAGGCACAAAAATCTTCCAATGCAACCTGGTCCTGTACAGGACTTGTTCGTTCGGGATCAGGTTGTCAGAAATATAGCTCATGGCGCAGTTCAAATCCCTTCCGTGAGAGTTCCGCCGCGATGGCGGCGATCCCACACTCGAAGCCCCCCACGTCATGGGGGGCACGGGTATCGCTCATGATCACGCATGGCACCGCTGCCTTCAGCGTGGCATTCCACGGATGGCGTAGTCTATCCCCAGGCCTTTCGCCCACGTTTTTCCAGCTTGGTCCAGCCGTTCGGAAGCCTCGCCCGCGCGATTCGACGCCGCTCGTATTGTCGCTCGACGAGCCGTCCAACGGCGAACGCCGCGAACTTGCCGCGCGCCTGCCCGAGGAGCTTGCGGAGTCGCTGCTCAGTCACCAACGCATCTTGATGCTCCCCCAGGAGGTCTTGCAACGCTTTGGCTTGCCTAAGGAAGCGCGCTGCCGGCTTACCAACGGAGGGTTCGGCCAATTCCGCTGCATAACGTGCCCGCTTACCCTGGATGCGGATGCGGTGGAGCAGTTGGTCGCTCGCATCCGGTCCACTCTCCTGCATCGCTCGACGGAGTGTCATGAATTCAGCTCCTGCAATATCCGCCAAGGAGACGGTCGCATCGACTACCGCTGGTGACTGGGCACCGATCTCCAGTCGCTCGAGAAGCGCCTGATAACGATCACTTTCGAGAGCCTGCAACAGCACGACCCGAGCTGCCGCTCGCTCTCGCTTCAGCGCCTGCAGCAGACGTTCAATGGCACGGCGTTCGGGCAGGTTGAGGGCAGCACATTCTTTGTCGAGGTGCCCCAACAGGACATCTAGATCGCGGACCGGCCCCAACGTGCTCCCCAGCCAGGCCAATTCGGTTCGAGCATGCGTAACCCAGTCTGGGGCCAGCATCGGCCGCGCGGCTCGAAGGTAGGCGCGCAGCCGTCGTGTGGCAACCCGCATCTGATGGAGCTCCTCCTCGTCTGTGCCGAGTCTGGTTCCCGGATCATGCGCCAGGAGTAGCGTCGCCTGCGTCTGCAATAAAGCCTTAACCTGCTCCACCGGCGAAGCAGTCGGTGGAACCGGAACAACGAGAACCGGCAGATCGAGCCCTAAAACCTGAAAGACTTTGGGCCGTTGATCACCGGCCTGAGCTCCTACGTCCCGCAACAGCCCCTCGATCCGCTCGAGGTCCTTGTCCGTGCCGTCTATCAGCTCGACTTCCAACTCATACAAGTGATGGCTCACTCGTCTCCCATTCAGTGCGACCACCGAGTCCACGACGACGTCAGCCACCGAACCGTCGCCCCCGCGCACCTGCATGCCAGTCCGTCTGGTTCGAAGACGGGCAATCGGCTTCAAGGGGAGCCCCCGGAGATGAGCAAAGAGCAGCCTAGCGAGGGAGTCAGGTGGACTCGTGCGTCCCCCGGTGAATGCCAATTCCAATCGGGCCTCGCCATGAGGGAGCTTGAGCTGCCAGTCTCCCTTGCGGGCTTCGATCCGATAGCGAAGCGTGATGCCCGCGCGCGCGAGCCGATAGCCTTCCGTGTCAAAGTAGGTCGAGGTAAACATCCGGGGAGGTAACCGCTCACCCAGCAGTTGCGGCAGAGTGAAATCCCGCGTCACCCTGAGCTTGAGCTCACGTTCAAGTGTTTGTGTGTGCGGTTGGGTCATCGATCTGACCAAAGGGGGAGCGTCATCGAGTGGGAAAGGCTAGGCCGACCGTGGGCAGTTGTCAAGGATCGGATGAACGATGTTATCGTCGCGCTCGGACGAAATCGAACTTGTTCCTGAGCGTCGCGGCCTTCTCGCATCTCTCGCGCGTCACGCAGCACGCGGCACGGTCTGTGGCCGCAGGCGAACTATTTCAACATCCTGCTAATGGTCCAGTTCGAATCGCACAGCGCCCAGCAGATGCGGCATGCTAAAGGGTTTCCGGAAAGTCTGCCGTGCCCCCAGGAGTTTCGCGACATCCAAGACATTCTTTTCCCCTCCTGCGCCTGAGATGGCGATCACCTTGGCGTGGAGGAATTCACGCGTCAGCTCCAGGAGCATGTCGAGCCCGTTCAGCTCGGGCATAACAATGTCTGTGATGACCAAGTCCGTCGGCCTCTGGCGGTACAGCTCAAGCCCCTCACGACCGTTGGCAGCCTCCGTGACCTCATACCCCACCTCTTCAAGAGCGGAACGGAGGAGTACACGGACGAGCACTTCGTCATCGATGATCAGAATCGTCGCCATGGCAAAATACAGACCAATTATTAAGAACGGAATTCCTGAGCCCGGTACGGGTGCAATCCACCGTGCAGGTCGAGAGGATCAATCGTCGCGGAAGTCAGCACCGTCGCCAGAATGAAGCGCGCAAAAGGCACCTCGTGGAGGAAGTCGGGATAGAACGAGACGACCAGCGCCATAAGTCAATCGCCATGAATGTCCCCCTGTTCTCAGGGATAGCCCCTATACCTCGCCTCGCGGGCCAATCTTACCGCTTCTTAAGCTTCGTATGTTTCTCTTTGAGGATTTCCCGCTCCGCCTGAAGCCAGTCATCAAGGGCGCCTTTGCGCATACGTTGTTCGTAGGTCTCGCTGGCTCGCGTAGCGATCCGTGTGTGGAGATCGTCCAACACGGAAAGTGCGGGAGAATCGGGTTGAGTGCGACGAACCGGCTTCCGGCTCGGTGTCTTCGATGTAGTCGACTTCTTCGGTTTCAGGGGTTCCATCCAATATCCTCCGTTTTGAATCAGATACGTGACGCAAGTCTAAGCAGTCCGTAGGGAAGAGTCAAAGATTAGATTGAAGGTATGATCGGCGCGTTCGTAGCAACCAGGACTTGATCCATGCGCATGGTCACGAGACACGTGCGACCGAAGCCCGCCGCAGGCGTAGGTGCTGGAAGACCTTGGAAAGGCCGAATGCAAACGGCCTAGCCGGGCGAGATGATCAGACCTCAAAGGATCGCTACACCGCAGCCACGTTAATGTTTGGTCTCGGTGGAAGCAGCAGTCGCACGCCGATCGCCTTCTCCCAGTTTACGCGAGAACAGCTCGAGCGCCATGTCGTAACAGATCCGGGCTGCAGCCGGATCGTAGCGGGGACCTTCGTCGCGAAGAAAGGCGTGCGCGGCGTTGAACTCATGCCACTGGAAGCACGCGCCGGCATCACTCAGAGCGTTGTAGATCAGGACCCGTCCCTCACGGGGAATGTGTGGGTCCTGCCTGCCCCAGATCATCAGCAGCTCGCCCGTGATCTCGCCGATCCGGTCCAGGCTGTTGTCGTGCGTGCCCGTGCCCAGGCCTCGTTTGTGAATGTCGGTCGCATAAAAACAGGTGGTGGCCAGCACGTCAGGCTGCATCGCTGCGCGAAACGCCAAATGTCCCCCAATGCACATCCCCATGACCCCCAGCTTGCCCGTGCAATCCGGTGAGGATTTCAGATAGTCCAGCGCCGCGCGCGCGTCGCCGTCGTAGCTCGACAGTGCCTTGGTGGTCTTGTGCCGGTTGCCGCGCTCAGCCCCGGCCTCATCGTAGGCCAGCACGGTGCCGGCCGGCTCCATTTCGTGGTAAATCTCCGGAACCGCCACCATAAATCCGTGGCTCGCCAACATCGCCGCGGCGCGCCGGATTGGCCCTGTCACCTGGAAGATCTCCGAGAACAGCACCAGGCCAGGATACCGCCCCTCAGTCGCTGGCCGAAAGAGGTGCGTGCGCATGGGCCCCGTGGGAGTGTGGATATCAGCCGATTCGGTATCTTTGATGATCATCCCGTTCTCCGATTTAGTGGAAGGGGACAAACTCCTCATAGCTCGCAGATGGGACGCGATGGTTTCGACCGGGAAAGATCACAATTGCTGCCCCGCATCGTGATTTCTCAGGCAGGAAGCGGTAGCCAGTGCGTCGAGAAAAGACTCCACACCCATTCTTTTCGCCCAAGCAGCATCTGTTCAGCATCGTCTCCAACCTCGTTCCTCCTCCTGCGATCTTCACGGCTCCTCTTCTTCGATGTGCTCAATCGACTCCTTAATCCCCGCGACAAAGGCCTCCGGCTGAGCCAGGGCGTTCTCCGTCAGTTGGAATTCAGAGACCAGCACACCATCTTTATCAACAATGATCAACCGATAGCCCTCTTTCACAGTGACGCCCCCATTTAATGTGATCCAATAGGCCACGAGCCTACCACAGCAGGAAAGAGACTTCGATGCTGTGTTCGCGTTTGTAAGTGGGATTGAACCCCGGTTCAGCGAAGTAGACGTAACCATTGGAAAGATGAGAACTGAAAAGGTTACTGCCAGCCGTGGATTTCATAGTCACGCGCCGTCAGACAAGCCTCGATCGCCTGTCGATCGGCCTCGCGTGACGGCCAGACGGGATGCGGCACATCGACCGTCCCAAGCACCACGCCATTCCCCGTTGCGCCGAGAGGCGGAAGTCACCGAGGCTGGATGCTCACCGGCGTCGCCGCGCGCACATCGATCTGACAGGTGCGAAGATCCTGCGCGGCGGTCGAGTCTCCAGTCATCGAGGCATGATTGCCACGCTGCAAAATGGGTTATGGAACATGGGAGGGCAGAAGAACAAGCCGGGTGTGAGCAGCAGAGAAGCCCAATGAGCAAGTGCCGAGCCAACAGTCCCATGGGTATCTCACAATTACAACGAGAACAACCATAGTTTATGCCTCCATGGTAGGAGGCGCAACGTGGCCTTGCCCTATGCTCAGCGGTTGCACAGTATGCCGTCGAGCCTCTTGACGCGGCAACCCAGGTGCGGCATCTTCCAGAACGTCGCGAGAAAGAATGGAGAAGGAGGTATCTATGGCAGTGACGTCGGTCATGCTCCCGCTCGGTACACCAGCCCCCCAGTTTGCGTTGCGTGATGTCGTGAACGGCCAGGTCTGCTCACTCGAGTCGTTCACAGGCAAGACTGCGTTGCTGGTGCTGTTCATCTGCCGCCATTGTCCCTACGTGGTACACATCGAACAGGAGATCGAAAAGATCGGGCGGGACTATCGCGACACAGACCTAGACATCCTGGCGATCAGCAGCAACGATCCGAGACACTATCCTGACGACGCGCCATCGAATCTCAAGGAGATGGCAGAGCGCCTCGGCTTCACCATTCCATTTTGTTTTGACGAGACCCAGGACGTGGCGAAGGCCTATCGGGCAGCCTGCACACCGGACTTCTATATCTTCGACCGGGAGCGGCGACTGGTATACCGCGGGCAACTCGACGACAGTCGTCCCGGTAACAACAAGCCCGTGACCGGACGAGATCTTCATACAGCGATCGATGCGGTGCTCGGCGGAAGGCCTATCGACAGCAACCAAAAGCCCAGCATCGGCTGCAGCATCAAGTGGAAACAGGGCAACGCCCCTGCCTATGCCAAGTAGTCAACGTGGTCTACTCGCGTTTCCTAGTCCATGTGGGTGGGATAGCCAAGGGAGCAATCCTGACATCCATGCTCAGGGAAAGAATCCCGGTACCTCTTGCTATTCCGTACTTACTTCACCGGACAGCTGTTTTCCTCTAGCGCGGCGTAGAATCCTGGCCAACTCACGATCGCTTCAAACACACAAAAGCCTGAGAGGAATACCAATATAGCGGATTCCAGGGCGTGGTGATGGCTCAACCAAGAAGCGCGATGCCCAGCCCTGCGCGAATGAGCCGATCAGTGAATCCGATATTGTGGGGTCGCGAGAAAGGCTCGTTCTTAGCAACCCTGCGCACGATCGCGCGGACGATCAGGCCAACCGTAAACGCAATGAGGTACACAGCAAGAAGATAACCACAGCCGAACGGCGAGGCCAGAATCGCGAGCAGCTGATCGCCGAAAAACTGCGCTGTAACGCGCGGCACTGTCCCCGCCGCATGAATAATTTCTTTGAGCGGAAATTTGTCCCTCTCCCCCACTGCCAGCGAATATTTGCCAAAGTTGTCCGGACTGAACACGGTGATCACACAGGTTCCGGCCGGTACCAGGCGACCTTTGAGCACAATCCTGTTAGCGAATCGTCAGCTTTGAATTCCGGCCCCCAGAAATAATGGTCCTTGGCCGCTGTCTCAAAAATGGCGGACACTCAAACTCCAGGCCGTCCAGCAGCGCCACCTGCTGATTGCCGCTTGGAGTAATCCGGGTGATTTCGGCTGAGATGTCTTTGTGCACCCCAGGGAATGTCCGGCACCAAGACCCCGACATAGAGCCGAAAATCCCAATCTGTTTGATGCGAAACGCAGTCGGCGCGGCCCTGAGTTCGCCGTAAAAAGCCTGTGACACTTTCGGATTTGTGATGTCCACCATGCCACCCGTCACCAGCCTGGGCTGGTGCGCATGAGCCAGCGACGGACAAAGCGCTAGCATGCAAGATGCTACAACCACTATGTTTCTGAGCCTATTGTTCATAGTGTCAGAACCCACGTCATTACGGAATTGATGGTATTCAGCGGATTATCCGCACGGGTCTGATTGAGCGGGTTGAAGTTATTGTAATCGCGCTCGCAATTCTCGTCGAAGCCTGGGTCGACCCAAGCAGGAGCGGAGCCCAAGAGAAGTAGTATCAGGAGCAACATGGGGAGCCTCCGTGAAAGGATGCCCCGCACGCGGGCCGCTGACGTCTAGTATCCCCGCAGGGTGGTCAAAAGAGCTGTCTGGCAGGCCGAAGGGAGTGAACAACTGAACCTCGAATGATAAACACAGAAGGATGAACGCAGAAGGATGAAGTGACAGTCGTTTCCTTGTTCATAATTCATCGCTCACCGTTCAGCCTTTCCGAGCTGGCGGAATTTTTTAACGCCCTGCTAGTATCCCCGCCCACTACCGCTGCCTCCACCTCCCATCCGATCCAGCGGGAGCGCCTCGTATCGTTGTTTCAGGTCTGGATGCTCGTTGAGATAGCCCTTCACCGCCGCGTCATCAGCGAAGACCTCCGGGCTGCGCTTTCGATATTCCTCGACCGTCAGGTTATACTTCGACAAGAGCGTACTGAGTTTCGCATTGATGTCCGCGCCCATTTCCTTCCTCTGCTCAGGCGAAGGCCGCTGCCCTTCCTTGTACCGCTCTCCACCCTGAAAGTAGTTCGTCATCATCTCGCCGATCTCAATGCGAGCCTTCACGAACTTTTCCACCTCAGCGGGCTCTGCTGCAAGGCCGACACCCGCAAACAGGACGACACTCAAAGAGATTCCGATCATGCTACGCGTCAGATTCATCGCCATAGTCCCCTCTCATAAGTATGGATAAGACATTCGTTCTGCCGAAGCCGCTGAATCATACCATCCAGGATGGACGACTTGCAGTTCCGTCTCTTTGTGCGATAGCGCGCCCGATGCGCAAAGTGTTCCAGGCGCCCATGTCCCGGGAGAAAAAACAGGGATCACCGGGCTCCCGTAGCCCCGGATGGTTCCGGGTCCGCCGGACGCGCCTGTTGTCTGCACAGCGACAGGTCACGCGTGTAGCTGTTCAGGATGCCGAAATGGTCCGATGTCGGGAAACCGGTGGCATTCGTGCCCGTGCCAAACAAATCTTGCTGAAGGCAATGGTCTGAGAAAAAACCGTTGACGAAGAGATAACCAATCCGCCTCGGTCTGGTCATCTCTGTCCGGTAACTCTAGCGAATAGCCTCCTGAGGCTCTGCCAACTCACCAGCAATCTCGAGTTCGAGACCTTTGGGCGTCTCAAGACTCCCACGAGGGTCAATGCGGGCGTTCCTCATCGGATCTGCAGGGTAGAGGTCGCCCCTGCGCGTCACGGAAGTATTGGTATCGTGGAGCCGCAACATGACGGCCTCCTCATATTCTGGAAAATCGGATTCAAAATTAAAGTTCCCGCCGATCATGACTCCCGCATACCAGCTTTCCCGGCTGCGCCGGTATAAGTCCCGCATCAGAACGTCCAGCTCGCCGATGCGCCGCAAGCGGCTCTGCTCGATAGTCCATTGGAGCCAGGGATAGCGCAAAAATCGTCCCTGCTCGTGCAAGGCGCCGGCCTGAGACAAGAAGGGAGTCTCGGCTTCAAAGCCCGAATGTAAGTGGACGCTCACCACCAGATACTTCATGGTAGTGCCAGGCAACATGATCTCGGCAATCAAACCGTATCGCAACTCTTCCAGCTGATAGCCCGACCTGCTCTCGCATTGTCCCAGATCACCGCTCAGCTTCAGGCCGTCTAACTTCTCTGACTGCAGTTTTTCCTTCGCCAGAATAACCAGGCCGTTGTTGAGAACAGGGATTAAGCCAGGGCCACCGCGGCGTCGGATCTCACAGGCATCCACCTGATGCACCTGCCGATAGGCCAAACCCTGGGCCTTCAGGCCCTCCACATAGGCGAGGGCTCTCTCCGGAAGAGGATTGACTTCCTGCAGAAACACCACATCAGGCCGTTCCACCGCGAGTTGTGCGACCTGGTGCTGCAAGCGAGCCCGACTCTCCTCCGGTGACACCGCAGGCGTCACCCAGAACTCACCCGTGTTGAGCCCGTGCCACGCGTTCCACGTCACGACCGTGAAGGACTCAGGGAGAGCCTCCGCAGGCGACGGAGCGAACACCTGCTCACTTTGCATCGGAAGCAGCGGCGCACAGGATGGTAGGAAAAGAAGTGTCACCATCGCGAAGACTGCGCTGAAAAGGACGGGCCATGTTACCGGGCCTCCCATTGGCCTCCCGTCGCACGCGCGAGCGACCTCCGGAGACGCGCGGAATACCAATTGTGGACTGTGCCCGCAACCAGGATATCCGGCGGGGCCACCGGCTTCCCATAATAGAGTGCATGGGCATCATCTCTGACCGCCACGACCATGTTGCCATGCGTCAGGCCGGCCATGACCTCTTTGGAGCTGGCGTAGGAGATGAAGTCTGCCGCGAGCGACGATGAGACCCCGCCGCTGATCAAGCGATCGAGCGACCGAGCGACCGAGCGACCCGACGGCGACCGTCAGGCCCGGGTCGAAGATGAGGATACTGCTCAGCAACGACTGCCTGCCCCGTTCCGTCATCACAAGCACGAGGGCCTCGGATCACGCAACGCCAATCTGGATCTCGACGCTCCCTCCCACCGCCCGGCAAAAAGCCGGTTCACTCCAGCGGTTGGTCTCATCATCCCTCACCAGAAAGAGTCCGGTCGCATGAGTAGCTCCCAGCACGTACCCGGCCTTCGTCACCGCAGGCAGGATCAAAAGCCCCTTGGCCTCCTTGAGGTGTGAACGAAGCCAGTCGAGATCGGGGTGACGATTAAAATGTTCGAACATCAGTCGAGCCTCATCGATGAGTTCCTGCAGGTCGGAGAGATCCTCCGCCAGGCTCGGCGCAGGCGCCACGCCAAGCAGCGCAACGAGAAGAATCACGGCACAACAGGCGGCTCTCAAGGGACCACAAGGCGGTTGGGTGAGGGGACAATCTCAATCATGGCGAACAGTGATCAAAGAATACAGCACTCGCACAAGTCTTATAACTCAACACAGCCGGGCCTGTCCTGAGTGAATTGGAGGGCAGACATAAGCGGAGTATTTGGAGCGTAGGCCTGCTCAGAGAACCCCATTGAAAGGGTCCCCCCTTGCCCATCTCGATCCAACGTTCAGATTGAAGCATCAAAATCTGGTTCAGTTGAAACCGGAGCGGTACCCTCACTCCCCTGCACAACCGCAGGCAGACAGCGGAGGGATGCGGAGAGAACAGGAGAATGTCGTCGTGTGTCTGGAAACTGGTCAGAACGGGATGCGGACTCCCATCTGGAATTCGCTGGGGGTTAGACCTTGCCCGAAGAAGGTTCGAAGGCCGGAGTCGATCTGAATGGAAGAGCCGCCGCTCAACGAACGGTCCAAGTCTGAGGTATATCCGCTCCCAAAACCTGCACCGATATAGGGCATGAGCGTGGTCCCTCCCACCGAGTAGTCTGCGCTGATCGAGGGAATGTCTCGAAATACTTTCGAGGAGGTCGATGGCGCTGACGGGACGGCTGGTGCCTGGCCTATCACATCGCTCTTCAGGACATGCTGATCCACCTTGCCGATAGCCACCGCCGTTGAAGGGCCAGTGGCAGGAGGCCCTTCACTTGCCGCTCCGGCAGGAGAGACCGACAAGAGGCCCATCAGACACAGAGCGGAGACGATTGCCGCCGGGTATTTCATCTGCCGGGGGTCCTTTCCCATCTCATTCGTCATACAAAGCAACTTCAAGTAAATCAAGATCCGCGCCATCATGGATCATCTTATTATTCAATGTGTTATGTCATCATGATGCTTTTCTTGTCTTATTTAATTGACACCATCTGTGGGGAAAATATCTCCATCGGAGGTCTCTGTGCCACGAGATATCTGAAGCGTGGAGGCCCTCAGCGGCCAGTCCGCACTAGCAGGGGCTTGCCCGACCAGTGCGATTCCAACGTCAGTCTATTCTAGAGTGCTAGGGGAATCCTTCCCAGAGTGGCTTTGATGTCTCGGGCATGAAGAGGGAGGGTGAAAAAGTGGCCCACACCAGACCATCTACATGGCGATTCTCTGGCAAGCCTGGCAGCATTGAACGCTAGCCTGCCCCACTCCTCGACATGAACGCAAGCAATGCGCAGGCGCTTTCTACAAAGTGGAAGGTCCCATGTATTTCTCATACCCCTCCTTCGTAGTACCTCCCTTGGGGACTTACGCAGCCCCGGACCTCCAGCTATTCTTGAGTGACACAGAGACGCGGATCACCCGAGTGTCATCACCATCAGGAGGAAACACGATGAAGCCCCGATATTATCCCCGAGCAGTCGTCCAGGCATCCGCGATCTTT
>Ga0315278_10001191_pt1 | contig 22584 bp, 17 predicted proteins | sample YL17G06_0_MG_FD_203880 | JGI IMG/M metagenome (GOLD analysis project Ga0315278, IMG submission 203880) | Sediment microbial communities from Yellowstone Lake, YNP, Wyoming, USA - YL17G06_0 | ecosystem: Environmental > Aquatic > Freshwater > Lake > Sediment | place: USA: Wyoming | collected... | reverse complement strand
CCAGCGCTGGAACCCCGTCCCAGGGCGCCTCCACGACAAATGAACCACCCGGCAAGATCTCGGGTACCCCGCGCGGGGGGAATTCGCTCAAGCTGCGTCCGAAAAGGCCAGTGACGGAGATCTGCTCGGTAGCGTTGATTCGGGTATTGCCCGTATTGACGACCGTGTAGCGGATTACCCCGGTGCCGCGTTGAAGAAACGGGATCGTGGCCTTCTGCTTGATGTCGAGTTGTACGTCTTGCACGCTCAACTGCGTGTTCAGATTGCCCTGGACCCGCGCATAGACCCGCGCACCAACTTCATAGGTGGTACCGATGACGGTGCCCCCGGCTTGCGATCCGCGGATGGTGGGATCCAAGGCCATGATGGCTCCGACGTGGTCCCCCGGGCTCGCATTTCTCGGCACGGTCATCGTGAAATACACGGTCTTCTCTGACTTTGCCGGGATCGTCACCGACGTGACCGGCATTTTGATCCAGGCGCCCACACCAGTGTTCGGCTTGCCCTTTTCACGAGGCGCGAATCCACCGGCATTTGAGTTGAAGGCGTCAGCTGCGCGCATCTCAAGGAACATCGGCCGAGTGAGCCGATTCTTGATGGTCACGCCATCCCGGTAGGTCTGCCCCGCACTGACGTCGAGGAAGTACGCAACCCGGTCCTGACGACCCTGAGGCTGGACCGGAAAGACCGACCACTGCCCGTTGTCCGCGGCGTCTGCGGCCGGCGCCGTCGTGGCCGACAAGACAATTGCGCCCGTACTGGCGAGCGTGGTGGCAATCAGGAGGGGGATCAAGCGCCGGGCAAGGCCTCGGCGCGTGGATGCCGCATGCAAGGGGGCGGCGGTGGCGGTCGGGCTCACGTCGGCGTGCCTCTCGGGTTGAATCCTGGCGTGCAAGGTCGGGCGGGGGACTACCCGCTGGCCCCTCATTTCATGCAGCGTTTGGAGAACAAGATCTGACCAGAGGTGCGCAAAGACCTCGCGGTCGACCCAGCTCTGACTCAGCCGGTGTTCCAGTCTGTGGACCATAAACACGCCATTTGGAACCGTCAAGTGGGCGCGGGGACGTCCAGGACGCGAAGACGACACGCACCGACGGACGCGGTTCTCGTCCCTCGGGGAGGCGTGGTTTGTCGTTCCTCCCTTTGGGGTAGCGCGGAACCTCTGGTGTCCCTGGCGTCATCGAGGTGTCCCCAGAGAGTCATGGTGTCCGGAAAGAGAAGGTGTACCTGAATAGGCGGCATGTTGGCCCTTGACCAGTCAACACCTCCGACCTACAGTCGCAGAAATCGTAACGGCGTTCCACCAAGTGGTACGTCCGAGACGTAACCCGCTGGACCGATTGATGGTGTGGCGCTCGAATCGGCAACGAAAGGGCGTCGTCCCCGAAAGTGTGCTCAGGACGTCCTCAAGGTGTGCCTCAAGGCTAGGTCGTGGATAGTTGTGCGCCGAGCACAACAAGGAGGATCGATGCGTGGCAGGGAAGTTGGCGCGACTCCCAGGCGCCCCGCGGGAGCCTCCCGAACTGGGCGCCACATCCGACTGACGCTCCTCCTGACGATCGCCGCGTCGCTCGCGATCGCGGGATGTACGACGACCAAGACGGCGAGCAACGCGGGGAACAACGGTGTTGGCGGGCAACCCGCGCCGGGTGTGACTGCTGACGAGGCCAAGGTGGGTTTCATCGGAGTCGATTTGGCCTCGTTGGCCTTCCTCAAAGTCGATCCAGTGGGAAACACCGATCAGCAGTTGCAGATCCTCACTGAGTGGGTCAACAAGAACGGTGGCCTCGGCGGACGCAAGATGGTCCCCGATCTGGTCAAGTTCCAGGGCTCCACTGACTCGCCGAGTGTCGAGGAGGGTCTCTGCAACCGCTTCACCCAGGACGACAAGGTCTTCGCGGTCGTGCTGGTTGGCCAGTTCCAGGACAACTCGAGGCCCTGCTACAAGCGTGGGCGCACCATTGCTGTCGATCAAGCTAACTTCCCGTTGGATGACCAGGAGTACGAGGCGCTCAACCCCTTTCTGTGGGCGCCTGCGTACCCCTCTTACAACACCTACGTCGAGCCGTTCGTCAACGCCCTCAAGGAGCAGGGCTTCTTCGAAGGCGGCACCCGAGTGGGTGTTCTGGCCCCTGATACCCCCGTGAACAAGCGTGTCATCGAAGAAGAGGCGATTCCTCACCTCGCGGACGTAGGAGTCACGGACCCGCTCATCGAGTACATCGACGTCAAGACGACCGAGAGCCTGAACAAGGGTCTGGGAGACGCCGCCACCAAGTTCAAGGATGCAGGGGTCCTGCCGGTCGTATTCTTCGGCGGCCAACGGCTGGCGCCGTTCTTCGCGACAGCGGCTAACAGCATCAAGTACGCACCACGGTACGGTCTCTCGTCATTCGACAACCCGCGATCGATTATCGATAACGCTGCTCTGGCCGGCGGGGATCCGTACAAGAACGGGGCCGCGGGAATCTCCTTCCAGGCAGCGAGCGACGTCTCCGATGCGCAGTATCCCTTTCCGGGTTCTTTCGGCGAATCGCAATGCCAGTCGATCTATGCTCAAGGCGGTTTGAACCTGAAGACTCGAAGTGAAGCAGCCAACCCGTTCCTCTACTGCGACGCGGTGCTGTTCCTCAAGGCGGCCATGGACAAAGCGAAGGCAGATGGCGCTGGCGCCGCGCTCACGCCGGAGGAGTTCGGCAGCGCAGCCAAGTCCCTTCTGGGCGGGTACACGGCGAGTCGTACCTATGACACGACGTTTGACAAGAGTCACACTGGGGCGTCTGCCTACCGGCTGCTCAGCTACGACCCGTCGTGCAAGTGCTTCCAGCTGAAGGGCGAGAATGTCTCGTTCAAGCCAGGCTGACGGTCTGTCTCCTTCGCGGGAGTTGACACCGGAATTGCTGGAACAGCGGATCGAGTCGGCGGGGGGCCGGGGCGTCTTTGCGGCACGGATTGCGCAGGGCATCTACGGCGACGTCGATTCTGGCCGCTGGAAGGACGTCACCAGCAAGCGATCGCGCCAGCGGGTGTGGGCGATGGCCACGCTCGCGGCTTGCGAGTCCGCGCCCCTATTCGCATTGTTGTTGCTGCTTCCCAACGCCGCGTCGGACAACGGCATTGAGGCAAGTGCCATTGGGACGTCCGTTGTCGTCAGCGCACTTGTCGCACTCGTCGCGGTGTACCCCGCGATCCAATTCGGAGGCGGATGGAACCGGACACGTGTTGCGGTGGCCACCGGAATCAACCTGGCAGTAGTAGGCGTCCTGCTGGGCCAGGCGCTGACCCCTCCGGTGCTCACTGTCGTGCTGTCAATTCGCGCTTTTCTGGCCGCATGCGCCTGGGCGACGAACCGTCCGCTCATGGCCGACTTGGTCGTCCCAGAAGCGCGGGTACGAGCTCTGACCCGCTATCGGATCGGTACCCTCTTGGGCGCCGCCGCGGGCGCGACGGCAGCGGGTTTGGCGACGGTGGGACCCGCATGGGGCGCCGCGAAATCCATCAGTGGAGTGTCGATCCTTGCCGGCTTGGTGGCGCTGCTTGCTCTGCGCGTGAGAGAACCGGGTTTGGGGGGCGCAGAAACAGCTCGGATCGAGGTCGTGTTTGGTCCTGCGGCGGCGGTCAACGGGGCTCTTGCCGGGTCGTCGTGGGATTCCATGGGCCGCGTCGTGAAGATCCCAGCGGCCCTTGTGACCTTGACGGGTTACGTCGGTGCTGGATTCGCGTTCTTGGGCATGTTGGTCCCGGCCCAACAGATCATCCGGGACCGTGGCGTCGACAAGGGCGTGACCCTCGGTGTCGCCGCCTTGGCGATCGCGGCTGCGCTAGCGACAGTCACGATTCCGCTGATCCAGGTCGGATGGAACGTCGAACGAATGCGTCGACGGGACCCGAATCACGGTGCAAAGCCTGCCTTTGCCGGTATGACGGTTGCGCTGACCGGCGTCCTGTCCCTGGCGTTCGTTCCGGCGTCCGCCGGGCTCCCTTCGGCGTATGCACTGTGTGCCATCGGAGGAATGATCACGGCGGTGTCGTTGGACGGAGTCCTGTTTTCTGTCGTGCCGGTCAGTGACCGGGCCGCGGCAGCCGCTCTTTCTGGGTTGTCGACCATCGCGGGCGGAATCATTGGCTACTTGATCGTGGCGCTGACCGGAGCCTCGAATCTGCAGACCGGATTCCTGGTCGCTTCTGTCCCGATTGCCCTCGCCGCCATCGCGGTACGGCGAAGTGCGAAGGTCTCGACGTTCGGGGTCGACGAGCTGTATCGACAGACGGTGGAGGCCGCTGAGCGCTCGATGCCTGCACCCGGATCTGTCGTTGCGCCCGCTGCGAACGTTCCTGCCGGGCAAGCGAGTTGGAGCACTCTCGCTTTCGGAGCGGGTGGCTCCTCGACCACGCAGGGCTACTTGGCTTATCTCCCGCCGCCGCCGAGTTCGCCCCCCATGGACGCACCGCCGACTCTGTTGCCGGCTGCCACGATGCTGCCCGCGTTCATGCCACCGCCCCCCTCGAGTGCGCCGTCCCCGCTGCCGCCGATGTTGACGCCGCCGGTGGTGATGTCGCCGACGCCGCTTCCGATGCAGATCCCGCCCCCACCGAGTGCCCCCCCTGTCTTCGGTACGAACACCGCATCGCCGACACTCACGAGGCCAACCCTGCCGAGCGGACCGGCCATCCTCGAGTGTTCGGCGATCGACTATTCCTACGGGTCGGTGCAGGCCCTCTTCGGGGTTTCGCTCCGAGTCGGCGAAGGCGAACTCGTCGCTTTGCTCGGACCGAACGGTGTCGGGAAGACCACGACCCTGAGGCTGTTGGCTGGCCTCGCCAAACCGAAGGCCGGAACTGTTCACCTCGCCGGTCAAGACGTGACGAACGCCTCGGCGCCCTCGCGTGTCGCACTTGGTCTGGCCGAGATCGTCGGAGGCGAGGCGGTCTTTCCATCCATGACTGTGACCGAGAATCTGCGCACCTACGGATTCTCCTTGGGAAGCAACAGCAAGGCAGTCGACGAAGGGATGGAGCGCGCTTACGCCTTGTTCCCTCGACTGGCCGAACGCCGCCACCAACTCGCGTCCACTCTCTCTGGTGGCGAGAAGCAGATGCTTGGGCTTGGCAAGGCCGTCATCCTTCGACCGAAGATCTTGCTGATTGACGAGTTCAGTCTTGGCTTGGCGCCGGTCGTCGTCGGCGATCTGATGAAGATCGTTCGCGGGCTGAATGCGGAAGGGACAGCCGTGCTAGTCGTCGAACAGTCGGTAAACGTCGCGTTGTCGTTGGTGGACCGGGTGTACTTCATGGAGCGCGGTCGCATCACCTACGAGGGGTCCGCGCAGGCCTTGTTGGCCAACCCTGAGTTGGTCACTGCCCTGTCCCTCGGTGGAGCGCACGCTGAGAAGTTGGGCGGGGTGCCTGCGTGATAACCGATCATGTCGTTGCAGTAGGGGCGTTTGGATTCGACGTCACCGCAACCCGACTCGTCCTGGGCTTGTTCTCCGGAATCATCTACGGACTGCTCGCCGTCGGCTTGGTGTTGGTCTATCGGGCGAGCCGGTTCATCAACTTCGCCTACGGAGCGATCGGGGTCTTCGGTGCAGCGATAGTCGGGGTGCTTGCCGGCAAGGGGTACTTGCCGTACTGGATGGCATTCCCGCTCGGGATGCTGGCGGGAGCGGCCGTCGGCGGTTTGACCGAGGCGGGCCTGATCCGCCGGCTCAAGGACGCACCTCGACTCATCGGTATGGTCGTGACACTCGGGCTTGCCTCCTTCCTCGTGGTCGCGGCCTTGATCATCAACAAGGACAACGCATCGGGAAACAACTTCCCATCACCCGTGGGGCTGCCCAAGATCACGATTGCCGGTGTCGAGCTACTCGACGCCTACGTTGCGATGCTGCTGCTCACCCCGGTGTTGTTGATCTGTTTGGCGCTCTTCCTGAAGAAGTCCCGGTTCGGTCTTGCCATCCGCGCTGCTTCCGACAACTCCGATGCTGCATCGCTGGCAGGTGTCTCGGCCCCGTCGATGGTCACGCTGTCGTGGGCCATCGCCGGAGCCATCGCGGCGTTTTCCGCCACGTTGGTCTGGCCGACTCAGGGAACCGTCGGCCTGGAGACCCTGGGACCCTCGCTCCTGCTCAAGGGTTTGGCCGGAGCCGTCATCGCGCGGTTCTCGAACCTGGTTATTGCGTTCTTCTCGTCTCTGGCGCTTGGCGTTGTCGAACAAATCCTGCTGTCCAAAAGCTCGTCGGACGGCACCGTGGAACTCGTTCTGGCCGTCATCATCATCGGAGCCTTGCTGCTCCAGCCGCGGCTCTATCGGCGCGACGACGATCGGGGCGACTGGGGCAAGTTGAACCCTCCCCCCTTGCCGTCGGCCTATCAACGCGTTTTTGCCATCCGGCACATGGACAAACTCTTCGCGATCGTCTTCTTCACAGCAGTCGCACTCTTCACTCTGCGGTTGACCAATCAACAAGCGACGCTAGTGACCAGCGTCATCGCCTTTTCGATCGTGGTTCTCTCGGTGGCAATCGTCACCGGGCTCGCTGGTCAATTGTCGTTGGGTCAATTCGCTTTCGCCGGAATTGGTGCGGCCGTCTCGGTGAATGTCGTGAACCAGACCGACAACTTCTGGCTTGGAATCGCCTCCGGATGTGTGGCTGCTGGGGTTACTGCCGCGCTGGTCGGGGTCCCGGCGTTGCGGTTGAGGGGGCTGGCCTTGTCGGTGTCGACCCTGGCCTTCGCCCTCGCGACCACTCAGTGGCTGCTCCGACAGCCGTTCCTTCTCGGTGAGGGAGTTACACCGGCGCAACCGATCTTCGGCGACTACTCACTCGCCGAAGGGAAGAACTACGTACTGCTCGCCCTGGCTTTTCTCATCGTTGCGCTGATTGTGACGCGCAATGTCCGCCGTGGCGGCTTTGGCCGAGTGCTGATCTCGCTGCGCGACAACGAAGATGCGGCGCGCGCGCTCACCGTCCACGCGTCACGTCGGAAACTGCAGGTCTACGCTCTGTCAGGGGCAATTGCTGGGTTGGGTGGCGCAGTACTGGGTCACAGCCTCAGCCAACTCAACAACAGCTCATTTCCGGCAGCCACATCGATTCAAGTCGTCACGTCCTCGGTCGTCGGTGGTTTGGGGACCTTGTTCGGTCCGATCTTCGGATCGATCTATGTCAGAGGCATACCCGACTACTTCAACTTCGGCACCATCGCGCTCGCCGGTCTCACTCTTACTTGGCTCGTTCTGATCGTCGTTTCACCCTCAGGACTTGGTGGGCTAATAGCGTCCCTTCGTATCCGTATCGCGGACCTTCTGGCTCGAGCCGCGGGGATTGATCCGGCTCAGGCTCGCTTTGCCGACGCCGGCGGCGAGGCAGCAGACCGCGGGATTCGCATGTTGGACCTTCGAGGTCTACCAGCGGTTACCGGTTCGACTCGGTCCCCGATCTACGAGGCGCCCGGGCCGGGAACGCCAGCCATTCTGCAAATACGCGCCCTGTCGAAGTCGTACGGCGGTGTGAAGGCGGTAGTCGACGTCGACCTCACCGTTCGGCAGGGCGAAATCCTGGGCATCATCGGGCCGAACGGCGCCGGCAAGACAACGGTGTTCGAGATGGTCGCCGGCTATGTGAAACCCGACGCGGGTGCTGTTCTCTTCGCCGGGCGCGATGTGACTTCGCGCTCGCCTGAAAGTCGGGCGTCGATGGGCTTGGTGCGTTCCTTCCAGAGCGCCCGATTGTTCCCCACCATGACAGTGCTGGACACGGTCGCTGTGGCGGAGGAGGCAAGACATCGCACCAGGATCACGTCGTCACTGCTGGGGCTTGGGCGCGCAGAGAAGGCGAAGTACGCCCAGGCCCGCGATCTCATTGACGTTATGGGATTGGGCGCCCTGGCCTACAAGCCCGTCGGTCAACTCTCGACGGGGATGCGGCGGATGGTCGAGCTCACCGCCCTGCTTGCGTTGGACCCAACGGTGTTGTTGTTGGACGAACCCGCTGGTGGCATTGCGCAGAGCGAAGGAGACGTTCTCGTCCAACTGTTCAACACGGTACGTCGCGATCTCGGGACAACCCTGGTGGTGATCGAGCACGACCTGCCGCTGTTGTTCCGTCTCGCCGATCGCCTGGTCGCGATGGAGCTCGGAGCGGTGATCGCTGAGGGCAGTCCCCAGGAAGTGCGCAACCACCCCGACGTCATCCGGTCCTACCTCGGTGGTGAGGTTGCCGCTGTCGAGCGGTCCGGCGTCTTGGTCCACGCCGGCGCACCGGTATCGGCATCCGTGACTCACCAGCACGTCCCGGTCCACCAAGCACCGGCGCCGCCGACGTTTGCCCCGCACGCGGCACCGATTCCGCCGCCGCCGATCTCGCTCCCACCCGTCGCCCCAGTCCCAACATCGGTTGCGGCGCCACCGATCCCATCGGCGTACGTATCCGCAGCCGTGACGACTCAGGAGTGGCCGACCCCGACATCTCCGCCACCGTCCTACGAGCAGGCGTCACCGACGATCTTGCCCGGAGTGCCGGCGGAGCGCCCCTACCGCGACCCCGCCTACGACCCGCTGACGGATCCACTTCCGCCGGAGTAGTCCTCTGCTAAGTCAGGTGAGGATCGGTCGCAAGATGTAGAAACTTGCTGCTGCAATCAACGCTGACATAGGCAGCGTGAGGACCCAGGCCCACGCGATGTTGACACCAACGCCCCAGCGAACGGCCGACAGCCGTTTCGTGGCGCCGACACCCATGATCGAGCCGGTGATTGTCTGCGTGGTCGAGATAGGCGCCTTGAAGACGAACGCCGTGATGAAGAGCAGCGACGCCGCGACAGACTCAGCCGCAAACCCGCGGGCTGGATCGAGGTGAATGATGCGGCGGCCCAGGGTCCGCATGATGCGCCATCCACCGGCGTACGTGCCGAGGCTGATCGCGGCCGCGGACGAGGCCACCACCCATACCGGAATCGTCGTGGTATTGGCGGGTAGGTAACCGCCGGTGATCAGCGCGAGCGTGATGATTCCCATCGTCTTCTGTGCGTCCTGAAGTCCGTGCCCCAGCGACATCGCAGCGGCCGACCCGACCTGCGCGATTCGGAACCCACGCTGAGTCCGATTGGGGTTCCTGTTGCGGAAGCCCCAGAGGATCCCCAGCATCAAGGCATACGCCAGCAGGAAGCCGACAATCGGCGAGAGGATCATCGGAATGATGACCTTTTCGACGACGACGTTCCATTTGACGGTCGTTGCGGCCGCCAATGATGCGCCGACGATGCCGCCGATGAGTGCTTGCGATGACGACGAGGGCAGGCCTAACCACCACGTGATGAGATTCCACGCAATCGCGCCGAGCAGGGCGGCAATGATCATGACGAGGCCGACGTTGCCGGCCTGGGGACTCGTGATCGACGCGATCGTGTTGGCCACTCCCTGGCCCAGGAAGGCGCCCACGAAGTTGAAGAACGCTGCCATCAGAAGCGCGATTCGAGGAGTCAGTGCGCGTGTCGATACCGATGTCGCGATCGCATTTGCGGCGTCGTGGAACCCATTTGTGTAGTCGAAGCTCAACGCGATCGCGATGAGCACGACGACGAGCCCAAGGTACATTTGAGGTCAGGATTCCTTGACGGCGATGCTCTCGACGACATTGGCCACGCGCTCGAAAGCATCTGCGGCGGCTTCGAGCGCCTCTGCGACGTCCTTGAGCTTGAGTACCGTCATTGCGTCGTACTCGCCCCCGAATAGCTTTGCGAGCAAGCGCCGATGGGACTGGTCGGCTTGATTCTCGAGGCGATTGACCTCGATCCAGTACTCGGCGAGATCACGCATCGTCCGCAGGCGCGGCATGGCATCGAGGGTGAGTTCGGCGGCTCGATTCAGTACGCCAACGACGTCGGCGAACTCGGGGGGGAACTCCGCGACGTTGTAGAGCGAGACCAACTCGACGGCGGCCTCCATTTCGTCGATGACATCGTCCATCGCGGAAGCGAGCCGGTAGATGTCTTCACGATCGAACGGTGTGACAAACGTGGAGTTCGCTGCCTGGAAGATCTCATGGGTGATCTCATCGCCGGCGTGCTCGGCGTCGCGTGACTTTGCCGCGATCTCTGGCCGTTGGTCAGCGGGAGCACCCAGTAACTCGGTCAGCAGCCCTGCTGCGACGACATGTTGCTCGGCCATGCGGGTGAAGAGGGTGTAGAAGATGGGCGTTTGGGGCGTGAGACGCACCGAGGGCTCCCTGAGGCGACGGACAATCGCGGGTGACTGTAGGTCACCTGCTATGGGCGCGAGTGGCTGGCGATGGTTCCTGGCCGGAACATCCAAACGGTATCGACATGGTGATCGACTTGCTGGCTCAGCGCCCTTGGTACCCCATTCGTTCGGAGAGCCGACCGACCGTTCCCTGTAGCAGCTCGACCGCGTGATCCAGGTTGGCGCGGAACCGTTCGGCCGGACCGGCGACCGAGATCACCGCTGCCGGGTGACCCTCGTGGTCGAGCACCGGTGCCGCCGCCGAGGCGGCTCCCACCTGCCGCTCGCCGAACGAGACGGCGTACCCGCGCGCTCGGATTTCCTCGAGTTCGGATCTAAGCGCCGTCGGCTCAGTGATTGTCGCGTCGGTGAGGGGACCAAGACCGTTGCGGGAGATGTAGGAATCGATCTCCTCTGGGGACAGGAAGGCGAGGAAGGTCTTGCTCGAGGCGCCTGCGTGCAGTGGGTAGGGGGTGCCCAGCGCGACTTCCATCCGGACCTCTCGGTCGGGAACGACCTGATCGACATACATACGTACGTCGCCGGAACGAATGGACAAGGTCGCCGTTTCGCCAGCGGCTTTGGACAACGCGCGTAATTCGTCGGTGGCCAGGGTGCGTACGTCGATTCCGGAGAGGTACGCGCGGGAGAGTGACAGCGCAGCTGAACCCAAGCCATAGCGGCGGGTCTCCGGATTGAGTTCGACGAGATGACGGGTGCGCAGCGAGGTCAAGATCCGGTGCACGGCTGCCTTGGACAGACCGAGTTCGCCGGCGATTTCGGTGACACCGAGATTGGTGCGGTTCTGGCTTCCGAACAACAGCAGTACGTCAATGGCTCGTTCGACCGCAGCGATGGACTGGCTTCCACCCGGGGTCCCTTGGGCGGGCTGTTCTGACGGCGTGGGTGGATCCGACGACGCGGGCGGTTGGGCCGTGCCGACGGTGGATGGTGGGGTTGCCTCGCCAGTGACCATGAGTCCCCTTATCGGGTGGCACCCAGGACGTTGGGCACCGTGTGAGTCTAGATCCAAGTTCCACCAGGTGAAACGACCTCCGGACGCTGTGCCTCGGTGGGTCGTGCGGCACCAGCATTTGTCGGACTCTGTGTGGGACCCGCGCTGGAGGAAGGAAGCCACCGCCGACGCTCCCCGGGAGGCGAGCGCAGCGCGCACACCAGGACTCGGTACCTTGACCCCCGGTTCTAGGCCTATTCTACGTTGTCATGTAACGGTGTTCCACTTGATGGAACCGGTGGTGATGGAGGTGCTCGTGTCGGTCGACACTGGAACCTTCAAGTCTGTCCTGGGGCAATGGCCCTCCGGCGTCACGGTCGTCACGACCCTGCACGGAGGTCGCCGACACGGCATGACCGCCTCGTCGTTCTCGAGCGTGAGTTTGGACCCGCCATTGGTGTCGGTATGCCTCGCGCGGAACATCTGGACGCATGACCTGATCAGCGAATCCGGAGTTTTCGCCGTGAACATCCTGGCCAAGGACCAAGCGGACATCGGGAAGCGGTTCGCCGGCATGTTGGGTGACGAGCCGGGACAGCGTTTTGACGGTCTTGACGTACTGACCGCCGAGACCGGCTGCCCGTTGTTGGGTGAGGCCCTGGGTTGGGTTGACTGCAAAGTCGTGTATGCCTACCCCGGTGGCGATCACACGATCTTCGTCGGAGAAGTGCTCGCAGCGGATACTCCACGACTCACCGCACCCTTGCTCTTCCATTCACGGGCGTGGGGTCAGTTCGCGGATCAACTTCCCGAAGATGCGGTCGTTGTCGACACCGGAGTCGCTGCTGCCCTGCGCGATCGCGGGATGGCTCCGGGCACTGTCGCATCAACGCTGACGTCATTGCGGCATGCAGGAATTGCCACGCGAGTCCTCGACCTGGTCGACGGTCCGCCCGCCGGAATGGACATCACGCATCTCAACCGCACCGAGTTGCCGGAGTCTGCGGCGGGGGCGTGGGCCCGAGTCGCAAGTGTGGCTCATGTCGCCACCATCGCGCCGTACGCACTCGAGGGTGTCGATGTGGCCATCGAGCTGCCCTCAATGCACGCGTTGACGGGCACCGAGCGGGCCGCCGAGATCAGTCTGGCCTTCGCGAACACCCGCGCGGTGGTCGACTATGCACGCGAAGAAGGACTGGCCGTGCGCCTTGAGATCCCGGCTGCGTTCAACGCGTTGACAACCGAGACCACTGTCGCGGCGGTTGTTGCCGCGGTGGAGTTGAGCCCGGACGTCATCGTTCTGGTAGATGACGGGACTGCGACTCCGTTGTCGGTCCGCGAGGTGCTGCAAGACGTCGTCAGCCGAGCTCGTCCGGTTCCGCTGGCCGCGCGGTTGTCCGATCAGACCGGACTTGGGTTGGCCAACGCGCTCACGGCGATGAAGTCCGGCGTACGGCGGCTGGACAGCACGCTCGGCGGGATCGGCGATTCCATCGCAACTGAGGACGCACTGCATCTCCTGGATACCCTCGAGGTCACCGTTCTCGCAGATCGCGGTGCGGTCGTGCGGGCTGCAATTGCCCTTGAGACCGCCTGGGGGGAACCCCTGCCCGGGCGCACGTATCGCCTGCAGACCACGCTCGCCCACGGGTCCTGAACTCGAACACACCGCACTCTGGAGGAAAACATGACGACACAGCTCACCGCAGAGCGCTTGATCGAGGACATGACCGACGCGGAACGCGCACGAGCGCAGATCGTCGAGGACATCCTGCCCATCGTGCGCGAAGCTGCAGCCGAAGCCGATGCCCGAGGTGAGTTCCCCGAGCGCACGATGAAGGCGATCAGCAGTTCCGGGCTGCTCGGGCTCGTGGTCCCCGAGGAGTACGGCGGTCTCGGTGGCTCCCTACGCGATCTCGCCGCCACGACGTACACGTTGGGGACTGCGTGCGGCTCGACCGCCCTGGCCTACTTCTTCCACTGCTCGTCGTCATCGCGCGGCCTTCTGCCCCTCGGCGCGATCGAAGCCGGTCTCTACACGCCGGAGGAAGAGCCGGTGGTTCGCGCGTTCGCCGAGAAGGTGCTGACCTCGATGGGTCGCGAAGGCAAGTGGATCGGCAACTTCGCCTCCGAAGCGGTGAAGGCCAGCAATGCCAACGTGTTGATCCAGACGGAGGCCACGCGTACCGATGGCGGTTGGTTGCTCAATGGGACCAAGTCGTTCGGTTGCTTGACCGGAAGCGCGGACTACTACTTGGTGACAGCACGGTTGACCGACGTCGAGGGTCTCGATGCGCTGACCCTGTTCTTGGTCGATCGTCAAAGTGATGGGGTACGCAACCGGCAGAACTGGAATGGCCTGGGCATGCGTGCCTCCGGCAACCACGGCATCATTCTCGAGAACGCTTTCGTTCCCGACGACTTGGCGCTCACGATCCCCGGTGCGTTCATGCGCGCAACGACGGTCGCACGGGGTTCCTGGGTCGGCAATCAGGTCGCCATCGCCACGATCTATGTCGGCCTCGCGCGAGGTGCGTACGACTTCGCCCTGGATCGGGTGCTGACGCAGAAGTTCGCTGACACTGATCAGCCCATCGCCTCCTCCCCGATGCATCAAGTCATCATCGGTAACACCGAACAGATCCTCGAAGACATTCACCTGTGGGGTCGTCGCCAGTTGCTGCTGGAGTCCAGTGAGGTCGAAATCCTCTCCAAGCAGGACGTGGTCAAGATGTGGCGACTGTCGAAGGGAACCATCTGCGAAGGTGCGTTCCAGGTCGCGGCGAACTCCATCAAGATGTGCGGTACGTCGGGCGCACTCCTCGACAACGTGCTCGGTCGCGCGATGCGCGACACCACTATGGGTCTCGTGCAGGCGTTCCCCGTGGAGCGCGGCAAGCTCGACCTCGCCAAGATGGTTGTGGACCACGAGGGTGGCGCGGGCTTCACGACGATCAAGAAGAATTCGGACTCCTGAGCGCGTGAGTGCTTCGGCCCCTCGCGTCACGGACTCCGCCGCGGGCTCGGTCGTCGACAACCTCTGGTTGTTCCGAGGCGTGTGGCGAGATGTCATCTCGGGCCATGCACTTGACGGATCGCCGTTGAACGACGACCCGCACGGCGGAAGCCCGGGACCACTCCCGTACGAGCAGTTGGTGTATCTCGACTTCGACGGCGAGAGTTTCGTGCAGACCAACGTGGTGCTTGCGGGACGACCTGCACAGCAGCGGACGTTCCGGGGACTGATCGTGAATGGCGTGCTGGAGTTCGATCGGCTGGGGCCCCATGCTCCGCGCATGTTGGGCGTCTCGGGAGGTCCGGGCGTACTCGTGTTTCTTCCCTCCCGCTGCGACGAAGCGGCGACAACCCGCTTCTATGACCCCGACTACATTCGCCACCTCGGTGGTGACCAGCGCACACGTACGACAACGCTCTATCGCGAGGGGTCGTTGCGACGGATCCTCACCGTGAGGGGGACACGCGTCAGCACTGACCCGGCCCGTCGCGTACCCGATGACCCAAGGGGCCAATCAGGTCCCGTCCACGAGGGTGAGACGCTGACCCGCGTCTATCTGCCCGCAGACATGCACAACGAAGCACGAGAGCCGCAGGAGGACTGATGACCGAGACCCCGTCGACCGCTGTCGAGGTACCGGCGGTACGCCAGCTGATCGATGGTCAGTGGGGGAGTCCGTCAGTGGATCTGGGTGTCGACTTGGAGAACCCCAACACCGGTACGGTCATCTCGCGGCAGCGAGCGACGGCCGATGCCGACGTCGAGCGGGTCGCAGCAGCGGCGTCTCGAGTTCACGACAGCGGTTCGTGGTCGTCCCTGCCCGCCAAGGAGCGCGCGGACCACCTCGAGGCGATCGCGGATGGGTTGGACGCCGAGGCCCTGAGCATCGCTGCGCTGGAGTCCCTTGGAACCGGGGCAATCATCCGCACGACTGGGATGCTCGCCTTCGTCATCAATGGCGGCGCCTTCAGGCTCGCGGCCACGCTGCTGCGCGAAGGCATCTTGTCCTCGACCATGGACGGACCGACCGGGAAGCCGGCCGAGATCCACCATCTTCCGTGGGGACCTGCGTTGTCGTTGGTGCCGTGGAATGCGCCGGCCCCCATGGCCGCGCACAAGTTGGCGAACTCGTTGGCTGCGGGATGCCCGTCGATTCTGAAGCCGAGCGAGTGGGCGCCGTACGGCACCTCGACCCTCGGTGAGGTCATCGACCGAGTTCTGACCGAACGAGGTGTCGCGGCCGGCACGTTCCAGATGGTCCAGGGCGGCCCGCACGTGGGCGGCCTCCTCGTCAACGACCCACGAGTGCGCGCCATCTCGTTCACCGGTGGACTCGGCGGCGGTCGCGCGATTGCAGCAGCGTGTGCGTACGACTTCAAACCGGCGCAACTCGAGCTCGGCGGCAACAACGCGATCGTCGTTCTGGACGACGCCGACGTCGACGCTGCGGCCGAAGGGATCGTCGATTTGATGACGCAACTCAACGGTCAGTGGTGCCGTGCCCTGGGCCGGCTGATCCTGCCCGACGGGATTGCTGACGACGTACTGGCCGCAGTGAGCGAGCGCCTCGCGCACGTACGCATTGGCGATTCGCTCTCACCTGAGAGCGACATGGGTCCGATCGTTCACTCCGCACACCTGGCGACATTGACGAACCGCGTCGCGGAACTGGTGGGCAACGGCGGAACCGCTCATTCATCGACGCCGCTTCCCGATCTGGGTGGGAACTTCTTGGCGCCAACCCTGATCACCGGTGTGTCCAGTGCCGACGCGAGGGATGAGATCTTCGGGCCCGTCGCCACCGTGCATCGCGCGGCCAGTGACGCCGAATTGGTCGGACTCGCCAACGACACCCCCTTCGGGCTCGAGGGGTACGTCTTCGCCGGTGACGAAGGACGAGGACTCGAAGTCGCGCGTCAGGTCCGCGCCGGAGGAGTCAAGGTCAACGGTTCGACGATGTTGTCGCTCAATCTCTTTGCGCCCCGGCCCGCGTGGGGTCTTTCCGGCCAGGGAGCGGAGGGCACCCGCGAGACGTTGCTGTTCTTCACCAACTCACGGGTAGTCGGAGTTGAGAACCTCTCTGCTGCCGATTTGGCAAGGATGGCTGGCTGATGACATCGGTGCTTTCGACGGTTGACGGCATCGTCAACCCCGACCACCCCGGCGCCCTCAACGATCTGCGCGTGGTCGAGATGGGTGTACTGCTCGCGGGACCCTTTGCGGGGCAGTTGTTCGCCGACTTCGGCGCCGAGGTCATCAAACTCGAACCACCCGGTGTCGGCGATCCCATGAGGGAGTGGGGGCGTGAGAAGCCGCATGGTCGTTCGCTGTGGTGGCCGGTTGTCGCACGCAACAAGAAGTCAGTCACGCTGAACCTTCGCGAAGCCGACGGTCAGCAGATCGCGCGCGACCTTCTGGCCAAGTCCGATCTGCTGATCGAGAACTTCCGGCCGGGCACGCTGGAGCGGTGGAACCTTGCCCCCGAGCAGTTGTGGGAGATCAACCCCAAACTCGTCGTGCTTCGGGTGACCGGGTTCGGTCAGACCGGACCGATGGCTCCCCAACCCGGGTACGGCGCGATCGGTGAAGCAATGGGTGGTCTTCGCTACGTGATCGGCGAGCCGGACCGTATGCCCGCGCGCGCCGGGATCTCGATCGGTGACACCCTGGCCGCGACGTTCGGCGCGCTGGGTGCCCTCATGGCTTTGCACGCCCGTGAACGCACCGGCCGCGGGCAGGTCGTGGACTCGGCGATCTACGAAGCCGTACTCGCGGTGATGGAGTCACTCGTCAGCGAGTACGACAAGGGTGGCTACATCCGTGAACGCACGGGTCCGATCCTGCCCAACGTGTCACCGAGCAACGTGTATCCGACCAAGGACGGCATGGAGATCCTCATCGCCGGTAACCAGGACACGGTGTTCCGTCGACTGGCCGAGGCGATGGGACGCAGCGAGCTCGCCGACGACGGGCGCTACGCCACGCACACGGCGCGCGGCGCGAACCAGACTGAACTCGACGACCTGATCGCCGAATGGACCCGTTCGTTGACGGCCGCTGAGGTCGAGGGACTCATGCGGGAGTACGGCGTACCGCACGGAAAGATCTACCGCGCGCCGGAGATGCTTGATGACGAGCACTTCAAGGCACGCGAGGCGATTGTGCGGGTCGCACACAACCAGTTCGGCGATCTCGCGATGCAGAACACTTTCCCGAAGTTGTCTGCGACACCCGGTGAGATTCGATGGGCCGGACCTGAATTGGGTGAACACACCGACGCCGTCCTCGGTGGCCTACTGGGTCGATCCGCAGATGAGTTGTCCGCACTTCGCGACGCCGGGGTGATCTGAGCAGTGCCCGATGTCGTCGGGTGGCGTTCCAAGGTCGCGGTGATCATCCCGTCGACGAATACCGTTGTCGAACATGACGTCGCGCTGATGAAGCCTGCGGGCGTCACGTTCCATTCCGGTCGGATGCACATCACCTCACCCGGTCTTGCTGACGACAGGGAATTCGAGGAGTTGTTGGTTCAGATCAACGCGACGATCGACGATGCAGTAGATCGCGTGCTGACGTGTGCACCGGATTACCTGATGATGGGAATGTCGGCGGGCACGTTCTGGGGTGGCGTGCAGGGTAATGCTGACTTCGTCGACCGCATGCAAGCGCGGTCGGGGTTGCCCGTGTCGACAGGTGCTTCGGCGTGCCGTGCTGCACTGGAACGTTACGGAGTCTCGCGTATCGCGGTGTTCTCGCCGTACCAGCCGGTTGCCGATGTCCAGGTCGGGCAGTACTTCCGCGAAGCTGGCTTCGACGTTGCTGCCATCACCGGTCTGCGGTGTGTGAGTGCGACGGCGATAGCGCAAGTGACACCTGGGCAAATTGCCGAAACGATTCGGGAGATCGACGGCCTCGACGTCGATGCGATCGTGCAGGTTGGAACCAACCTGTCATTTGTCCGCCAGGCCGACGCTCTCGAGGGGTATCTGGGGAAGCCGGTCGTGGCGATCAACGCCGCGACTTTGTGGCACACCATGCGTGCGCAGGGGTTTGATGACCGAATCGAAGGAGCCACCCGACTCCTGCGTGACTTCTGATGGAAGCGGGAGGCCGACTGTGGCTGATGCAGTGACTCGGTTGCGTGCATCGTTGGCAACCGGCAACGTCGTCCAGGCGCCAGGCGTGTTTGATGCAGTGAGCGCGCGGCTCGCGACCGAGGCAGGGTTCGACTGCCTGCATCTGTCCGGAGCCGTGACGTCTGCGGTGGAACTCGGCCTGCCCGACCTCGGCTACCTTCATGGGACCGATGTCGCTCAGTTGGCGCGACGCATCACTGGGGTGACAAACGTCCCTCTCATTGCGGACGCGGACACCGGCTACGGCAACGCGTTGCACGCGCGTCGCACCGTCGAGCAGTACGCACGGGCCGGCATCGCGGGCCTGCACATTGAAGACCAGGTGAGCCCCAAACGATGTGGACACATGGCTGGCAAGGCCGTGATCCCGCGTGACGAGGCCGTGCAGAAGATTCGAGCCGCCTCAGAAGCCGATGCGGATCTGGTGGTGATCGCGCGCACCGACGCGCTGAGCGTGCTCGGGATCGACGAAGCCATCTCCCGGGTTCAGGAGTATGCCGAAGCAGGCGCCGACTTGATCTTTGTTGAAGGCGCAACCAACGAGGAGATGCTTGATCACATCCATCAAGCGGTCCCTGATGTGGGCAAGGTCATCAACGTCTCCGAGGCAGATGCCGCATTGAAGCCGCTACCCCTGGATGTGCTCGCGTCGTGCGGCGTACGGCTCGCGCTTTATCCGGTGGCGCCGCTTCTGGCGGCTGCCTTCGCGGCCAGGAATGCGTATGCCGCGATCCGCAGGGATGGCAATGCGGCAGCGGTCGCGCGCGCGAGCTGGGATGAGCTCACGGACCTGCTTGCGTTGCCTGAGCTGTTGGACTTGGAGAAGAGGTACGTGTGAGCAGCTCCGATCTGATCGAGCGGGAGAATCCAGCACATCCGGGGGAGATCGTCGGCTCCGTCAGGCTCACCGCGCCTGCGTCGGTCGATGCGATCGTGAGTGCCGCTGACGTCGCGCAACAAGACTGGGCGACGCACACGCTTGAACACAGATGCGCGCACTTGACCGCCGCCGTGGCGTCACTCACCGAAGATCGCGTTGACGAATTGGCCAACGTGCTGGCGCGCGAACTCGGCAAGCCGCTGCCCGATTCACGCGGCGAAATCGGGTTCGCTGCGGTATTCCTGCGTTATTGCATCGAGTCAGCCCCGGCGGTCCTGGCCGAGCACGAGATCGACGACGAAGCGGGCCGGTTGTCGTTTCGCAAGGTGCCGTACGGCGTCGTCGCCGCCATCACTCCGTGGAACGCACCCGTCATCTTGTCCATGCTCAAGATCGCCCCGGCGCTGGTGGCGGGAAACGCGGTCGTCGTGAAGCCGTCACCGTACGCGCCGCTTGCGATCACGGGTGTCATCGAGTCGTTGGCTGCGACCTTGCCGGACGGCTTGCTCCAAGTCGTCCACGGCGGGCCTGAGACAGGTGAAGCGCTCATTGCTCATCCGCTCGTGCGCAAGATTGCGTTCACCGGCGGAAACGCGGTGGCCAAGGCGATCGGCAAGGCGGCAGCTGTGGCCATCACTCCGACCGTGATGGAGCTCGGGGGCAATGACGCAGCGATATTCCTGGACGATGCAGTTCTCGACGACGCAGCCTTCGATCGGATCGTCACCGCGTCGTATGCCACGTCGGGTCAGGTGTGCATGGCGAGCAAGCGCATCTACGTGCACCGCGCCCGATACGACGAGTTCGTGACCGGCTTCGTCGCGGCTGCTGGGCGGATGGTGCGTCTGGGGGACCCGTTGGTCGAGGGGGTCACAGTTGGTCCGGTCGTGAATCGTGCGGCTCGGGAACGTCTCGAGAAGTTGATCGCGGAGGCGGCCGCATCAGGGGGGCAAGTCATCGACGTCGGAGTCGTGGATCCCTCGACGACTGACGACGGTTACTACGTGCGTCCGCGCCTGGTGCTTGGTCTCTCCGATCACGAGAGGTTGGTGTGCGAAGAACAATTCGGTCCCGTTGTGCCCGTGTTGGTCTACGACGACGTCGACGAGGCAATCGAGCGGGCAAATGCCGGCGAACTCGGACTCGGCGCGAGTGTGTGGAGCGCCGACGAATCGCGTGCGTTCGGCATCGCGGCACGGCTCGAAGCCGGCTTCGTCTTCATCAACACGCACAACCGAACCGGAATGAGCATGCGGGCTCCGTTCGGGGGAGTGAAGAAGTCCGGGTTCGGCCGGGAGTACGGAGACGAGGGCTTGCTCGAGTACGTGCAGACCTGTGTCACTCACGCCCCGGCGTTGTTCCGCGCCGGCGCCGACCCCGAGGCGACCGCCCGGGCATCCCGGGCGTACCCCGGCCAATAGCCCGGCCAATAGCCCGGCCAATAGCCCGGCCAATAGCCCGGCCGCTCGGTCCCGATGAAGGTGCCCCAGGCTGCGCTAGGGGCAACTATTCCTCCCCAACGGCGGACTTCGCGTGTCTGCACTAACGATCAATCCCCTGTCCGGGGATTCCGCGTGGCTGTTCGGTGGCGACACCGCAGAGATGCTGCGACACGTACGCCGGGAAAGCGCACCGCCGCGGCAGAACCTGAACCTCGCGACCCGCGCCTACACGTAGATTCGGCTACTCATCTTCGTAGTCGACAACGACGCGGCTGGTCAGCAAGGGACGCAACCACGCACCGAACTCCTGATGGACGGGGTGCGCCTGGTAGGCCTTCAACTCATCGACGTCGGCGTGGGTCGTGATGAGTACGGCGTCGTGAGACACCTCAGTGCCCAGGGAGTCCAACCCGACCATCAACGAACGGATCTGCGGGATCTGCGCCGGGAGAGCCTCAAGCCGCGTCTTGGCTTCGTCACGGTTGCTCGGGTCGGCGAACTTGAAGATGACGATGTGAGTGATCACTGAACGCTCCGATGTATAGGCGAGGGAGTCGACGGTCGGCTATCGGGCGAGTGCTGCGAAGTGCGCCAACGCGTCGGCTTCGCTCACAACATCGCCGTACTTCGCATTCATGTCAAAGAGATTGGCTTCGTGCGGTCGTACGTCGCGATCGCCGCAAGCATCTGCGACGACGATCGGGATCAAGCCCGAGGACACTGCATCGACGCACGACGCGCGGACACAGCCGGATGTAGAGAAGCCGCACAGGACGACGGTGTCGATGCCCTCGGCGTGCAGTTCCTCGGCCAGCCCTGTTTCGAAGAACGCGGACGGGTACTGCTTCACGACGATGCGCTCGCCCGCAGCCGGCCGGACGTCGACGAGGAAGTCGCCGAGTGGATTTCCGCGAACGAAGGCCTGCAGTGCCCCGACCTTGCGGAAGAAGACACCACCGTCGGCCCCACCCGGCTCGTACTCGACCTTGGTCCAGATCACTGGGATCCTGGCCACGCGGGCTGCAGCCGTCAGGCGCCCGATGGACGCCGCAGCCGCCTCCACGCCGGCGTACAAGGGCGACTCGGGATCCACGTATGCGCGGCACACGTCGATCGCGATGACCGCGGGTCGAGCACCCCAGCCCAGGTGTCCGGAGAAACCGGCAGCGCTGTAGTCGGAGTCAAGGTCGGTGGCTTCACGGACGACCGGGTCGCCTGCCGGACCAGTGGTCACCTGCTCACCTTCCCGCCGTCGGCTCGCTTCCGGGGCGGAGTGTAGTGTGCTGAAACGCTGTTCCACTACGGGTCCCAAGCCGACTCAGGTCGGTGAAGTCACTGCGCTGGCACGGTCCGCGATGCAAGGTTCGTGCCGTCCAGGCGCGAGGGCCGGGGTCGTCCAGGGAGGAGTCTGATGAGCGCCTCACCAGACGTAGCGATCGTGGATGTCGCGGCGCGCGACGGGCTGCAGAACGATCCGGCGATCCTTTCCACGCGGCAGAAGATCGACCTCATCACCAAGTGCCTCGATGCGGGCTTGCTGCGTCAGGAGGTCGCGTCGTTCGTCAACCCGAATCGGGTTCCGCGCATGGCTGATGCGGAGGCGGTGCTCGAGGGTCTGCCTGACCATGAGGGTGCGTCCTACATCGGTCTGGTACTGAACCTTCGCGGGTTCGAACGCGCGCGGCTCACCCGAGTCGACGAAGTCAACATGGTGGTCGTTGCGAGCGAGACCTTCAGCCAGCGCAACCAAGGCATGAGTACGGATGACGCGGCCAAGACGGTCGAGGCTGTGGTCCCGCTGGCGCGCGACGCAGGAATCATCCCGACCGTCACAATCTCCGCCGCGTACGGCTGTCCGTACGAAGGCGTAGTCCCTACGAGTCGCGTGGTAGCGCTGGCCGAGCGGATGGCT
>Ga0315278_10001189_pt1 | contig 22628 bp, 31 predicted proteins | sample YL17G06_0_MG_FD_203880 | JGI IMG/M metagenome (GOLD analysis project Ga0315278, IMG submission 203880) | Sediment microbial communities from Yellowstone Lake, YNP, Wyoming, USA - YL17G06_0 | ecosystem: Environmental > Aquatic > Freshwater > Lake > Sediment | place: USA: Wyoming | collected... | reverse complement strand
ACATCGCGGCCTAACCGGGCGTTCAACACGGACGTCCCGTGGGCAGCGCTTCGCGCCGGCCCGCGGGCCGCCGGTTAACTGGTACGTTGGGCGGCTAGATGTCCGTTACTGAAATAGGAGAAGAACAAATGGCGGCGTTTCGTGTCTTCCTTGTAGTCGTGCTCGTTTGCCTGGGCGGCTACACGCTGGTGGTTGGAGCTAGTCATGGCTGGAATCTTCTACCCATTTTCTTTTCGAACATTGCGGCCATGACTTGGTCGGGCCAGTTCAACCTCGACTTCACGACGTTTCTGGCCCTGTCCGGTTTGTGGTTGGCATGGCGGCACCACTTCTCCGCTGGAGGCCTTGTTTTGGGGGTCCTTGGTTTCTTTGGCGGCATGATGGTGCTTGCTCCGTACCTGTTGTACGCGAGCTACCAGGCGAACGGTGACGTAAGAATCCTTTTGCTCGGAAACACGCGGGCCGACAACTGAGCCGTGCCGCCGCCCAGCAAATCGCTCCAGCCGACACCGCTTCGAGCCGCGGCTGAGCTCAATCGTTGGGCGTCTTGGGCAAGCTGCCGTCAATCGGCGTAGAATTTGTGTGGCAATTTGGAGGCCGCGAAAATGGAAACCCAGCTCGAGATCTTGGAGGCGGAGGCATTAATGCTCACGCTTGGTGAGCGCGCCGCGCTCGCCCAACGGTTGCTGGCCAGCCTCGACGAGGGCGCGGAGATCGAGGACGCGTGGGCGGCCGAGATCGAACGTCGCATCGCCGACGTCGAGAGCGGAGCGGTTCAGGTCATCCCGATCGCGGAGGCCCTGGCGCAGGTGCGTGCCGCACTGAAGTGAAGCTGGTCATTGTTCCTCTCGCGCTCGGCGAGTTGCACGATGCTGCCGCCTTTTAAGCCGCGAGCGCGAATACCGAGCTCGGCCTCGCGTTACTCGCCGAGTTTGACCGGGCGGTACGGGGTATTTTGGCAAATCCCCTCGTCGGCGCGGTCTTCCGTGGTACCCGGCGTCGGTATGTTCTTCGCCGGTTCCCCTACAGTGTTTTCAATCAAGTTACGTCCGACGAAATTCGGCTCGTTGCGGTCGAACATCATCGGCGGCGCTCTTTGTATTGGGCAGGCCGCAAGTTGCTCTCTGCAACGAGTTCCGGGCAAGACGCCCAACCCGGCGTTGAACCGGACGTCCCGCAAGCAGGCCGCCGGTTAACTGGTACGTTAGGCCGCTCAGAGCTTCGTTGCGACGCAACTTGACGGACCGTATCCACTCGGATACGATATGCCGGTGAATCAAATTCAGCAGACCGACATCTTCGGTATTTGGCTTTCCGGTCTGCGGGACATGCGTGCAAAGGCCCGCGTGCTTGCCCGGCTTGATTCGGCCCGCCTCGGCAATCTCGGTGACGTTCGAAGTGTCGGCGCCGGCGTGAGCGAGATGCGAGTTGACGTCGGCGCCGGCTACCGCGTGTATTTCACGCGGCGCGAGGGTGTCCTGATCATATTGCTGTGTGGCGGCGACAAAACAACTCAGGCCAAAGATATCGCCCGAGCAAAGCGGATGGCGGGCGCCATTGAGTGAGGTCAAATGAAGCGTATCAAACTACGGGATTTTGATGCCAGCGCGTATCTCGACAATGACGAGGTGATCGCCGAATACCTGACGGCGGCGCTAGAGGATGGAAACCCCGATGTGTTCTTGGCTGCGATTGGTAATGTCGCTAAGGCCCGTGGAATGACCGCGATCGCCGAAAGTTCCGGCCTGGGGCGCGAAAGTCTGTACAAGGCCTTTTCGCCTGGCGCAAAACCGCGCTATGACACGGTGCTCAAGGTGCTCCAGAGCCTTGGCGTGAAACTTAACGTCACAGCATAGGCGGCGCACTGAGCCGCGGCCTAACTCGGCGTTCGAGGGGACGCGCCGGGGAAGGACTTCAACTTGTCGCATGTCATCGCGGCGCGCCCCTCAACTGGTACGCTAGGCCGCGTTGAGCACATATCGAGGAGCCAGTGAAGCGAATTGTCTACGCGATGCTTGTACTTGGGGTCTTTTCGAGCGATGGGCGTGCCGAGGTTTCGGCGGGCGCGAGCAAAGCTCAAATCTGCCTGACGTGCCACCAACCCCAACATCGATTGGCCGCGATGCCATTGTTGGAGGGGCAGCCCGCAGACTACCTTTACGTTCAACTCAAAGCGTACAAGGACAAGACGCGCACCGACCCGACAGCGACGATGCCATCGTCCGCGGCGAATCTGACCGATCTCGATATGCGCGAGATCTCCTCGTTTCTCGCGACACAAACGGCGCCAAGTGTTGCCTATCAGGTCGATTCGGCCAAAGCCGTCTTGGGGCAGAACAAAGCCATCGTATTGGCCTGCGGCAACTGTCACGTAACGGACCGAAACGCCGCAACCGCATTGCCGCGCCTGGCGGGCCAGGCAGTTGGCTACGCGGTGGCGCAACTCCAAGCATTTGCCACTGGGACACGGACACATGGCGTTGGCTCGCAGGCGGCGCCCGTTGTCTCTCTGACTAACGCTGACATCGAAGATCTCGCCAACTATTTTGCGCAATTGAACTGACGCGGCCTAACCCGGCGTTCAACGCGGACGTCCCGCAAGCGGGCCGCCGGTTAACTGGTACGTTAGGCGGCAACCCGACGGACGACGTCTGAGGTTGGGCCATAGCCGGTCGCACGCGGGCGGCGTCCAAATACCGTGTGGAGGCGTAGCATGGCTGGACTTCAATTCGTCGACGAGGTGAATCAGTCATGGACCGGCGAACGTTCATCGGTGGCGCTGCAAGTGGCCTCTTCGCGTGGCCACTCGCCGCCAGCGCACAGCAGCCGGCGAAGGTGGCAGTGGTGGGTGTGCTGTACCCCGGTAGTAGCGCCGGGCCGATACTCGATAACGCCCGACAAGGTTTGCGAGACTTCGGCTACGTCGATGGCAAGAACATAGCGTTCGAGGTCCGATTTGCGGGTGGGAAGCCGGAGACCCTCCTTGGTCTCGCAGCTGACCTGGTCCGCCGGAAGGTCGACGTGCTTCTTGCGATCGGCCCGGCCGCTCTCCGGGCCGTGAGCGATGCAACGAGCGCGATCCCGATCGTGGCGATCGACCTGGAGAGCGACCCCGTTCAGGCTGGTTTCGCCCGCAGCCTCCGACAGCCGGGCGGGAACATCACGGGGTTGTTCCTCGATCATCCCAGTCTGGCCGGCAAATGGCTGGAACTGATCAGAGAGGCGGTTCCGGGAATTCGCCGCATCGCCGTGCTGGTGGATACAACGACTGGGCCGTGGCAGTTGGCATCAATCAAGCGGGCGGCCGAGAAGCTCAGAATCGAGCTTCAAGTCCTCGAAGTCCGGAACCCCGGGGATCTGGATCAAGCGCTTGGAGCCGCAGTCAAGGGTGGATCACTCGCTATCGTCACATTGTCGTCGCCGCTCTTCGACAGTCGCCTCGTCGGCAAACAGATTGCGGAATTCGCGATGGAGCACCGCCTGCCGGCGATTTCCTTTTTCAGGAGGTTCGTAGAGGTTGGCGGGCTCATGGCCTACGGGCCGAACCGATCTGAGTACACGAATCGCTCGCATATCTACATCGACAAGATCCTCAAGGGTGCGAAACCCGCCGATCTCCCGATTGAGCAACCGACAAAGTTCGACTTTGTTATCAATCTCAAGACCGCGAAGGCACTCGGCCTGACGATCCCGCAATCGCTATTGCTGCGCGCGGACGAGCTGATCCAATGAATTGAATGTTCCCGAGTGTCCGCTGGATTTGCGCGGCGCTCCGCAGGTGCCAACCAACGTAATTCATTGAAATTCATCGCCATGCCGCCTCTTAAGTCACTCCCTCTAACCAATTGATTTACAAAGGCTGTTTCAGAGTGACTTGCGGGCGATTTTCGGGCGCGGCCGATTACGACGCTAACCCTGCGCTCAACCGGACGGGCCGGTACACGGCTTCTTGCTCGCGAGCATCGGCTCGGCCCGCCGGTTAGCTTGAACGTTAGCCGGCAGCGGCAGCGGACGTATAATCAACCGAGCGCACCGGAGGCAAGCAATGAGCAAAGTCAATGATCTCGAGCGTCAAATTGAAGGATTGTCGGCCGAAGAACTCGCTACCTTCCGTCAGTGGTTTGCCGAGTTCGACGCCGAGACTTGGGACAGACAGTTTGAGGCAGACGCAAGAGCGGGGAAACTCGATTCCCTGGCCCAGCGCGCCCGTGAAGCGCATGCGGCCGGGAAGTCGTCGAAGCTTTGAACCACTTCGCTTCGCCGGACTTTTGGGCGAGTTACCGCGCTCTACCGGCAGAGACTCAGGCACTCGCGGACAGATCGTTCGCACATCTCAAATCTGACTCCCACCATCCATCGCTCAGACTCAAGCGGGTTGGCGGATATTGTTCGGTCCGCGTCGGCCTGCGCTACCGCGCGCTCGGTATCGCAGTCGAGAATGGCGTGTCGTGGTTCTGGATCGGGACTCATGCCGAATACGACAGGATCGTGGGCGAACCCGGCGTTCAACCGGACTCGCCGGTGCGGGGCTTCTACTTGTCGTGCGGTAACGCGGCTAGCCGGTTAACTCGTACGTTGGGCCGCAAGACGCCCGCTTGCGCCCTATACGTCTTCGCCGTATAATGCGCCATGCTGATGTTCGTCGAAACACCGCTGTTCTCGCGGCTTGTGTATGACTACATCAATGATGTCGAGTATGCCGCGCTTCAAGGCGAGTTGGCGCAGCGCCCGGACGCGGGAACGGTCGTTCCAGGCTCGGGCGGCGTTCGTAAGATTCGCTGGGGCGTCGCAGGTCGCGGAAAGAGCGGCGGAGTGCGGGTAATCTATTTCGCTCGGACGCACCTCGGGAAGATCTGGATGCTCACCATCTATGCGAAGCACGAAATGGGGAACATCTCTCCCAATGCGCTTCGCAAGATTCGTCAGGAGTTGGAAGATGCCGAAACGTCGTCGTGACCTTGGCGCCGAAATTCTGGAAGGAATTCGGCAGTTGAAGCGTGGAGAAACCGGCCGCGTGGTTACCTATCCTTCCATTGCAAATATTCGCGCGCGTACTGGTCTATCGCAGAGCCAGTTCGCTCAGCTTATCGGGGTCTCCGTTCGCACCCTGCAAGAATGGGAGCAGGGCCGCCGTGCTCCATCGGGTCCGGCCCGAACCCTCCTCGAACTTGCGCATCGCAATCCCAAGGCACTGCTAGAACTTGCGGCATAACCCGGGCCCAACCCGGCGTTCAACGCGGACGTCCCGTGGGCAGCGCTTCGCGGCGGCCCGCGGGCCGCCGGTTAACGGGCACGTTAGGCCTCCCGAGGCGTAGGACCGCTTGACATGCCATATGTGGTATATACATAATATGACATGTGGCAAATCGTTGAGCATCGTCGCGTCGACAAACAGTGCGCCACAGTGCCTCAGGAGATTTTGAAGCGATACGAGAAGTGGAAGGACATCGCGGCAATCTCTGGCCCGCCCGGTCTGCGCCAGATCGTCGGGTTCCACGATGAGGCACTTGCTGGCGCATGGAGGGGGCATCGATCTTCTCGCCTGGGCGTGCAGTTCCGCGTGATTTACCGCGTCCTCCCCGACGAATCCATGTTTCAGGTCATGTCCATCACCGCGCATGACTATCGGAGACCCTAAATGAAGGAGTTTCGCCCTGCCAGGAAGCGTGTCGACGTTTCGGTCGGCGAATCGGTGCGCATTCTGCGCGAGCTTCAAGGTTTGAGCCAAAACCAACTCGCCGAACTGAGCGGGGTTCCTCAAGCGACGCTTTCCGCCATAGAAAATGATCGTGTTCGCCTTGGCGTCGAGCGCGCGAAGGTGCTTGCGCGTGCACTCCGGTGTCATCCAGCGGTGCTCGTTTTCCCTGGTTGGGAAGTGCCCGTTGAGACCGCGGCCTAACCGGGCGGTCAACCGGATGCGCCGATTCATGCCTTCTACTTGGCAAGTGTCAGCGCGGCGCGCCGGTTACCTTACACGTTAGGCCGCACGAATCGCCCGAAACATGCATTCGCTGCGCATTGAAGACTTCCAGCCACACGATACGGACGCGCTAGTCCGAATGTGGCGCGCGAGCTTTGAGCACGGAGTCGGTGTCATTGACCCGCATCCGCTCGAGGAACAAATTGATTACCTTCGAAGCAAGGTCCTGCCGGCCAATCGCGGACGCGTCGCGAAGGACGACGGGTCGATTGTGGGTTTTCTCGCCTCAAACCCGGAGTCAGTCGCGCAACTCTACGTCCGCGTCCAGAACATCGGTCAAGGCATTGGCTCACAACTCCTTCGCTTGGCGCAATCGGAGTCATCGGGTAGCCTGTGGCTCTTCACTTTCGCCCGGAATGCGCGTGCCTGCCGCTTCTACGAGCATCATGGCTTCGCCGCCGTTGCGCACGGCTTCGAGCCGATGTGGAGACTCGAGGACGTCAAGTACCAATGGGCCAGGCGAGAGAGTGTGGCCTAACCTGGCGTTCAACGCGGACGGCCCGCGGGCAGCGCTTCGCGCCCGCTCGCGGGCCGCCGGTTGACTGGTACGTTCGGCGTCACGACACGTCAGTCGCATCGCTTCATTTCTTGAGGAGTAGACGATGGTTGCCCGATCGCTTGCAGCGCTTGCGACGAGCCTAGCGCTCGCCGGCTGCGCCTCGGCACTACCCGGCGACGGCAGCGTATCAAGCGAGACCTTCATGGTCCCGGCGTCGGACCCGGGCATCCAGCTTCATGTGCGCAACAAGCACCCGGCTGGCGAGGAACGCTTCGGACCGGAGCGCATCGTGCTCTTTGTGCACGGAGCGACCTTTCCTTCGGAGACCGGGTTCGACATTGAGCTGCCCGGCGGTTCTTGGATGGAATTCGTCGCGCGCCGCGGCTTCGATGCGTATTTCGTGGACGTGCGCGGGTACGGTCGCTTCACGCGGCCGGCAGCGATGGCGCAGCCGCCAACAGCCAATCCCCCGTTTGCCGACACTCGCGAGGCGGTGCGCGATATTGCGGCCGCAGTGGAGTTCATTCTCAAACGCCGGGGCGTTTCGAGAATCAATCTGGTGGGCTGGTCGTGGGGCACAACGATGATGGCTGCCTACGCCGCCGAGAACCCGGCGAGGGTCGAGAAGCTCGTTCTCTATGGCCCCGTGTGGTTCTGGCCTGAGCCGCCGCCGTATCAAGGCGCTTACCGCACCGGAACGCGCGACAGCGTGCGACCGTTCAATTCCGCCGGAATTCCGAAGGAGCGCCTGGAGGAGATAAGTCCTACAGAGTGGTACGACAAATGGTGGGCTGCCAACCTTGCCACCGATCCCGTCGGGGCGTCGCGCAGTCCGCCGGTGCTGCGCTCGCCAAATGGCGTGCTGAAAGACCTCGGCGAATTTTGGGCCGCAGGCAAGCCGACCTACGACCCGGCTGCGATCCGCGCCCCCACGATGCTCGTGGTCGGCGAGTGGGACGCGATCACGCCTCCGACCATGGCGCAGGAGATCTTCAAGCGCCTCATCGCCGCAAAGCACCGCCGCGTGGTCGTGCTCTCAGAAGGCTCGCACTTCATGTTGAATGAAAAGAACCGCATGCACCTGATCCGCGAAGTGCAGCATTTCCTGGAAGAGCCAGCGCAGTAGGAGTCAGGATGACGTCGAACCCGGCGTTCAACCGGACGTCCCGCAGCGGGCCGCCGGTTAACTGGCACGTTAGGCGCCCCGTGGCCATCCTTCGCGATAACATCGCACTTCATGAGTCCCACCGTCTTTCGTGAAGGGGAGTTCCGCTTCTACTTCTTCTCGCGTGAAGAATCGCGCATGCACGTCCACGTACAGTGCTCCGAAGGCGAGGCGAAGTATTGGCTTGAGCCGGCCGTCGAGCTGGCGCACAATTATGGCCTGAGCGAGCGGCAATTGCGCTCAGTCAAAGCTCTTATCGAGACGCATGCAGATGAAATCCGCAGTTCTTGGGCCAGGCACTTTGGCGGTTGAGGTCACCAATGTGTCGAAGCACGGTTTCTGGCTACTGCTCGGAGACGAGGAGTTGTTCGTACCGTTTGCCGATTTTCCGTGGTTTCGTGATGCGCCTATTGGCAAGCTTACCGACGTCGAATTGCCATCCCCGCATCATCTCTATTGGCCAGCCCTCGACATCGACTTGGCCGTGGCCTCGATTCGGCATCCAGAGCAGTTCCCGCTCGTCTCCCGCGGGCGCCTAACCGGGCGTTGAACCGGACGTCCCGCAAGCGGGCCGCCGGTTAACTGGTACGTTGGGCCGCACGGACCAATCCTATGCCTATTGCGACGGTGTACATTTGTGCATATAATGCCACATGGCGTTCGAATGGGATCCAGCGAAGTCTCGCACCAATCTGGCCAAGCACGGCGTCGACTTCGCCGATGCGGTTGCCGTTTTCGAAGACCCGTTGGCCCTCGCTCGCCCAAATTCGGATGTGCGCGGAGAGCTGCGCTTCGTCATCTTGGGTGTTGACGCATTCGGGCGCCATCTCGTCGTCGTGTTCACGGAACGTGGCGACGACATCCGATTGATTTCTGCTCGCGTGGCTTCGTCGAAGGAGTGCAAAATCTATGAAGGCTGAGTACGACTTTTCCAAAGCGAAGCGGGGTGCGATAGTCCCGGCTGCTTCCGGTAAGACGCGGATTACCATCCGGCTTGATAACGAACTAATCGATTGGTTCCGGGCTCGTGTCAACGCGGCCGGAGGCGGAAACTACCAATCGCTCATCAACGACGCTCTCAAAGCCTATGTACATCAACAGGGGCTTGAGGCCACGTTGCGCAAACTCATCCGCGAAGAGCTGCGACGGGCGGCCTAAGTCGCGCGCGGCCTCTTAAGTCACTCCCTTTAACTGATTGATTTACAAAGGCTGTTTCAGAGTGACTTTCGGGCGATTTTCGGGCGCGGCCGATTACTACGCTAACCCGGCGGTGAACACGGACGTCTCGTGGGCAGCGCGCCTCGCGCCGGCCCGCGGCCCGCCGGTTAGCTGGTACGTTGGGCCCACTAAGCTTGCTCAGCTCAATCGCCGGAGGGATAATCCGCTCCAATTGGAGGCACGCTATGCGCAATTTTTCCGCGGTGATCGAACGCGACCCTGATACGGGGCTTTTCGTCGGATTTGTTCCAGGGTTTCCGGGCGCCCACTCGCAGGGGACAACGCTCGATGAGCTGAACATCAATCTTCGAGAAGTAATCGCCATGCTGTTGGAGGACGGCGAGCCCGTTCTCGAGTCTGAGTTCGTTGGGGTGCAAGACGTCGCGGTTGCCTGACACGTGGGAAACGTGCCGGTCCTGAAGCCCGCCGAGGTCGTCGCCATCTTGCGCAAGCTGGGATTCATCGAAGTTCGGCAGCGTGGATCCCACAAGCAGTTTCGCGATGGTTCGGGCCGTTCTACTACGATTCCCTTTCACTCGGGCCGTGACATCGCGCGGACCCTGCTACGACAAATCGCCAAAGACGTGGGCCTCACCGTGTCAGAGTCTATCGAGCGTCGGCAGGCCCCGACCCGGCGTTCGAGCGGACGCGCCTGGGAAGGCCTTCTCCTTGGCGATTGTCGTCGCGGCCCGGCGCTCAACTGGTACGTTGGGCGTCTTTCCCGTGCGCGACTGACGCCAAGATGCCGTCTTGGTTCGGAGAACATGTGCTCGAACTGATCAAATCGCTATCTTTGGTTTCGGGCACTTTCGTAATCGTCGGCGTGTCGGTTGCGCTTGCTTTTGCGTGGGCGCGAATACCCAAGGCGGCGGCGGGCCGCTAACCCGGCGTTCGAGCGGACGCGCCGGGGAATGCCTTCTCCTTTGCGTTTCACCGGGCGGCGCGCCGGTTGCCTTGTACGTTAGGCCGTGAGAAATGACCGCGCTTCCCTCAATCAAATCTCTCATCGCAGAACTCAAGGTTCACGGCATCACGCTTCCACCTGGACCACCGCACGCCGCCGTGGCCGTTCTCCAAGTCACATACCGTCGCCTGCGGACTTCGCCAACTACCTCAAGCGAGAAATGAAGATGATCCAGGGCTCATGTCACTGCGGATCTGTTCAATGGCAGTTCCGCGGAATGCCAGAGTCGGCGACGGCGTGCAACTGCACGGCCTGTCGCCGATATGGGGGGCTGTGGGCATATGACTACGAAGGCGAAGGAATCCATGTCTCGGGCTCAACCAAGGCCTATGTCCGCGGAACGTCGCTCGGATTTCATTTCTGCCCGGAGTGCGGCTGCGTTGCCTACTGGCGATCACTGGAACCAAATCAAGAAGGTCGCCGCCGCATCGCAGTCAACCTGCGCCTGACAGAGCCGGACCCCATCGCCCACCTCCCAATTGACCACTTCGACGGATTGGACAGATGGGAAGATCTGCCGCGGGACGGACGCTGTATACGAGACCTCTGGTTCTGACCGAGTCGTTGCGCTCAGTGCGGCCTCACCCGGCGCTGAAGGGGACTCCTCAGGTGCGCGGCTTCGCCGCCACACCGGCCAAGATGATTGTCGCCGCCCAGGGTAGCCCCTTGGCTTGCTTTCGTTAGAGCCCAGTACGCATTCACCAAGGAGCCACGGCATGCGAAGTCGCTACGTTGTGATCAGTGCCCTCGTTCTTGGACTAATTGTCCAAAATGCTTCCAGCGAATCGCTAAAAGTAGAAACACCGCGTGGCGCCGTACTCGATGTGATCTTAGACATTCCCGACGGAAGAGTTCCTTTCGCTGCCGTCGTATTGGGTCCCGGCGCAGCCTATCCAATGGCGCTGCCTGCGCTTGAGCAGCCAGCCCGCCAACTCGTCGAACGTGGAGTCGCGGTATTTCGATTCAACTGGGCCTACTACACCAAAGATCCACAGGGGGGCCGTCCGTCGAAGGACCTCGTGCTTGAAGTCGAAGATATGGCTGCAGCCCTGAGCAAGGCAAGTAGCGACCCCCGAATCGCAGTTGACAAGTTGTTTGTCGGCGGCAAATCCCTTGGCTCAATCGTGGCGTGGAAGGTCTTGCAGTCGAACAAACAGCTCAGAGGAGCGCTCTTGCTCACGCCGATCTGCAGTCGCATCACAGAGGGATCGAGCGCGCCAACGCCGACAGGTGATGCCGGATATCCCGGCGTCGCGGTCGAGATGCGCCCGCTCGCATTCATATCGGGTGAGCAGGACCCGCTATGCGCAGCGCCGTTGCTCTATCGATTCGCCGCAGGCACTGGAATGGTGTCGCGAGTCGCGGTTGTAGCCGGTGATCACGCCTTTCAGATTCCGGGGCTAACCGGAAGCGATGCGGCCGAGGCTACACTCCGGAATGCGCGCCTTGCCGGAGTGTTCGCAGCAGACTTCATTGCTCAGGCAGCAAGACGTTGAATTTCATAGATGGGTTCTCTTAAGTCACTCCCTCTAACTTATTGATTCACAAAGGCTGTTTCAGAGTGACTTTCGGACGATTTTCGGACGCGGCCGATTACGACGCTAACCCGGCGTTCAACGCGGACGTCCCGTGGGCAACGCGTCGCGCCCACCCCGCGGGACGCCGGTTAACTGGTACGTTAGCCGCTGCATGCAAATCGCGTGTCGGCGTTCGTCGCGAGGCCCGGTTGCGGGCCGTCAGTGGCCCGATGTGCGACCCGGCATCCGATTGCGCTGCGGTATCCGATTGCGCTCCGGCATCCGATCGATCATGGCTCGCCGTCCCAGTAATCGAGATTGTTGGCCGTGCGCTGCAGGGCATCGAAGGAAGTCGGATCGCCCGTGGACGCGATCGCGAGATACTTGTTCGAATCCGGGTATTCGACGATCTCGGGCATGTCGCGGGTGCTGATCGAAAGGTACTTCAACGGCGCATCGGACGTGTTGACGATCTGGTGGGGATACTCCGGGCCCGGCGGGATGAAGGCAATGTCGCCGGATCGCAAGGGCAGCATCTCGCCGGCGACGCGCAGTGAGCCGCAGCCTTCGAGCACGACGAACATCTCCTCCTGCGCATGGTGAAAATGGTACGGGCACGAGCGCATGCCGGGCGCCACGGTATCGATGCTCGCACCGAGTTTTTGCGCGGCGGTTCCCGGCCCGAGGCGCGCGCAGAGGCTGTCGTAGAGCGGCTCGCGTCGCTCCCGCTCGACGGGCGCATCGTTGAAATTGCGGATCAGGCGCTTGGCCAATGCGGTGGATTTTTCGTTCATCGATGGGTTCAGTAGTCGATCACGAACGGCAGGGCGACGAGCAGCAAACCGACCAGGCAGAGCCAGAGCAGGCTGTCCAGGAAATAAGGATAGATGCACAGTGCCGCGCCAGCAACCATCGGCACGAGCTTGGTCTGGCGCTTTCCGTAGATGAAGTAGCCCATCCCGATTGCGCCGGCGACGATCCCGACGAGGAGGCCATTCACGGCAAGGACCGGCCGTTCAAGAGAAGAACCTTCGCGCCGCGCGCATCTCCTCGTCGGTCACCGGGGGCTCGCAATTGACGAGAGTTCTGATGTTCCTGCACGCGACGGGAGCATCGATGCGTTGGCACGCTTGGATGTTCCTCATCGAGGCCATGGCTGCGCCTGCCTGCATGCTGACCAAACCGGACTCTGGAGGAGCCGACCATCTGCCTATGAGCGGGTAGGAACACGGGTGACAGAAATTACCGGCGTGCCTGCCGGCCGTTCCGCGTCACCGGGACGGAACCAGTTCAGCCGCTCGCGCAGCCGCACCACGTCGCCGACGATGATCAGCGTCGGCGGCGTCAGCATCGCATCGGCCACCTGCTGCGCAAGTGTCTGCAGCGTGCCGGTGACGACCCGCTGGTCGCGCGTGGTGCCTTGCTGGACGATGGCCGCCGGCGTGTCCGGGGAAAGGCCGTGCTCGATCAGGCCGGCGCAAAGCACCGGCAGGCCCAAGAGCCCCATGTAGACGACGATGGTCTGCCGAGGTCGCGCGAGCGCCGGCCAATCGAGGTTCATGCTGCCGTTCTTGAGGTGTCCGGTCACGAATACGCAGGCCTGCGCGTAATCGCGATGGGTGAGCGGGATCCCGGCGTAGGACGCGACGCCCAGCGCCGCGGTGATGCCCGGAACGATTTCGAACGGCACGCCCTCCGCGGACAGCGTGTCGATCTCCTCGCCGCCGCGGCCGAACAGGAACGGATCGCCACCCTTCAGCCGCAACACTCGCTTGCCCTCGCGCGCGAGCCGCACCAGCATTTCGTTGATCTGCTCCTGCGGCAGCGTGTGGTTGTCGCGCTCCTTGCCCACGTAGATCCGTGTCGTCGCTGCCGGCATCAGGTCGAGCACCGCCTGAGAGACGAGGTGGTCGTAGAGCACGACGTCGGCGGACTGGATCAGACGGAACGCGCGCAGCGTCAGCAGCTCGGGATCGCCGGGGCCGGCGCCAACCAGGTAGACCGCGCCGCTCGCGCGCGGCCGGCCCGGGGCGATATCGACGCGATGAGGGTCGGGCGCGGGGGCAGGCCCGATCGCGACGTCGTTGGGATTGACGAAAATAAACCGGAAATCGCCGGGCTCGTATTCGACAAAGTCCAGCGTCATTCCGTCGAGCAGGTCGGCGTGCTGCGGCGAGACCACCAGTGCGATCCCTTCCGACGACACCACGCGATCGTCGTCGCGCGCGTCGTCGAATCCCATCGCGTAATGAAGCGCGCCGTCTGCTTCGCGGCGGGCAGCGATGCGCAGCCCCATCTCGTCGGCATCGGACTGGGTCGCCGCGATGCGGATCTGCTGCGCGGCGCTCGGCGTGACGGTGATCATGGTGCCCTCATGGCGTGTCGTGTTTCAATGCTCGCCCTTGGTGCGCAGCAGGCCGGCCAGCCGGTTGCCCTGCTTCTGCGGCCCGCCACGTGGGAACATCTCGTGCAAGTGATGATTCGACCCGCATTCCGGGCCCCAGGCGGCGGTGAAATGGCGAATCATCACCCGCACCTGCGCCTGGACGCCGTGCTCGGCATAGTGCTCGCGGAGGAAATGGATCACTTCCCAGTGCGCGGGGGTGAGCAGGAGTCCTTCCTCCCGCGCCTCCACGCGCGCGAAATCTTCCGACCATTGGCTGCGGTCGACGAGGTAGCCCTCACTGTCGGTTTCGACGCGCTTGCCGCCGACGTCGAGAACGCGCGCGAAGGGGCTGGCAATCATCATGTGCAACGCGATCGGATTCGCCGTCAGACCACCAGCGTTTCCCTGCCGCGCGCGGGTGGCAGGTACACGATGTTGTCGTTGCGCGAACGCCGGTAGCCGGCGTGGCGGACGAAGTCGACGAAGCGCGTGGCCCACAGGTTGCCGCCCGCGCTGCGCAGGTGGGCGTACGACGCGAGCACGTTGTTGACGACGATGCCGTCGCGCTGGCCATCGATGCCGTGCCCGCGCTTGACGGTGTAGGCGCAGCGCAGATCGGGGGGCAGGTTGTCGAGGCTGGAGTAATGGAATTCGTGCGCGCGCACGATCGTCTCGCCGGCGGGCGCAAGGGGCCAGGGGAACGCCGCCGTCTCCTGCAGGTTCACGTAGCCGCGTCCGACGGGACGCGCGTGCATCACGACGTCGCCGGGAATCGCGCCGACCATCCGGAACACCTGCCCCTTGTGCGTCAGCGTGCGGGCGAGGTACATGAGCCCGCCGCATTCGGCGTAGACCGGAAGGCCCGCCTCGACTGCGGCGCGGATGCGGGCGCGCAGCGACGCGTTGGCCTCGAGTTCGGCGGCGAACAGTTCCGGAAAGCCGCCGCCGATGAACAGCGCGTCGACATTGGGCAATTGGGCGTCCGCCAGCGTGTCGAAGCGGATCAGCGACGCCCCGGCTGCGCGCAGCGCGTCGAGGTCGTCGGCGTAATAGAAGCCGAAGGCGCGATCCTGCGCGACACCGATCCGGACATCGCCTTCGGCCGGCGGCCACGGGTCGGCGATCGTGTCGCCGGGCACCGCCAGCGGCGGCACGTCCGCAGCGAGCTGAAGCACGCCGTCGAGATCGACCTGCCGGCCGATCACGGCGGCGATCTCGTTCACCCGCTGTTCGGCGCCGTCCGCTTCGTTGCTGGGCAGCAGGCCGAGGTGGCGCTCGACGATGGCGAGGCGCGGGTCGCAGTGCACGGCGCCCAGCACGCGCACGCCGGTGTAGTGCTCGATCACCATCCGCAGCTTGGCTTCGTGCCGGCTGCCACCGAGGTTGTTCAGGATCACGCCGGCGATGCGGACGTCGCGGTCGAACGCCTGATAGCCGAGGATCAGCGGCGCGATGCCGCGTGTCATGCCGCGGGCGTCGATGACCAGCACGACGGGCAGGCCGAGGACTTTCGCCACTGCCGCGTTGCTGTTGCTGCCGTCGAGTGCCAAGCCGTCGTAGAGCCCCTTGTTGCCCTCGACGATCGAAATGTCGGCCGCCGCTGCGTGGCGCCGGAAGGTGCCGCGGTACTCCGCGTTGTCCGACAGATACGGGTCGAGATTGCGGCAGCGGCGCCCGGAGGCGAGGGTCAGCCACATGGGGTCGATGTAGTCGGGCCCTTTCTTGAAGGCCTGGACCTTGAGCCCGCGCTGGCGCAGCGCGGCGCACAACCCGACACTGATCGTCGTCTTGCCCGACGACTTGTGCGTCGCCGAGATTAGCAACCGGCGCGGGTTCGCGGCGCGGGTCATGCGTCGTGCGCCCCGGCGGTACCGCGCACGGCGACGAGATCGTCGTCGGGCAGAAAGTGGAGCGCTCGCACGCCGACCGCGATGATCAGGAACGCGATGCCGAGGCCGCCGACGCCCAGCAGCCATTCCGGCAGCCGCGGCGCGTAGGCGCGCACCTGTCCATCGCCGAAACTGCTGCTCACCTGATAGCCGGGAAAGATGTCGAGCGGCCACGCCTGGCCGCCGATGATGAACACGTACAGCAGCGCGAACGCCCCGGCGATCACGAGCAGCGACGCCGCGAGCAGGGACCGCGTGCCGCCGCAGCGAGGGTGCCAGATCAGCAACAGCGGCACGAGGCTGCCGGCCCCGACGTAGCCCCACCAGAACAGCGCCGGATACACGCCGCCGTCGAGGAGGATAAAGCGCTCGAATGCCTGTTGCCGGGCGAAGTAGCCGTTGATCAGGTGATAGACCAGCGTGAGGTACAGGACGCTGACGATGAAGAGGCCGAGCAGGTTGCGCATGCGCCGCTCGGTCTCCGGCGGCAGCGTGAGGCCGTTCCACGCGTACAGCGCGGACTGGACGACCAGAAACGTGGCGAGACCCCACGCGAACGACATCACGATGAACAGCGGCGGGAGCAGCGCGGAGCCATAGGCCTGGCGGGCGACCAGGAACGCGAAGATGGCGCCGGTGCCGGTGGTGAGCACGATCCGCCAGACGAACGCCGCGAGCCCGGCCGGCCTCGAATGAACGCCCATCCGCCGTTCCATCAGCGTCCACAGATAGACGGCGACGATCGCGAACATGCCCGAGTAGAGGAGCACGTTCCAGGCGAAGACCGACGTGAAGTTGTAGTGCGTGGCGGCGATGACCATGCGTTCCGGCCGGCCGAGGTCGAGCATCAGCACCATGAGCCCGCCCGCGAGCAGCGCGAGGCAGACGAGGCCCGACAGCGGCGCGCGGGCCTTGTATTCGCTCTTGCCGAACACCGATCCGATCGAGGCGACGTTGAGCGCGCCCGAGGCGGCCACGATCATGAAGATCGCGAACACGTGCGGCAGGCCCCAGACGATCTGGTTGTTCATCCCGGTCACCGCATGGCCGTGCTCTTCCATGTAGTGCGCCGCCGCGAGCCCGGCGAGCGTGACGAGAGCGCCGAGCGCCGCCAGCGTCCAGAACCAGCGCGACTCGACCCGGGCAAAGTCGGAACGTTTCATCGCCGGTCAGAGCCCCGCGTAGCGCACGCCCGGATCGAGGTGCAGGTCGGCGCGCAGCGCCGTCGTGCCGAGGGCGGCGATCCGCTGCGCGATTTCGCTCTGCGGATCGTTGAGGTCGCCGAACAGCAGCGCCTTGTGGCCGGTGGCGGCGCACGCCTCCACGCAGGCGGGAATCCGGTCGCGGTCGATGCGGTGGACGCACAGCGTGCACGACTCGACGCAGCCCCTGCCGCGCGGGACGTCGGGCAGCTGGTTGGTGACCGGTTCGTGCACGAACGAGCGCGCGCCGTACGGGCAGGCCATCATGCAGTAACGGCAACCGATGCAGGTGTGCCGGTCCACGAGCACGATGCCGTCGGCGCGCTTGAACGACGCGCCGGTAGGGCAGACGTCGACGCAGGGCGGATCGGCGCAGTGCTGGCACATCACCGGCGCCGACTTTGCCTTGCCGCTGCGCAGGTCCTTCAACTCGACCTTGCGGATCCATTGCGCGGAGGTGGCGGTCTTGGCGGCTGGCAGCGCGTGCTCGGTGTCGCAGGCGACCACGCACGCGTCGCAGTCGGACGCGCACTTGTTGGCATCGACCAGCATGCCCCAACGCACCTTGCCCGACGCGCGCTCGGCAGGCGGGCGGCCGTGGGCGAGGTCGAACAGCGTGACGCCGGGCGCGATCACGACGCCCGCCATCGCCGCTCCCCAGGCGAGGATCTGCCGCCGGCCCCGATCGATGTCGCTCATTGCGGCACGCGCTCGGGCGGGGTGGCTGCTGCGGCCACCGGCGGCTGCGGGCGGTCCGAGTGGCATTCGAAGCAGTCGAGCTTGACGCCCGCGTAGCTGTGGCAGCCCTCGCAGAAGGCGTCCTTGCTGCCGGTGACGCGGCGGGTCTGCTTGCCCGCGTGACAGGTCACGCAGTTGGCGAGGCTATGCTGCGTGGTGCGGATGCCCTCGCGCACGGTCCGGTCGCGCTGGTGCTTGAGCAACTCCATGTGGTTGCGGCGCATGAACGCGGTGTCCTCGACGCACTTGCCGTCCGGAACGGCCAGTCGCGGCGCGCGCGTGCCGGCGCCCGTATCGCCGGCGGCGAGCGCCGCGCCGGCAATGGCGAGCAGGACGGCGAGCAACACGCCAAGCGGCGCGAGCTTGCGCGCCGGCACCGACCGCGAGGGGCTGCGACCGCGCATGACGCTATTCGCCGAGCCCCATCTGGATGTACCCCGTCGGGCACACATCCTTGCAGATGTGGCAGCCGATGCACTTGTCGTAGTCGGTGTACACGTACCGGCCCGTCGTGGCCTCCTTCTTCGGCACCCGCGCCACCGCCGTCTGCGGGCAGTAGACCACGCAGTTGTCGCACTCGAAGCACTGGCCGCAGCTCATGCAGCGCTTGGCCTCGGCCATGGCCTCGGCTTCGGCCAGCGGTTCCAGCCGTTCCTCGAAATTCCCCAGCGCAGTCTCGCGGGTAAGCGTGATCACCTTGCGCTTCAAGCGTGCCACATAGTTGAAATGCCCCAGGAACAGCTCGTCGTGCGGAATCACGTAACGATCCGAGCGGTTGTCGTAATTGTGGATCGCCGCGCTGCTGGTGTCGGTGCCGAAGATCGGCTCGTGCGCTTCGGTGATCGCGAGGCCTTTCTCGATCATCTTGCGCGCGAGGTCGAAGGCGTGGACGTCGACCTTCGGCCGTTTCTCCTGGTCCTCGCCGCGAAGGAAGCGGTCGATGCCTTCGGCGGCGATCGCGCCGTGGCCGATCGCCGTGGTGAGGAGGTGCGGCCGCAACACGTCGCCGCCGGCGAATGTGCCCGCCTTGCCCGCGACCTGGTAGTTCTTGTCGGTGCTGACCATGCCGCGCCCGTTGTCGAATTCCTCGAGGCCGGTGAAATCGACCGCCTGGCCGATGGCGGAAACGATGAGGTCGGCGGGAATTTCCTCCTCGGTCCCGTCGGTCATCCTGATCTCGAGCCGCGGGCCGACGAATTTCGCCTCGCACTGCGCGACGATCAGCGCGGTGGCACGGCCCGCGGCGTCCTTGACGACGCGGACCGGCGCAAGGCCGCCGCGGATCGCGATGCCTTCCGCCTGCGCCTGCTCGATCTCGTGCTTGTTCGCCTGCATCTTGTCGACGTTGAAGACCGAGGTCAGCGTCACCTCGGCGCCCTGTTTCGCGGACACCGATGCGACGTCGTGTGCCATATGGCCGGCGATCGCGCGCTCGGCAAAATCGGTCGGTTTGGGGTGCTCGATGTGGCCGAGACGGCGGGCGACCGTGGCGACGTCGATCGACGTGTCGCCGCCGCCAATGACGACGACGCGCTTGCCCACGTGGCGCAGCCGGCCGTCGTTGAAAGCCTTGAGGAAGGCGGTGGCGGTGACGACGTTGGGCGCGTCGCCGCCGGGCGCCGGGAGCGGCCGTCCGGACTGCGCGCCCATGCCGAGGAAGACCGCGGCGTAGTCCTCGCGCAACTGTTCCAGCGTGACGTCGGTGCCGATCCGGCACTTGAGGCGGGTCTCGACGCCCAGGTCGACGATACGCTGGATCTCGGCGTCGAGCACCTCGCGCGGCGTGCGGAAACCGGGAATGCCGTAGCGCATCATCCCGCCCAGATGCTCGTGCTCGTCGAAGACCGTGACGTCGTGGCCCTTCAGCGCGAGCTGGTACGCGCAGGACAGCCCGGCCGGGCCGCCGCCGATCACGGCGACCTTCACGCCGGTCTTCGCCTGGGGCGCCGTGAACTTGAGCCCGTTGGCGATCGCGTACTCGCCGAGAAAGTGCTCGACCGAGTTGATGCCGACGTGGTCCTCGACCTCGTTGCGGTTGCAGCCGGTCTCGCAGGGCGCGGGGCACACCCGCCCCATCACCGATGGGAAGGGGTTCGCTTCGGTAAGGCGCCGCCACGCGTACTCCTGCCATTGCATTCCAGCGGGCGGTTTTTCGATGCCGCGCACGATGTTGAGATAACTGCGGATGTCCTCGCCCGATGGGCAGCTGCCCTGACACGGCGGCGTGGACTGGATGTAGGTCGGACACTTGTGCGTGTAGCTCGCCTGGAAGATCTGGTCGCGCCACGACGTCCACTTGTCGTCGCCATCGCGATAGAGGCGGAAGGTGAGTTTTTCGCCGGATGGGCTGGAGGTCGTTGACATCGTCGGGTCTCCGAAATGGGGCTTGAACTGCGGGGTATCGCTGGCCGTCGGTCAGTGCTTCGCGTCAAGACGGATCGCCGTGCTGACCAGCTGGTGGATGCCGCCCACCATGCCCATCTTGAAGCCGTAGTACGGCAGCACCTTGGAAAACTGCGCCTTGCAGATCGCGCAGATCGTGGCCATGAAGTTGACGCCGTGGGTGTCGACGATCCGCTGCAGCGATTCCATCCGCGGCAGCGCGCCTTTCACTCGCAGGTCGAGGAGTTCGTCGGTGAGAAGGCCGCCGCCGCCGCCGCAGCAGAACGTCGCTTCGTGGGTGGTGCCGCGGGCCATCTCGACGTAGCGGTTGGCGACGGCCTTGATGATGTTGCGCGGGATCTCGAACTGGCCGCCGGGGGTGTCGCCCATCCGCGAGCCGCGCGCGACGTTGCACGAGTCGTGGAAGGTGATCACGCGGTGGTCGTTGGCGTCCTTGTCGAGCGTGAGCGCGCCGCGCTGGATCAGGTCCCAGGTCAGCTCGCAGATGTGCGTCGGCTGCCGGTAGCGCGAATCGAGCTGGCGTTGCAGCATCTGCGCGAACGGATCGTTGCCGCCGGCGCCGATGCCCGCCAGCGTGTTCCACATGCTGTACGCGACGCGCCAGGCGTGGCCGCACTCGCCGACGACAATGCGCCTGACGCCGAGATCGAGCGCCGCCTCGCGGATGCGCAGCGCGATCTTCTGCAGCTGCGCGTAATTGCCGATGAAGAGGCCGAAGTTGCCGGCTTCCGACGCGTGCGTCGACAACGTCCAGCGGATGCCCGCCGCGTGGAACACCTTGGCGTACCCGATCAGGCTGTCGACGTGCGGCTCGGCGAAGAAGTCGGCCGACGGCGTGACCAGCAGCACCTCCGCGCCGTTTTCGTCGAGCGGAAAGCGGACGTCGGCGCCGGTCTCGTCCTTCACGTCTTCCTCGAGGCCGGTCAGCGTGTTCGCCAGCGCCGGGCCGGGCAGGCCGAGGTTGTTGCCGATCCGGTGAACCTTGCCGATGATCTCGTTCGAGTATTTCTGCCCGAGACCCACTTCGTCCATGATCTCCTTGGCCGCCATCGTCACCTCGGCGGTGTCGATGCCGTAGGGGCAGAACACCGAGCAGCGGCGGCATTCGGAGCACTGGTTGTAATAGACGTACCATTGGTCGAGGACTTCGCGCGTGAGGTCGCGCGCGCCGACGAGTTTCGGGAACAGCTTGCCCGGCAGCGTGAAATACCGGCGGTAGACGCTGCGCATCAGGTCCTGGCGCGCGACGGGCATGTTGAGCGGGTCCTGCGTGCCGATGAAGTAGTGGCACTTGTCGGCGCAGGCGCCGCAGTGCACGCAGCTGTCCATGTAGACCTTGAGCGACCGGTACTTGCCCAGGAGGTCGCCCATCTTGCCGATGGCCTTCTTCTCCCAGCCCTCGGCGAGCTCGCCGGGGAAGTCCAGCGCCTGCTGCATCTTGTCGTTGGCGACATAGGGCTTCGACGCCGCCATGGCCCCCGGCACGAGCGGCTGCGGCGCGCCGGGGAAGGCGCGCAATGGCGGGGCTTTGATGTCGGCGGCGGCCATGGCTATTGTTTCGGATCGAGGCGCGCCGCCCACGGCGCGAGGTGGCGATGCTCGCGCGGGTCGTCGGCCTGGTTGCGCGACGGCGAGAAAAAGAGCCCCGGCGCGTGCAGCAGCTTGGAAAACGGGAAGATCAGCAGCAGGAGCGCGACGAGGGCAAGGTGCGCGTACAGCAGCGCGTCGGCGGGCAACGGCTGCCAGTCGAAGACCATCAGCCCGAGGAAGAACGCCTTGACCGCGACCACGTCCGTGTGCGCGACGAACTTCATTGCCAATCCGGACAAGGCGATCAGCAGCAGCATCGCCAGCATCAGGTGGTCCGACGGCGTCGAGATGTAGCGGACGCGCGCGACGAACAAACGCCGGACCCACAGTCCGGCAAGACCCGCGGCCATCGCGAAACCCGCATAGACGCCGAACGGCTGCAGAAAGGCGACCCACGACCAGACGGGCTCCGTGAAGTAGCGCAGATGCCGCAGCAGCACCAGCGCCAGGCCGGCGTGGAACAGCCAGCCGCACGCCCACGTCCACAGGTTGCTCTTGAACAGGCTCTCGAACAGCACCACCTCGCGCACCATCCGCAGCACGACGCCGCCCTTCGTCGTCGGCGCCGGCGTGGTCGGGATTTTGAGCGGCGCCGGCGTCCGGGCGTAATCGTAGATCCGGTACGCCAGCATGCCCGCGAACACGACGGTCGCGAAGTAGAACAGCACGGCGAACAGCACGGTTGCGGTGGTCATCGTGAGCTTGGTGAGCTTGGGGTCAGAGCTTGGGGTCAGAGCTTGGTGAGCTTGGTGAGCTTGGGGTCAGAGCTGTAATGAGCTTGTGTGAGCTTGTGTGAGCTTGGGGTCTGTGAGCTTGGGGTCAGTGTGAGCTTGGGGTCAGAGCTGTAATACGGCGCAACCGGGCTTGGGGTCAGTGGGCTTGGTGGGCTTGGGGTCGGGGCTTGGGGTCAGAGCTGTAATGCCGGTGGGGCATTGGCGGTGGGGCATTGGGGTCAGAGCTGTAATACGGCGCGGTGCAGCTGAACGGTCATGGGGGTCATGGGGTCAGAGCTGTAATACGGCGCGGTGCAGCTGAACGGACCTCGAGCGCGGGGGGCGCCGTATTACAGCTCTGACC
>Ga0315278_10001188_pt1 | contig 22633 bp, 16 predicted proteins | sample YL17G06_0_MG_FD_203880 | JGI IMG/M metagenome (GOLD analysis project Ga0315278, IMG submission 203880) | Sediment microbial communities from Yellowstone Lake, YNP, Wyoming, USA - YL17G06_0 | ecosystem: Environmental > Aquatic > Freshwater > Lake > Sediment | place: USA: Wyoming | collected... | reverse complement strand
ATCGGGCTGGCGGCACCTGACACGAGGAGCAGCAGGCGGCGCGACTCGCTGAGCTTTACCACGATCGGCCCGTCGGTGCCCGGCGTGGCGTCCACGTCGCACTTGAGCGCGCCGAACACCGCGCCCACGGCATCCCTCAGGGGCTCGCCCGTCTCCCACAGTACGCGCCCGATGCGGTCCATCGCGTGAAGATCGGCCGACAGACGCTGGATCTCGAAGAGCCGCGTCTGGTAGCCCGGTGGCATCTCCGCGGCTATCCACTCGGGGGCTTGAGAAAGGGCCGGCTGCGTGAGTTCAGTCATAGTGACCTCCCGGGGGCGGTGCGACACGGGGCCGTGTCGGCCCGCTCTGCCGATTCTAGCCGAGCGCGCGTGTCGCAGGCGCGCCTGCGCTCAAGAAACGTTGGCACGCCACCCTGACGGGCTTCCTGGTGTCGCAGGTCCGCTCGTAGTCACCCTCGTTATCGGGGTTCGAATCCCTGCCCCAGCCACACACGTGTTCGTCTACGCAGAACCGCGCTTTGGAGTACACTGCGATCCAAGAGGAACAAGCGGTGACCCTCACGCTGGAAATTACCGCGTCATCGGCAGCCAGACCGGGAGACACAACACGGCACGTCTTCGGCGAGGAAGGCGGCACGATCGGACGTACCCGCAACAGGTCCCTGGCGTTGACAGACACGAAGGTATCCGGCCAGCACGCCCAGATCAGCTTCAGGAACGGCGTCTTCTACATCGAGGACACAAGCCGGAACGGCGTGGCAGTCAACTCACCGGAGAACAGGCTGGTCCGAAACCGTCCCTACGCCCTCAAGACGGGCGACCGCCTTTTTATTGAGCCCTACGAAGTGGACGTTTGGATCGACGCCGCATCAGAGCCGGCCGCTCGTCAGCCGCTCGTCGATCTCTTCGTCCCCTCCGCCGAGGACGATCCCTTCGCAGCGCGGCGGGAGCCGCCGGTCCCGAGCGTGGGGTCCCTTGCAGACTCCGGGGTCGGCGGCGAAGTGGATCCGCTGAAATTCTTCCATCCTGTGGCAGGTCGGGCCGCGGCGCAACAACCGGAGCCGAGCGCGCCGCCGATCGATGACCTGTTGGACGCGCACTACGAGCCGCCTGGCGTGCTTCCCAGCCCCATGCCGGCCAAATCGGATCCGGCGGCCATTCCCCAGGGATACGATCCACTGGCGCCCGACATCCCCTCGGTCGAGTCCGTGGTGCCCCCGCCGATTCGCTCTCGACCCGGCATCGACTCCCCGCCGGCCCGTGGATACGCAGAGGGTACCCCCCCGGCCGAGCTCCCGACGATTCCTCAGCCGGCACTGCCGACGGTCGGTCCGGCTCAGACCACACCGCAAGCAACCCCTCCGGCGCCTTCTGCACCCCCACTTGACGGTTCGGCGCCGCGGGAAGCAGGCAAAACGGAGGAGCTTGCCGAGCTTCTGGCCGGGGCCGGGGTGCCACGTGCCGCAATAACGGCGGAACTGGCGCGGAATCTCGGTGAAATTCTTCGAATCGTGGTCTCCGGTCTGATGGACGTCCTCCAATCGCGGCAGCGCATCAAGGAGGAGTTCCGGATGGATCCGACGATCTTCCGCCCAGCCGAAAACAACCCGCTGAAGTTCTCCGTCAACGTCGAGGACGCGCTGCACAACCTCCTCGTGAAGCGAAACCCCGCATATCTGGGCCCTGTCGACGCCTTCGCCGATGCCTTCGACGATCTTCGCGATCATCAACTCGCGATGCTGGCCGGCATCCGCGTGGCCTTCGAAAGCATGCTGGCTGAATTCGATTCGGATCACCTGCAGGAAGCGTTCGACCGCCAGTTGGGCAGAATCTCACTCCCGCTCGTGCCCCTGAAGCTGCGATATTGGGATCTGTACCGCGAAAAAGTGCGTGAGATGTCCAAAGACGCCGAAGCCACCTTTGGCCGCTTGTTCGGTGAGGAGTTCAGGCAGGCGTACGAGGAGCAGTTCCGGGAACTGAAGGCGCAGCGACGCAGTCGCACGCCAAACCAGTCGGCGAATGAACACCCGCCGCGGAGGTGATTCGCCGCCCGGTCACACGGGATCGGAGATCGAATCCGGACCTTGTTCATTGTAGACTGTGTGGCACATGCCCATGTCTGCCCATAACCGCGTCATCTGGTCCGAAGGGCTGTTCCTGCAGCCGCAGCACTTCCAACAACAGGACCGTTACTTCGAGCGTTACGTTGAGACGCGATGCCAGGCCCTCGTGCCACACAGCTGGGGCTTCACTGAGATCGAATTCGAACGCGACTTCCTGAAGATCGGCAAGATCGGGTTGCGGCGACTGGCGGGCGTGTTCCCGGACGGCACCCCGTTCCGGATGCCGGACGACGATCCACTGCCCGCGCCCGTCGATATCGCTGCGGACGTGCGCGACCAGCGCCTCTATCTGGCGGTACCGCTGCGCCGGGCAGGCGAAGTCGAATCGGCACGAGGACCGCTTGCGGACGAACTCGTTCGGCAGGACATTCGCGAGTTCCAGGTGGCCAACGCCGCCGCGAGCGGCGGAGATCCTGCAACGCTCGAAGTGGCGGCGCTCCGCACGCGCCTGTTGCTCGAGCGAGAGGCTACCGAGGCGTATGCCTGCGTCCCACTGGCGCACGTGGTCGAGTGCCGTGCCGATCAACAGGTCGTGCTGGACGAGACCTTCATCCCGACGATTCTGCAGATTCGGGCAGCGAACCGCCTGACCACCGTCACGACGGAGCTGCTCGGCCTTTTTCGCCAGCGCGGGGAAGCGCTGGGCGGGCGTGTGGCGGCGACGAGCAGGGGCACCGCGTCGGAGCTCGCGGACTTCCTGATGCTTCAGGCCATCAACCGCTGCGAGCCGGTGCTGGCGCATTTCGCGGACAGCGGCGTCGTCCACCCCGAGGCCTTGTTCCGATTCTGTGTGGCCGCGGCCGGCGAGCTCGCGACCTTCACGACAGTGTCGAAGCGCACGCCGAGATTTCCAGGCTATCGGCACGATCATCTCAAGGAGACGTTCGAGCCCGTCATTGCCTCGCTCCGCGAATCCATGAGCAAGGTGCTGACGCAGAATGCGATCCCCATTCCGCTGGAGCAGCGCAAGTTCGGGATCAGCGTGGCCATCGTGGCGGATCGCTCGCTCTTCAGCTCCGCGGTGTTCATCCTGGCCGCGCGAGCGGACGGTCCCGCGGAAAACGTGCGGCAGCGTTTCCCCGCGCAAGTCAAGATCGCCCCTGCGGAGAAAATCGGCGACCTCGTGAACAAGGGACTGCCGGGCATACCGGTGGTGCCCGTTCCCGCGGCGCCGAGGCAGATCCCGTTTCACGCGGGCTATGCATATTTCGAGCTGGATCAGACACACGAGTTGTGGGACCAACTCAAAGGATCGGGGGGCGTAGCGATCTACGTCTCCGGAGAGTTCCCGGGACTGGCGATGGAATTCTGGGCGATTCGCCACTGAGAGCAGGCTCTCTTTCATGCCAGACAACGACGATCCCTTTCTGCCGTCGGACCGGACGCAACGGCCGCGCCCTGGCGCTGGCAGACGCGGCATGCCGGATTCGGGGTTCCCTCGCACCACCACGGCCGGTGTCAGAGAGTTCGAGCCGATCCCGGACGTGGTGCGCCCCTTTCTTGGCCTCGGCCTCAACCCGCTCGTCCAGTCGGCCACCCCGCTGCTGCTCCTGACCGGTGAGCTGCGGAACGCGTCGTCTATCGACGTGTCGGATCTGCGGCGGCACGTGCTCGAAGAGATTCGCCGCTTCGAAGAACAGGCGCGTGCGGCCGGCGTGCGGAGCGAGATCGTCCTCGCTGCGCGTTATGCCTTGTGCGCCGGCCTGGACGAAGCGGTCCTGTCGACCTCGTGGGGTGCGCAGAGCGAGTGGGCGCAGCATCCCGTCCTGGTGGCACTGCACCGCGAGGCGTGGGGAGGCGAGAAGTTCTTCGAGATGCTCGACCGGATCTGCGTGGATCCGCCCCGGCACATCGATCTCATGGAACTGCAGTACCTCATTCTCGCGCTCGGCTTCACCGGGAAGTACCACATGCTCGACCGCGGCCGCGAGCATGTGGCCGATCTGCAGCGGAACCTCTTTCGCACCATCCGGAGTCACCGCGGATCGGCGGCGACGGAGCTGTCGTTGCAGTGGCGAGGGCTCGAGGATCGCCGCAACCGCCTCGTTCGGTATGTTCCGTGGTGGGTCGTCGTCGCCGCTGCGGTCGCGATGCTCGCGGTGACGTTTGTCGTCTACTACTCCAGGCTCGCGACGCAGGCGGAGCCCCTGCAGGCGCAGCTCGCCCGGGTGGGCATCGAAGACTTCGCCGTGCCTCCACCGGCCGTGCCTCCGCCGGCACGGCCGGTGGAGGGCCCGACGCTCAAGCAACTGCTCGCGCCCGAGGAGGAGGCCGGCGCCCTGAGCGTCGAAGAGGCCGGCGGCCGGACCGTCATCACGGTTCGCGCGGGCGATCTGTTCGGATCCGGCAGTGCGGCTGTCAACACCTCGTACGCGGGGACGCTCGACAGCATCGCCGCCGCCTTGAACAAGGTGCCGGGACGCGTGATGGTGGTGGGCCATACCGACGACCAGCCGATCAGGTCCCTGCAATTCCACGACAACTATGAACTCTCGCGTGAGCGCGCCGTCGGCGTCGCGACGATCCTGAAGAAGACGATGGAGAATCCGGCGAGGATGACATGGCGAGGTGTCGGCTCGTCTGAACCGCGGTATCGGCCGGATTCGGAACCGGAGAATCGAGCCCGAAACCGCCGGGTGGAAATCATCCACCTGCGCGAAGGGTGACCTCGGACGAGGCTGTCAATGCTCGCCTTTCTCAAGCGCACCTTCGTCGTCCTCCTGGGCTTTCTGCTCATCTTCGTCTTCATCTGGTACGCAGGGCCGTACTTTGCGTTCGCGGAGTTTCGGCCGCTGGAAACCGTGTCGGCGCGCCTGATTGCGATCGCGGTCATCGTCGGGTGCTGGCTGGCCGTCCGGCTCGTCAAGCGGCTGCGGTCCTTCCGCGCGAGCGATCGATTGTTGGCTGCCGTCGTGGCGCAGCCGCAGCCCACGGAGGCTCGACCCCCGGCGGAGGTCGTGAAGTTGCGGGAGCGCTTCACAGAAGCTGTCTCGGCGCTCCAACAGCAGCGGCGCGGCGGCCGCAGTCTGTACGATCTGCCGTGGTACCTCATCATCGGCGCCCCGGGCTCCGGCAAGACCACGGCGCTGCTCAATTCCGGCTTGAAGTTTCCGCTGGAGCAGCGCGTGGGCAAAGGAGCCTTGCGCGGCGTCGGTGGCACGCGCAACTGCGACTGGTGGTTCACCGATGAAGCCGTCTTTCTGGATACGGCCGGGCGGTACACCACGCAGGACTCCGATGCGGCGTCGGACAGCGTCGGATGGAGCGAGTTCCTCGCACTCCTCCGCAAGTATCGCGCGCGTCGGCCTGTCAACGGCGTGATCGTCACGGTCAACGCTCAAGACCTGCTCGTCCTCGACGCGGCGGGGAGAGAGGCGCACGTCGAGGCGGCGTGCGCCCGGCTGAACGAGCTCACGCGGGAGTTGCGCATCCAGTTGCCTGTCTATCTGATGGTCACGAAGTGCGACCTGGTGGATGGGTTCGCCGAGCACTTCGAGGATTTGACGGCGGAAGGGCGCGCGCAGGTGTGGGGAGTCACATTCCCCTACGAGCAGACCCTCGCCAACGAGGGTCCGCAGGTGTACCCGGCGGAGTTCGACGCGCTCATGACGCGCATGAACGAACGGGTGTTCGAGCGCGTCGAGGAAGAGCGAAACACCCGCCGCCGGACGAAGGTGTTTGCGTTTCCCCAGCAGATGGCGACCATGCGGGACGCCCTCACGCAGTGGGTGTCGGACGTCTTCGCCTCCCGCGACTTCGGCGGACGGATTCTTCTGCGCGGCGTCTACTTCACCAGCGGCACCCAGGAAGGCACGCCCATCGATCGCCTGCTCGGCAGCATCGGGCGCACGTTCGGCGCGGCGGACGCCGTCATGAGGCCGGCGGGGCCGGGCAAGGCGTACTTCGTCGAGAACCTCCTGAAAGAGGTGATGATCGGCGAGTCGGGTCTGGCGGGCGTCAACCGCCGGCTGGAGCTGGGAAACGCCTCGCTGCAGCTCGGCGCCTACGCCGCGACGGGACTGATCGCTGCCGTGGGTGTGGCGGCACTGTCGGTCAGCTATCACGGCAACCGCGAATATCTCGACCAGACGGCCGCCGACATCGCGGCGTTCGAGCAGACCGCCGTGGTCACACCTGCCTCACCGCTCGATGCGATGGTCACGAGGCTGGATGCGATTCGCGCGGTCGTGGACTCATCGGACAGATATCGCGCGACGACGTCATGGACGATGCGCTGGGGGCTGTACCAGGGCAGATCGATCGGCAATTCCGCTCGCGATGCGTACGTGCGCGAGCTCGACAGCGTCCTGCTCCCCCGGTTCGCCGCGCAGATCAAGTCGCGACTGATGCAGCACGCCAAGGATCCCGAGGCGCTGTACGCCTATTTCAAGGGATACCTGATGCTGGGGGAGCCTCGACACCTGGACAAAGAACATCTCCAGATGCTCGCGCAGATCGAATGGAAGGACGCCGGGGCCGGCGCGTCGCCGGTCGCACCGGCGCTTGCGCAGCACTTCAAGGCGCTGCTGGAGAATGGCGACTTCCTCCGGCGGCTCCCCCTCGACGGAACGCTGGTCGCGCAGGCGCGCAGCAGCATTCACCAGACGTCGAAGACCAAGTTCCTGTACGAAGGCCTCAAGCGCGCCTACACAGGTGACACCGGCCAGGGCCTGCGGGTCGATCAGCTCGCAGGCCTGGACGTCGAGCGAGTATTCACGCGGAGGAGCGGCATCCCGTTGACGACGCCGATGCCGCGCTTGTACACCCGCGATGTCTTCAAGCAGATTGCGACACAAGGGCGCGCGGAGCTGCTTCAGCAGGTGGCGAAGGATGCGTGGGTGTGGGGCGAGAGCGAGACGGCCTCGCTCGCGAGCGCGGGGACGCTCGTCTCGGGAGTGACGAATGAGTACGAGCTGGACTACATCCGGGCGTGGGACGCGCTGCTGGACGACCTGCAGTTCGTGTCTTTCCGGACCATCCAGCAGACCAACGACGCGCTGCGCATCCTGAGCGCGCAGACCTCACCGCTGCGCGGTCTTCTGGGCGTCGTCGCGGACAACACCACCCTCGTGGAGACGGTGTCGGCGCCCAAGGGTGTGCTCGCCGAGACGAAGAAGAAGATGGCCGACAGAGTCACGGGCGTGTTGAAGCCGTTGCAGGACGCCGCCGGCATGCCTTCGGTCGAATCGGGCAGGCTTGTGACGGGCCACTTTCAGTGGGTGCGCCAGCTCACGGCGGGCGAACCGGGGAAGACGCAGCTCGACAGGGTCATTCAGTCCATCGCGGACATTCAGCAGCAACTCGACAGGCTCGGGCCCGATGTGGCCGGGGAAAGTCCCGGTCAAGTCCTGTCCAACCCGTCGTTCCGGGTGTTGAAGCAGACGCTCCGGCAGCAGGCGGAGGCGCTGCCGGCCGGCCTGCGCACCCTCGTATCAGAGATCGCCCAGGCGCCCGAAGACGTCGTCATCGCGGGGGCGACGGAAGAGATCGAGGAGCTGTACAGCCAGCAGATCGTGCCAGCCTGCAGCCGGCTCATCGCCGACAAATACCCGTTTGCGAGCTCGCAGACGGACGTCCAACTCGCGGATTTCGCGACGGTGTTCGGGTACGACGGTCTGTTTGACAAGTTCTTCACCGATCATCTCGAGAAACAGGTGGACACGTCGGGGCCTGAGTGGACGTGGCGTCCCGGCTCGGTGAGTCCGTCCCGTCACCTGCTGGGCCAGTTCCAGGCCGCGCGGCGCGTGCGCGACATGTTCTTCAGTCCTGGCTCGAAGACGCCGGAGGTGAAATTCTTCGTGACGTTCAGCGACCTCGATAGCGATGCGCAGCGCTTCGTGCTTCAGATCGACGGTCAGAACCTGGACGACCAGCATCTGAAGCAGCCGGTCTCGTGGCCGGGGCCGGTGCCGGGACATGCAGCGAGGACGTTCGAGAGCCGCTACTTCGACCCGACGAAGACGTACGGGGGGCCGTGGGCCTGGTTCCGGATGATCGACGACGCCAGGGTTGGCGCTCCGGATCCGCAGCAGCGAATCCTGCTGAAGATCCAGAGTCGCTACCATCGTGTCCACGTGACGGTCGAGCCGTCGCGCGCGTCAGACAACCCGTTCGCGACGGGGACCTGGCGACAATTCAGTTGCGAATCGTGAACCGCCGATGCAGGTAGGGTTCTACGGCAAGCTGCCCAGTCATGGCGATTTCCTGCGGCGGCGGGTCTCGGACGCGTTCGTAGACGCGTGGGACGCCTGGTTGCGGGAGTGCCTGGCGGCCAGCCGCACGGCGCTTGGGGCGCGCTGGCTCGACATCTACCTGACGAGCCCCGCCTGGCGTTTCGCGTGTGCGGCTGGAGCCTGTGGTCCGGCGCCGGTGATCGGGCTGCTCGCGCCCAGCGTTGACCAGGTGGGTCGATATTTCCCGCTCACGATCGTCTCCGAGCTGCCCGCGCACGCCTGCCTCGTCACGGCCGCGGCGTCGGCGCGGTTCTTCGGTAGCGCCGAGCGGCTGGTTATCGAAACCCTGGCAAGCGAGCGGGTGGACTTCGACGGATTTGATCGCGGGGTGGTTGCCCTCGAGCAGGAACTCGCGGCGATTGCTCTGCCGCCCGGGCTCGCGCTCGACCCAGCCGCGTCGGCGGTCTTGAGCGACACGCCGCAGGCCTGGCAGCTGCCGCTTGCCGCCTCGTCCGATCTCGGGGTTGCGTTCGAGCAGCTGCTGTCCCTGCACCTCGAGGCGAAATACAGACCACTGGTCATGTGGTGGACCGACGGGTCTGCGGTCGTCGAACCCAGTTGCCTCCTTCTCAAAGGCTTGCCTGATCCGGCGCTCTACCCGGCGCTTCTGGAGGGCTCCTGGTCGGCGTATCGCTGGCGATCCGTGACAGCGCGCGGGTCGGACGATGTGACGCTTCCCACCACCCGCATGGACAATGCCGAGACGCTGTTCTTCCGGTCGGCTGCCGCCACGGACGTGGGTCGGGTGCGGGACAACAATGAAGATGGGTTTGTCGAGCGTCCGGAGGCCGGGATTTGGGCGGTCGCCGACGGCATGGGCGGTCATAGCGACGGCGAGGTCGCCAGCCGGATGGTGTGCGACGCACTCGCGGACTTTCAGTTGGACGGTACATTCGAACAGGCCATCGAGGCGGCCACCAGGCGCGTGCGGGAGGTCAACGATCATCTGCTCAGGACTGCAATGGCCTCTGACCCCGCCGATCGAAGCGGGAGCACCGTCGTCGTGCTGCTGTTGCGCGGTCTGCGTTCGGCAGTGCTGTGGGCGGGCGACAGCCGGGTCTATCGCTGGCGCGCGGGCACGCTCGAGCAGTTGACGCGGGACCACAGCCTCGCGGAGCTGGCGGGAACCGCTGCTGCGGAATCGAGCGTGATTACCAACGCCGTCGGGGTCGAGCCGAACTTGACGCTGGACCTCCATCGCGATGGCATTGTTGCGGACGATCGGTTCCTCCTCTGCTCGGACGGGCTGACGCGTGTGGTCTCGGATTCGGACATCTGCGGCTGGATGGCGACGCCGGACATCCGCGACGCGGTCGAGGGACTCATCAAGACGACGTTGCACGCCGGCGCGCCGGACAACGTGACCGTCGTTATCACGGAAGTGCATCGATGATGGGCGCTATCTCTTTCGTGGTCTTCGGGTGTAGAATGCGGCCACTGAGGCAATCCAGTGGCACCGCATCCTGAGAACAACGAGGCTTGGCGATGACCGCTCGGTGGGACGGCCAGGGGCTACGCGAGCCGATTTCTGCAGAGCAGCCCTGCGGTCAGAATCTGGACGACACGAACGTCCTGTCCGCCTTTGACGCGCTTCGACTGTTCGGTGAAGTCAGGTCCCCGGAAGCCCCGCCCGATGCCGACGAAGGGAAGAAGGAGCTCACGAAGGCGAGGCCGCCGCTCGAATGGGATCGGATCCGGGCGGATGCCCTCGACGGTCTCACCAGGAGCAAGGATCTTCGTCTGCTCGCCTACCTGGGGACAGCGCTTCTTCGAACGGACGGACTCACCGCCTTCGCGCACGTGCTGACGACCGCCTCGCAGTGGCTTGAGGCCTATTGGCCTCAGGTGTATCCTGTCGTCGACGAAGACGCCATTGCCAGACGTAACGCGCTGAATTGCCTCGCGGATCCGATGGCGGTTGTGGACCGCGTGTGGCGGCTGCCTCTGGTGGTCAGTCGACAGCACGGGCGCTTCAGTCTCCGCGACATCGAGATTGCCCGCGGACAGGCGTCGCCGGGCCCGATGGAGGGCAAAGCGGACGAAGCAGCCATGCACGACGCGTTCGGGGAGCTCTCGCTCGAGGACCTCACGGCGCTCGATCGGAGCGTGACGGACGCGATTGCGGCGCTGAACAGCATCGATGCGCGCATGCGCAGTGAGGGTGGACCCGAGGCCGCGCCCGACTTCGGCCCCCTGTTGACCCAGTTCGCGAAGCTGAATCGGATCTGCCGCGAGCAGTTGGCGCTTCGATCGGACGCCAGCGGCGCGGCGTCGGAGGGCGGCGACGCGGTTCAGGCGGGGTTCACCGGAGGCGCCATCAAGTCCCGCCAGGATGCCATTCGCGCGCTGGACGCCGTCGCGGACTATTTCCGGCGCAACGAGCCGTCGAGTCCGATTCCGTTGTTCGTCGAGCGGGCGAAGCGTCTCGTCGCGAAGGATTTTCTCGAGGTGCTGGCCGACATTGCTCCCGACGCGCTTGCGGTGGCACGGTTGGCGGGCGGGGTGAAAGATCAGTAACGCGTCACATTCCCTTCCGGGAGGTATGTCGTGGCAAAGGCGAGCAGTCAGAAATTCATCGCCCGCAATCGAGCGCCCCGTGTCCAGATCGAGTACGACGTCGAGCTCTACGGCGCCGAGAAGAAGATTCAGCTGCCGTTCGTGATGGGCGTGCTGGCGGAGCTGTCCGGCAAGCCGGCGGAGCCGCTGCCGCCTGTCATGGATCGCAAGTTCCTCGAGATCGACGTCGACAACTTCGATAGTCGAATGAAGGCGCTGAAGCCCCGCGTGGCGTTCCAGGTCCCGAACACACTCACCGGCGAAGACAATCTGAGTGTCGAGCTGACGTTCGAGAGCATGGACGACTTCTCCCCCGCGGCGGTCGCCAGCAAGGTGGACGCGCTCAACAAGCTCCTCGAGGCGAGGAAGCAGCTGGCGAACCTGATCACCTACATGGATGGCAAGACCGGGGCGGAGGAACTGGTGAGCAAGCTGCTGCAGGACCCCGCGCTCCTGCGGACGCTTGCCGCGACGAAGAACCCACAGGGAGAGACCTCCTGATCCTGACGACAACCTGAAGCGGAGAACATTATGCCAGACCCGAAAGCCCAGCAGGAAGGACCGTCGGTGATCGGGGCGGTCGAAGTCGGCGACTTCGACACGCTTCTCAGAAAGGAGTTCAAGCCCAAGACCGATGAAGCGAAAGAGGCGGTCGAACGAGCGGTACGCACGCTCGCGGAGCAGGCGCTCTCCCAGACCAGGCTGATCAGCGCTGATGTTGTCAAGTCGATCGAGGCGATCATCGCGCAGCTCGACAAGAAGCTCACCGAGCAGATCAATGTGATCCTGCACCACGAAGATTTTCAGAAGCTCGAAGGCGCCTGGCGCGGGCTGCACCACCTGGTCAGCAACACGGAAACGGACGAGATGCTCAAGATCCGTTTCATGAACATCAGCAAGGCCGACCTCGGGAAGACCCTCAAGCGCTACAAGGGGACCGCCTGGGATCAAAGCCCGCTGTTCAAGAAGATCTACGAGGCAGAGTACGGCCAGTTCGGCGGCGAGCCCTTCGGCTGCCTGGTCGGTGATTACTATTTCGACCAGACACCGCCCGATACGGAGCTGCTGGGCGACATGTCCAGGGTCGCCGCCGCGGCGCATACGCCGTTCATTGCGGGGGCCTCGCCAACCGTCATGCAGATGGACACCTGGCAGGAGCTGGCCAATCCACGCGACCTGACCAAGATCTTCACCACACCCGAGTACGCCGGCTGGCGGTCGCTCCGCGAATCGGAGGATGCCCGTTATCTCGGTCTGGCGATGCCACGTTACTTGTCGCGCCTGCCGTACGGCGCGAAGACCAACCCTGTGGAGGAGTTCGATTTCGAAGAGGACACCGGTGCGGCGGATCACAGCCGTTACACGTGGGCGAATGCCGCCTACGCGATGGCGGTGAACATCAACCGCTCGTTCAAGGAGTTCGGCTGGTGTTCGCGCATCCGCGGCATCGAATCCGGCGGCTCGGTCGAAGGTCTGCCCACGCACACGTTCCCTACCGACGACGGCGGGGTGGACATGAAGTGTCCGACCGAGATCGCCATCAGCGACAGGCGCGAAGCGGAGCTGGCCAAGAACGGCTTCATGCCGCTCGTCCATCGCAAGAACTCGGATTTCGCCGCCTTCATCGGCGCACAATCGCTCCAGAAGCCGTTCGAATACGACGACCCCGATGCGACCGCCAACGCCAATCTGGCGGCGCGGCTGCCGTATCTGTTCGCGTGCTGCCGGTTTGCCCACTACCTGAAGTGCATCGTGCGCGACAAGATCGGCTCCTTCAAGGAGCGGGAGGACATGCAGGTCTGGCTGCAGAAGTGGATCATGAACTATGTCGACGGCGATCCTGCGCATTCCTCGGAAACGACCAAGGCGCAGAAACCCCTCGCCGCGGCCGAAGTCCAGGTGGCGGAGATCGAGGGGAACCCAGGCTATTACTCGGCAAAGTTCTTTCTTCGCCCGCACTATCAGCTGGAGGGGCTGACCGTGTCGCTTCGGCTGGTCTCCACGCTGCCATCGGCCAAGGCCGGTTGAGTGTTCGGAGCATTCGGTTAACCGAAACGCACCTTTAGGACAGGAGCTTCGTCATGGCATCAGACGTTTTCGCAAAAATCGGCGACATCAAGGGCGAGTCACTCGACGCCAAGCACAAAAACGAGGTCGAGGTACTCTCGTGGTCCTGGGGTCTGGCGCAGACCGGTTCCATGGGCTACGGGTCCGGAGGCGGTACCGGGAAGGCGAGCTTCAACGATTTCCACTTCACCCATTACGTCGACAAGGCGTCCCCGGTTCTGATGAAGGCGTGCGCGACCGGTGAGCACATCAAGGACGCAACCATCACGGTACGCAAGGCCGGCAAGGGCCAGCAGGAATTCCTGATCGTCAAGATGAACGACATCATCATCACAAGCGTGAATCCGAGCGGTAGCGGCGAAGAGATCATGGAGTCCGTTGCGATACAGTGCTCCAAGGTCGATCTGGAGTACAAGCCGCAGAAGCCCGACGGCTCGCTCGATGCCGGCCTGCACTTCAAGTACGACATCAAGGGCAACAAGGAAGGCTAGCCGGAGTGCTCCCCGGTTGCGGTGTCACCACCGGGCCGCTTGCGGCCCAGGTGGCACCGCGCAAGCGCAGGACATACCGCACGACGTTGACGAACGTGACAGCCTCGAAAGTGAGTGCCCCATGAGTAGCGGCTCCGGTGACATGTTCCTGATGGTCAAGGGCGCCAGACATGGCGTGATCAAGGGGGAATCGCAGGACGACCAGCACAAGAACGAGATCGAGGTGACGAGCTGGTCGTGGGGGATGCAGGTACCACCCAGCCTGGATGGCGGCGACGCAACAGGGAACACCACCATGCACGACCTGAAGGTCGTGAAACGCATCGACAGCGCTTCGACGCCATTGATGAACGCGCTGGGAACGAAGGAGCCGATCCAAAAAGCCGTGCTGACGTTGCGGAAGGCGGGCAAGAGCCAGGTTGAATACTTGAAGATCATCATCGAGAACGGGCGCGTGACCTCGCTCGTTGTCGAGGGCGGTGATCCCAGCGGCGGCCCGGACGTCGTCGAGAAGGTCAGTTTCTCGTTCAACAAAATCGAGGTCCAGTACGTGCCTCAAGGGAAAGACGGACTGCCGCTGGGGGGCATGACGTTCGGGGCCCATTGGGGCGACGTGGACTAGTCGCCGTCGGCCCTTCTCAATGCGTTTCTCTCAGGATGTCCCACCATGACCCTCGCCGATGTCGCCGAACAGAGCCTGAGGAGCGGGGATCCTGTTGCCGCTCTGAATCACTTGCAGGAGCAGGTACGCGCCAGACCGGCCGACCCCGAACTTCGCATCTTCCTGTTTCAGTTGCTCTGCGTGCTCGGCCAGTGGGATCGCGCGCTCAACCAGTTGGACGTCGCATCCAGCCTCGACCCGGGGGCGCTGGTCATGCGCCAGATCTACGGCGACGCGGTTCACTGCGAGGCCGCCCGGACTGAGGTATTCGAAGGCAAACGGTCGCCGATGATTTTCGGGCAGCCGGACCAGTGGCTGGCCCTGCTGATTGAGTCGCTGCTGCTGGCGGGCCGCGGCGAGCACGAGCGATCGCAACAGCTGCGATCCAGAGCCTTTGACGACGCCCCGGCATCGACTGGCGACATCGATGGGCGGCCGTTCTCCTGGATAGCCGACGCCGATTCCCGTCTCGGCCCGGTGCTCGAGGCGGTCATCAACGGCCGGTATTACTGGGTGCCCTTTTCCCGATTGATCAAGATCCAGATCGAACCGCCGGAGGATCTGCGCGACATGGTCTGGATGCCCGCGCACCTGCAGTTCGAGAACGGCGGCGAGTCGGTGGCGCTCATTCCCACTCGATATCCCGGCTCGGAGTCGTCCGAGGACGGCTTGGTCGCGCTGGCGCGGAAGACCGTGTGGGAAGAGGTGGCTCCGGACACCTACCGCGGTCTCGGTCAACGCATCCTCGCCACGGATGCCGAGGAGGTGCCCCTCATGGAGGTTCGCACGCTCTCGTTCACTGGCGGCCTGGAGAAGACGACGGATCTCGCCGACGATCATGGCTGAGCAACCGCTGCCCCAGGATCGGCTGCAGCCGGCGCTGCTGGATCGTCTCACCGACGACGAACCGGACAAGAAGCAGGAGCCTCGCGAGGCCCGCGTCTTGTCGAAGAGCCGCATGCGGCAGTCGGTTCTACGCGACCTCGCCTGGCTGTTCAACGCCACTCGGCTCGAAGCGGTCACCGATCTGGCGAAAGCGCCGCACGTCCGGCGGTCGGTGGTGAATTTCGGATTGCCGGCGCTGTCGGGAAGGACGGCCTCGTCGCTCGATGTAGGCGACCTGGCCCGGGCCGTCCGTGAAGCCATCCTGACCTTCGAGCCGCGCATCGTGCCGCGCAGTCTGCAGATCAGGACGGTGCTCGAGGCCGGTTCGCTCGATCATCACAACGTCATCGGCGTCGAGATTCATGGCGAGCTCTGGGCCCAGCCCGTTCCGCTGGAGTTCCTGGTCCGCACCGAGTTCGATCTGGAAACCGGGAAAGTACAGATCGCGGACCTGGCCCCGGCGCGGGTGACGTGACATGGATCCGCGCCTCCTGAGGCATTACAACCTCGAGTTGCAGCACCTGCGCGAGACGGGCGCGGAATTCGCCGAGCAGTTTCCGAAGATTGCGGCCAGGCTCGGGATGCACGGGCTGGAGGTTGACGATCCCTACGTGGAGCGGCTGCTCGAAGGGGTCGGATTCCTGGCGGCGCGCGTGCAGCTCAAGCTCGAAGCCGAGTTCCCTCGCTTCACCCAGGCGTTGCTCGACATCATCTATCCGCACTATCTGGCGCCGACACCGTCGATGCTGATCGCGCAGTTCACGCCCGATCCGAACGATCCGAACCTGGCGCGCGGCGTCAGAGTGGCGCGCGGCGCCACGTTGTCTGGCCTGTTGGCCGCCGACGACGCGACGGCTTGTGAGTTTCGCACCGCACACGACGTCACCCTGTGGCCAGTCGAGATCGTGTCGGCGAGCTATTTCTCCTTTGCACCCGATCTTCCCCTCAACACGCTGCCGATCGCACAGCGCATCAAGGGCGGCGTCCGGATACGGCTCAAGACGACGGCTGGCCTCACGTTCGCGCAGACGGCGATTGACCGGCTGTGTTTCTATCTGGCGGGGCGCGACGATGTGGCGAACACGCTGTACGAGCTGTGCCTTGCCACAGGTCTCGGTGTGCTGGTCCGGCCGCCGGCCGGTGCGCCGCGGGACTGCGAGTTCCTTCCGGCGGCGACGATTCAGCCGGTCGGCTTCACCGACGACGAGGCGCTGTTGCCGGTGACGTTGCGATCGTTTCAAGGATACCGCCTGCTGCAGGAGTACTTCTCGTTTCCCCAACGGTATCGGTTTTTCGAGGTGACCGGGCTCGCGCGGGCTCTGAAACGCGTCGATTCGAACCAGCTCGAGCTCGTGATGCTGTTCGGCCGCGGCGAGCCGACCCTCGAGAGCGTCGTCGACGCCTCGAATCTGGCGCTGTTCTGCACACCGGCCGTCAACGTGTTCCCCAAGCGCGCCGATCGGATCCATGTCAGCGACAGCGCGTACGAGTATCACGTCGTGGCCGACCGGGCCAGGCCGCTGGATTTCGAGATCTACGGGGTGACCAGCGTCGTCGGCCACGGCATCGGGACCGACAGCGAACAGCGCTTTTTGCCGTTCTACTCGGCGTACAGCAGCGATCAGGACCATCAGGCGTCCGCCTACTACACGACGCGGCGCGAGCCGCGGCTGGTCTCGACGACAGCGAAGCGCCGCGGATCCCGATCGAGCTACATCGGGACGGAAGTCTTTCTGGCGCTCGTCGATCCGACCGAGGCCCCGTTCAGTGGCGACCTCCGTCAACTGTCCGTCGAAACGCTGTGCACCAATCGCGATCTGGTGCTGCAGATGCCCAAAGGCATCGGCACGACGGATCTGTCGCTGGACGTCGCCGCCCCCGTGCAGAGTATCCGCGTGATCAGCGGGCCCAGCCGCCCGTATGCGCCTCTGGCCGACGGCCCCGTGTCCTGGCGCGCCATCAGCCATCTGTCGCTCAACTATCTGTCGCTCGTGCAGACGACTCCCGAGGAAGGGGCCGCCGCGCTGCGCGATCTCCTCGAGCTGTACGCGGCGAGCGCCGACCAGACCGCCAGGCGGCAGATCGAGGGGATCAGGTCGGTACGGGTGGGACGCGTCGTGCGCCGGCTGCGTGCGCCGGGTCCGCTCGCTTTCGGCCGCGGCCTCGAGATCACCGTGCACCTCGACGAGCTGGCGTTCGAGGGTGCCAGCGCATTCCTGCTGGGTTCGGTGCTCGATCGATACTTCGCACGTCACGTGTCGATCAACTCGTTCACGGAAACCGTGTTGCGGTCGGAGAACCGCGGGGAAATCAACCGATGGGGGCAGCAGTGGGGCGCGAGGCCGACGCTCTAGCCTTTTTCGCCAGGCTGGCAGAGGCGCCGTGCCGCTACGATTTCTACCAGACGCTGCGCCGGCTGGAGTGCCTCTATGACGCGAAGCCGCGTTGGGGCGAAGCGCTCCGTCCTGTCGACGAGCCCGTACGGCTCGGGCAGGATCCAGACCTGTCGTTTGCGCCGGCTCCGCTTGCAGCGTTCGAGGTCCGCGACGGCGGGCCACCGCGGCTTCAGGTGAGGCTGTTTGGCCTGTGCGGGCCCAACGGGCCGCTGCCACTCCATCTCACCGAATACGCGCGTGAGCGCCTGCGTCTCAAGGGCGACCCGACACTCAGCCGCTTTCTCGATATCTTCCATCATCGGTTCCTCGCGCTCTTCTACCGGGCCTGGGCTCAGGCGCAGCCTTGCGTCAACCACGATCGCCCGAAGGAGGATCGCTTCACGGTCTACGTCGGAGCGTTCTTCGGGATGGCGCCACCGACGTTTCGCGATCGCGCCACATTGCCGGATCTCGCCAAGTTCTTCCATGTGGGGGCGCTGATCCGCCAGGTGCGGAACACCGAGGGGCTGAAACACATTCTCCAGCATTTCTTCCGGGTGCCCGTGATGATCGAGGAGTTCGTCGGCCACTGGCTGTCCCTGAGCACCACCGAACGGACCTTCCTGTCGTCCGAAAGAGCGACGCTCGGCTCGGGCGCCGTGCTCGGCCGCCGCGTGTGGGACCGCCAGCACAAGTTCCGGATTCGTCTCGGACCTCTGACCCTGGATCAGTACGAGAGCTTTCTGCCAGCCTCGCCGAAGCCGCGAGGCGGCGAAGGCGGCCCGGGCGGCATGCTGCTCCGGAAGCTGGTGGACTGGGTGAGGATGTACTTGTGTTTCGAACTCGATTGGGATGTTCGCCTGATCCTGAAACAGCACGAGGTCCCGCCGTTGACGCTCGGCGGCGGCCAGCGATTGGGCTGGACGACCTGGCTCGGCCGTCGGCGACGTGATACGCGTGCCGATGATTTGTGCCTCGATGCAGAAGCGTTCATCGCAGACGGAGTGGGTGCCGCATGAGTGAGATCAGCCGCTCGGCCCTGTTCGGCAAGCTCAACAGCCTCGCGTACAAGGCCATCGAAGGTGCGACGGTGTTCTGCAAGCTGCGCGGCAATCCGTATGTCGAATTGGTGCACTGGGTGCAGCAGATTCTGCAGACGTCAGACTCCGACGTGCATCGCATCGTCAGGCATTTCGAGATCGATCCGTCTCGCCTGGCCAAAGATGTGACCGAAGCCCTCGATCGTCTACCGCGCGGCGCGAGTTCGATTTCCGATCTCTCTGCGCATGTCGAAAACGCGGTGGAGCGCGGCTGGGTCTACGCGACGCTGATGTTCGGGGAGCCGCGCGTCCGCACGGGCCACCTGGTCGTGGGGATGCTGAAGACGCCCTCGTTGCGGAATGCGTTGATCGGCATGTCGCGCCAGTTCGAGCACGTCAAGGCCGACACGTTGACGGAGGAGTTTGCACGGATCGTGAACGGTTCGCCCGAGGACAGGCTTGGCGCCACGGACGGATCGTCGCTGGCGGCGCCGGGCGAAGCCAGCGATGCCATGGCGCCCGCGCAGATGGGCAAGCAGGACGCGCTCAAGCGATTTGCGACGAACCTGACCGAGAAGGCGCGCAAAGGCGAGACCGACCCGGTGAGCGGCCGCGACGCGGAGATCCGGCAGATCATCGACATCCTCATGCGCCGCCGCCAGAACAATCCGATCCTCACGGGCGAGGCCGGCGTCGGGAAGACGGCGGTCGTCGAGGGCTTCGCGTCGCGCCTCGCGCGGGGCGACGTGCCGCCGCCGCTGCAGGGCGTCTCGTTGTACACGCTCGACATCGGACTCCTGCAGGCCGGCGCCAGCATGAAGGGCGAGTTCGAGAACCGGTTGCGTCAGGTCATCGATGAGGTGCAGGCCTCGCCCAAGCCGATCATCCTGTTCATCGATGAGGCCCACACGTTGATTGGCGCCGGAGGTGCGGCAGGCACAGGGGACGCGGCGAACCTGCTCAAACCGGCGCTCGCGCGCGGGACGCTGCGTACGATCGCCGCGACCACGTGGGGGGAATACAAGAAGTACATCGAGAAGGACCCCGCGCTCACCCGGCGCTTCCAGGTCGTGAAGGTCGAGGAGCCGGGCGAGGAGAAGGCGATTCTGATGGTCCGCGGCGTCGCGTCCACCCTCGAGAAACATCACCGGGTTCAAGTGCTGGATGAGGCGCTCGAAGGGGCCGTTCGGCTGTCGCATCGCTACATACCGGGGCGGCAGTTGCCCGACAAGGCGATCAGTTTGCTCGACACGGCATGTGCGCGCGTCGCCATCAGCCAGCACGGCGTGCCGCCGCAGCTCGAGGACTGCCGGAGGACGATCGAGGCCTTGCAGACCGAGCTCGAGATCATCGGCCGCGAGGAAACCGTCGGCATCAACGCAGACGAGCGCCGGAAGGCCGCGGAAGAGAAGCTCGCGTCGAGCGAGCAGCTCCGCGCCTCGTTGGAGCAGCGGTGGAACGCCGAGCGCGAGCTGGTGGAGCGCGCCCTGGGCATTCGCGCGAAGCTCCGGAAGGGAAGCGAGCCCGTGGAGGGCACGGGCAGCAAGCTGGAGCAGGCAGCGGAGGCGCACAAGGCGGCCGCCGACGCACCGGCCGTCGACAAGGTGACGCCGGAAGAACGACAGGTATGGCTCGGCGAGCTTGCCGATCTGCAGGAGAAACTGTCGGTGTTGCAGGGCGAGTCGCCGCTCATCCTGCCGAGCGTCGACGGGCAGGCCGTCGGATCCGTCGTGCAGGACTGGACCGGTGTGCCGGTCGGCCGCATGGTGAAGAACGAGATCGAGACGGTGCTGAACCTGGCCGAGGCACTCGAGCGGCGGGTGATCGGTCAGCGTCATGCGCTCGACATGATCGCGAAACGCATTCACACCTCGCGCGCGAAGCTCGACAATCCGAACAAGCCGATCGGCGTCTTCCTGCTCTGCGGACCGTCGGGCATCGGCAAGACCGAAACCGCGTTGACGTTGGCCGAGGCGCTGTACGGCGGCGAGCAGAACGTCATCACGATCAACATGAGCGAATTCCAGGAGAAGCACACCGTCTCGACGCTCAAGGGGTCGCCCCCGGGCTATGTCGGCTATGGCGAGGGTGGCATCCTGACCGAAGCCGTGCGCCGTCGTCCCTACAGTGTGGTCCTCCTGGACGAGATCGAGAAAGCCCACCCCGATGTGCACGAGCTCTTCTTCCAGGTGTTCGACAAGGGCTGGATGGAGGATGCCGAAGGACGGTACATCGATTTCAAGAACACGATTATCCTGCTGACGTCGAACGTCGGGACCGAGCTGATCGTGAGCATGTGCAAGGATCCCGAGCTCATGCCGCAGCCCGAAGGGGTGGCGAAAGCACTGCGCGAGCCGCTTCTGAAGACGTTCCCGGCGGCACTGCTCGGGCGGCTGGTCGTGATTCCCTACTATCCGTTGAGCGACGCGATCCTCGTCCAAATCGTCCGCCTGCAGCTCCGGAGGATCGCGCAGCGGGTGGTGGACCATCACAAGATTCCCTTCGACTATGACGACGACGCCGTGAAGCTGATCGTCAGCCGGTGCACCGAGCTCGAGAGCGGCGGGCGCATGATCGACGCCATTCTCACGAACACCGTGCTGCCGGCGATCAGCCGCGAGTTCCTGACGCGGACGATGGCCGGGACGGCGCTGAACGGCGTGCGCCTGGCGGTGGCCGACGGCGATTTCGCCTATCGATTCGAGTAGAGCTGGTGTCACGACCCGCGTGAGCACGCGGTGGATGCGCACTATGGAGCAGTCGCCCACGAAGGACCGCGCCGTCAGCCTGGACGAAGCGGTGTCGATCGCCATCCGGCTGCAACAGAACGAGCAGTGGGCGGCGGCGAGCGAGATCTATCGTCGAATCCTGGAGGTCGCGCCCGACCATGTCGACGCCGTGCACTATTCAGGCGTGCTCGCCCATCAGCAGGGGCGGAGCGAGCAGGCTGTCGCGCTGATCGAGCGAAGCCTCGAGCTCGATCCCGATCGGGCCGACTGGTACAGCAATCTGGGCATTGTCCTGCGGGATCGCCTGAAGCTGGACGACGCGATCCTCGCGTTCCAGCGCGCGATTGCGATCGATCCGAACCAGGCCAACGCGCACAGCAATCTCGGGGTGGTCCTGAGGGCGCAAGGCAGGGCGGTCGAGGCGGAAGCGGCCTATCGAGAAGCCATTCGCGTGGACCCCGACCACTCAGATGCGTACACCAACCTGGGCATCCTGCTGAACGGCCAGAAGCGGATACACGAAGCGGTCGTGTGCTTCTATAAAGTCATCACGTTCAGGCCCAGGCACCCCGAAGCCCGGCGACTGCTGGCGCTGGCGCACTGCACGCTCGGCGAGGTCGACAAGGCAGTGAAAGTCTTCGAAGAATGGCTCAAAGAGGAGCCCGATCATCCCATTGCCCTGCACATGTTGGCAGCCTGCTCCGGTCGTGACGTCCCGGCGCGGGCGTCGGACGGATTTGTCGAGAAGACCTTCGACAGCTTCGCCGCCAGCTTCGATGCCAAGCTTGCCAAGCTGTTGTACCGTGCCCCGGAGCTGGTCGCTGGCATGCTGGCGGACTCGGGTATCGAGGCGTCGAAGAGCCTCGACGTGCTCGATGCCGGATGCGGCACCGGGTTGTGCGGACCGCTCGTCGCGCCGTACGCGCGCCGGCTGGTGGGCGTCGACCTGTCCGTGCGCATGCTGGCCCAGGCCCAGGCCAGGAACGTCTACGACGACCTGTTCAAAGTCGAACTGACCGCCTACCTGCGTGATAACCCCGGGGCGTTCGATGTGATTGTGTCGGCCGACACGCTCGTGTATTTTGGAGCCTTGGAGGCGGTGTGTGCGGCGGCCGCCGGCGCGTTGCGTCCCGGCGGACGGCTCATCTTCACCGTTGAGGAATTGATCGACGCCGGGCCCGATGCGGGGTACTCTATCAGCGTGCACGGGCGCTACGGCCACGCGCGCCGGTACGTCGAGCGCGTCTTGGCGGGTGTGAATCTGTCGTCGGACATCGAGCCCGCGGAGCTGCGTCTCGAAGCTGGCGATCCGGTTCCTGGGCTGGTGGTGCGGGCGACGAAACCCGCGGGTGCAGGAATGAACCATGCCTAGAGTCATGGAAATCGTCACGCCGCTCGGCGGCGACGTGCTGCTGTTCCACGGCATGCACGCGCGCGAGGAGATGGGCCGGCTGGGCGAGTACCAGCTCGA
>Ga0315278_10001187_pt1 | contig 22637 bp, 18 predicted proteins | sample YL17G06_0_MG_FD_203880 | JGI IMG/M metagenome (GOLD analysis project Ga0315278, IMG submission 203880) | Sediment microbial communities from Yellowstone Lake, YNP, Wyoming, USA - YL17G06_0 | ecosystem: Environmental > Aquatic > Freshwater > Lake > Sediment | place: USA: Wyoming | collected... | reverse complement strand
TCTCATATAAGGTTCTAATTATATAATTGTAATGTTGTCTCGTAGTAGGTGGGAATATTCAAGGTAAAATATACTACCAGAGTTACCAACAATCCTTTTTGGGATCGTGATTAAGGAGCCATCAATGAAATTGCTGATTTGTACTGATGGATCAACCAATTCCATCGAATCTGCTGATTTGATATCAAAATTAAGATTTCCGCAAAATTCCCGGATGACAGTCCTTGGTGTCAGTGAAAGTCAAAACGACCTGGACAAACTCGTTTTATCAATGGATATGATCAATGAAAAGTTCGTTCCATTATATTTTGTAGAGCGAAAAATCCGCAATGGTGATTCGATAAAAGAAATCATGTCAGAAGCATTGGAATCTACATATGATCTAGTCGCAGTTGGAGGTGGTAGGCAATTAGGCTTATTACATCCCAAATTGGGGTCAACCACAAGTAAATTAGTAAGGAAGCTTCATACCCATTTTTTAGTAGCGCGTAACGTACCCAAAATAGTCAGCAAGGTTTTATTTTGTACTGGATCTGAAGCTCCAGCAAACATGACCATGACATTAGGTGGTGAATGGATATCTAATACCGATGCCGAGATCGGATTATTGCATGTTCTCCCGGAAAAATCAGGAGATGCGGATGTTGCAGATGCTTTACATGAGAAAACCACACCTAATAATAATGAGCAGCGAGATTCAATTTTAACCCAAGCCAGCCAACAGCTAAAAGATGCGGGGGTGAAAAATGAAATTGTATCCCGGATGCGACAAGGATTAATTGTTGAGGAAGTAATCAAAGAATTAACTGAGGGGGGATATGATCTTTTGGTCATTGGAGCGCATTATCAACCCGGGCAAGATCGATGGCAAGGGACACTTCTGGATGATGTGACTGATCAGTTATTGAATCGATGCAGCTGCTCGGTTCTAATTATTTGAAAGAATACAATTTATGCTTCGAGCTCGCTATCGACGGATTATTTTATTTTTTGCTCGCATCCTCTTTAGCATAATTTTATGGGATGTATTTTTACCCCGTATAGGATTCGCAAAATGGTCTCGCAACACACGCTCTGAAAGATATCGAAAAATAGCTGCAAGGTATCGCTCGTTGGCGATACAAATGGGTGGAGTATTAATCAAGGTCGGGCAATTCCTTTCTGCCAGGGTGGATGTATTGCCTGCAGAAATTACCACAGAATTATCGGGCTTACAAGATGAGGTCCCCTCTGAAAGCTTTGATGACATTCAAAAGGTATTTGTCGCTGAATTTGGCATGCCGATCCTTGCTAAATATACTGAATTTGACCCAGTTCCTCTTGCAGCTGCGTCATTGGGACAAGCACACTTGGCAAAAATAAATTTGAATAACGACAAGGCCAGGGAATTAGAGGCAGCCAATTTGGACGATGACCTTAAGCAATCAATTGACTATTCGGTGGTTGTTAAAATCCAACGCCCTGGTATCGAGAAAATCATCGCCACCGATCTAGCTGCAATTCGAACAGTTGGTAGCTGGATAAAACGTTACCCACCAATTAGGAAAAGAGCGAATATTCCTGGATTGATTGCTGAATTTACCCGCACTTTATATGAAGAATTAGATTACTTGGCAGAAGGCCGGAATGCGGAAACTTTCGCTATGAATTTTAGCGCAAACCCTGGGATTCTTGTTCCAAAGATTGTTTGGTCCCATACAACTAAAAGGGTATTAACTCTACAGAATGTGTGGGGTATAAAAATCACAGATTATGACGAAATCACCTCAGCGGGAATAGACAAAACTGAAGTTGCTGCGAGGTTATTGGACACATATCTTAAACAGATATTTGAGGATGGTTTCTTTCACGCTGACCCACATCCTGGTAATTTATTTGTAATGCCAATAACTCAAACAGGTGAACAATCATCACCCAATCATAGTTGGAAGCTTACATTTATTGATTTTGGGATGGTTGGGCGGATGAGACCTGAAATTCGGGATGGATTACGCGAATTACTAATTGGTATTGGTCTTCAAGATGCTTCGCGTGTAATTAAGTCATACCAGATTCTTGGTATTTTATTACCCGGAGCAGATATTTCCATATTAGAAAAAGCAAACGCAGAAATATTCAAGCGTTTTTGGGGAAGATCCTTGGATGAATTTTCGAATATAAATATGGATGAGGTCCAAGCGTTTGTGTATGAGTTCCGGGAGATATTGTATAGCATGCCATTTCAATTACCTCAGGATTTAATGTTTCTCGGACGAGCTGTTGGGATATTATCTGGAATGTGTTCAGGTTTGGATCCAAAAATAAACGTATTTGAACACCTTGGTCCGTTTACCCAAAAATTAATCGCACAAGAAGCGAAACATGATTGGAATTATTGGGTAAATGAAGCTGGAGAAATTGCTCGAAAGATGATAGCATTACCGATTCATGCGGATTCAGTCCTGACGAAATTGGAAAGGGGTGAAATTATCGTTCGAGACCCACAATTATCAGAAAATGTCAAAAAACTTGAAAAAACTGTATCTAAGGCAATTGGCGGCCTCATCTTTGTTGCTTTCCTGTTGGGGTCAATCCAACTATCCGTTACCGACCAGGAAACATTAACCTGGGTATTACGTATAGCCGCGCTTGCATCATTGTTATGGATCATTATTAAAAGATGATGGGTAATGCAACCTTTATTTCAGATCTGCATCTTATAATATACATAATATACTAATTTATGTTTGATTAAGAATTCATATTAGCCTCGAAAGGGTATAAAGATGGAGCTTAGCCTGAAATACATTTCCACGGAACGTACAACGCAGATAAAAAACGTGAAAGTGCTTATTCTAGGTTCAGGACCAGCTGGTCTTTCAGCTGCTTTATATGCAGCCAGAGCAGAATTAGAACCGATTGTATTAACTGGGATGGAATTAGGTGGTCAGGTTTCATTAACCAGTACAATAGAAAACTATCCTGGGTTTCCTGACGGGGTCGGAGGGCAGGAACTTGTTGATTTATTTCAAAAACAAGCCGAGAGGTTTGGTGCTCGTGTGGAATATGATACAGCCACAGAAGTAGATCTTTCACAGCGCCCATTCAAGGTCCATACTTATAATAACGTATATCTAGCCGATACTCTGATCGTGGCAACGGGAGCTCAAGCGATTCATCTGGATGTTCCCGGAGAAAACGAATTTATTGGAAGAGGTGTATCTTATTGTGCAACTTGTGATGGCTGGTTTTTTAAAGATAAAGATGTTGTGGTCGTCGGAGGTGGTGATAGTGCCATTGAAGAAAGTTTATTCCTGACACGTTATGCTAAATCGATAACTATTGTTCATCGAAAGGATAGCTTGCGGGCTGGAGTACTTTTGCAACAACTTGCAGTCAGCCATCCAAAGATTAAGTTTATCTGGAATACTGTTGTATCTGAAATCATGGGGGAAAAAACAGTTGAGAAAGTCAAATTATTGAATTTAATAACTAAAGAAGCCTCTGAACATTCTACAGACGGGCTATTTATTTTTATTGGTCACAAACCGAACACAATTTTATTTGATAAGTACTTGGAATTTGATGAGCTAGGATATATCAAGACTGGGAAACTGCTAGCAACGAAAGTCCCTGGTGTGTTTGTTGCTGGCGAGGCAGGTGACCCGGATTTTCGGCAAGTCATTACTTCTGCTGGAATGGGTGCAGCTGCTGCGATGCAGGCAATACGTTTCATTCAAAAGCACGAAGAGAAGGAACCTGCTCCGGTTAATTGAATACTAAATATAGGTGGAGGAATATATGAATACGAAAGTCTCAATTATTGGCGGTGGTATGACCGGCTCAACTACAGCTCATTGGCTGGCAGAGCGAGAAATCGCAGATATCGTTCTGGTGGACATTGTAGAAGGCATGCCCCAAGGAAAAGCACTTGATTTACAACAAGCAATGCCTGTGATTGGTAAGGATGTAAGCATCATCGGCACCAATGATTATGATGCAACGGCCGGATCAGATATCGTTGTGATTACGGCTGGTCTTCCACGCAAACCTGGAATGAGCAGGGACGATCTCCTTACTGCGAATGCGGAGATTGTCAGCAAGGCCACCCTGGAAACAATAAAACGCTCTCCGAACGCAATCTACATCGTCCTAACAAACCCATTAGACGCGATGGCTTTCCTCACAATGAAATTAAGTAATCTTCCTCCAGAAAGGGTAGTTGGTCAGGCTGGAATACTTGATTCGGCGAGGATGAGTACATTTGTGGCAGCAGAAATGGGTGTATCTGTTCAAAATGTACACTGTTATGTACTAGGTGGTCATGGAGATGAAATGGTGCCACTAACCCGTCATTCTAATGTAGCTGGTACATCTTTACGGGAAATAATCTCACCTGAGCGTCTCGATGCTATAGTTAATCGTACAAGAAAAGGCGGTGGTGAAATTGTTAGCTTTTTAAAGACAGGAAGCGCATATTATGCACCTTCAGTAGCCGTTGCTCAAATGGTTGAAGCCATCATAAAAGATAAGCATTTAATTATTCCAGCCTCTGCTTTTATGAAAGGTGAATATGGATTAAAAGATATATTCTTCGGTGTTCCAGTGCAGTTAGGTTACAAAGGGATTGAGAAGATTGTAGTTTATGACCTGGATAAAGAAGAGCGAGAATCCTTTGATAGATCTGCGGAAACAGTTAGACAAACAACTGAAGCATTGCGTAATTTAGTGAAAATATAAGCTTGGAGAAAATTCTATGATTCTTAAAGATAAAATTCAAGAGCAATTACCCTCATGGCGTGAACGGGTAAGAAAGCTCGTAAAAGAAAAAGGTGATGTAAAAGTCGGAGAGGTGACCATCGCTCAGGTATATGGAGGCATGCGGGATGTAAAAGGTCTCGTGACGGATATTTCATATGTAGATCCAGTAGAAGGGATAAGGTTTCGGGGATATACAATTCCCGAGGTTCTGGAAAAATTACCAAAACCAAAAGGAGCAGAAATGCCTTATGCAGGTGGACTTTATTACCTATTTCTGGTCGGAAGCATCCCAACAATTGAGCAGGCGATGGAGGTTGAATCAGAGTGGAAAAAACGCGGTTATGTACCGCAATATGTTTTTGAAGCCATCCGTTCATTACCTTCTGATACCCATCCGATGACATTATTCACTGTGGCAGTACTAATATTGCAGCGTGAATCACTTTTCTCAAAACAATATCACGATGGATTAAAGAAAGATTCATATTGGGAGCCCATGTTGGAGGATAGCCTGAATCTTATAGCAAAGTTGCCGGAGATTGCTGCCTATATTTATCGACTTAAGTATAAGAATGGTGACATCATTTCACCTGACCCCAATTTGGATTGGGCAGGTAATTTTGCACATATGATGGGGGTTAAAGATCCTCTATATGAAGACCTTTCAAGGTTATATTTTTTACTTCATTCTGACCATGAAACTGGGAATGTCAGTGCACACACAACCCATCTAGTTGCCTCTTCATTATCAGATATATATTATGCTGCTTCAGCTGGTTTAAGTGGCCTGGCTGGTCCATTGCATGGTTTAGCAAACCAGGAATGCTTAAGTTGGTTGTTAGAAGTTAGAGACAAATGTGGCGAGTGCTCATATGATAAGGCTGCTTTAAGTCAGTTTGCGTGGGATACATTGAACAATGGTCAGGTGATCCCAGGTTATGGCCATGCTGTTTTGCGTAAGACAGACCCACGTTTTACAGCCCAGCTTGAATTTGGAAAGAAATATTTTCCTGAAGATGAGATATTCAAGCTTGCAGCGCTTGTTTACGATGTAGTACCAGATGTTTTACGAGAACAGGGAAAGGCAAAAGATCCATGGCCGAATGTGGATGCCATTAGTGGCTCTTTGCAATATCATTTTGGGATCAGGGAATTTGATTTTTACACAGTAATGTTCGGGATAAGTCGCATCCTGGGTGTTTCAGCGAATGCAGTCTGGGCAAGGGCGCTTAACCAACCAATCGAAAGACCTAAATCCCTGACTACGACAATGCTCGAAGATATAGCTGCGAAGGCAGTGTAATCTTCTCTCAAAACTTCTTAAATACAGCGTAGGTTTTCTGCGCTGTATTTTTTTATTACGGTGTGGGAGTTGTACCTCCCGATTTTCCTGTCCAAGAGAAATATCTCGGGAAGCTGGCAGCACCTGCAGTTGACCATATTGGATTACCGCTTTCATCTGATCCAGTTATCCGTACAACTTCAACGAACCAGCTAAAAATATGTGCGCTTCCGTTAGTTGGACGGATAGATGACGAAATGTTGTATTTTGTGTCATTGACTTGATCTAAAAGAGATGGGCCTTGAGCTGCTGTTATATCTTCAATAGTTACCTGGTAAGCTTCATTTTCCAAGAGTGAACCAACCGAAGCCCATTGCAGGGTGATTGAATCATCGGCAAGTGTGAATGGGGCACCGTTTGCTGGAAGCAGTAAATTGGGTGCAGCATAAGGTGGTGGAAGAGTAGCTGTCGGGGATGGACCAGGTGTAGAGTAACGCCGGCAAAGAGGTATTGTAAGAGGTTGGTCTAAATAGACTGTATCACCTGAAAGCCCATTTTCCTCTCTTATGGCTTCCATCGGAACGCCATAATTTGATGCAATGCTCATTAAAGTATCAGTGGATTGAACAATGATTTCCACTTTTTCACAGGCCGCTTCAGTCTGCTCCACAAGGCTATATGTCGCGGATGGTAGGGGTGTACCAGTAGGTGTGGGTTGAGGAATAAGTAATGGCTGGTTAATATACAATGTATCGCAAGCTGTAGGTAGGTTATTCAATGAAACGATGCTCTGGACAGACACATTATAAAAAAGAGCAATTCCAATACAGGTCTCATTTGATTGGACAAGATGTGTGAATGGTGTCGGGCTCGGTTCGGGTGTATTTGTTGAAGTTGGTAAAGGCGTATATGTAGCTGTTTGGGTTCCAGTTGCAGTTGCTGTAATTGTGGATGTCGCTGTTGGTGGAATAATTGCTTCGGGTACTTGACGAAGGGCAAAAAACACGATTACAGCACCAATTCCAAGGAATAAAGCTAATAATCCAATTGCAACCGGTAAACTTAGAGTGATGGAAGGCATCCGGCTACCTTGAACAACTTTTGATGACTGGGTGCCTTTATCCGCGCTGACCAAGTCAGCACCACATACCAGGCAACGAGTAGCATCTTCCTTCACTCGTGAACCGCATGTAGGGCAAATTTTTGTAGGGGTTGTGTTCGACTCAGGACTCATATTCTAAACACGCTGGCAGATTTACCAGACTTGGCGCATTATACCAGCTTTTATTATCCATCGGGCGGGTATGCGTATTCTCTTCAAAGGTAATTATTACATTTATCGACATGATATACTGGATAAATGGAGTCAGTTAGCGTCTATATCCATATTCCTTTTTGCACTCATCGTTGTGGATATTGCGACTTCAATACCTATGCAGGTCTTGAAGCGCTTATGCCATCCTACACGCAGGCTGTGTGCCAAGAAATTTTAGTTTTATCAACTGGGAATAATCAGCGATTACCAATTGGAACGATATATTTTGGAGGTGGAACTCCATCGTTATTAACAGCAGCTGACCTTGAAATGATCCTGTCCTATTTGAATAATTACTTTCAAGTGGATGAGTCTATTGAGATAAGTCTTGAGGCTAATCCGGGGACAGTGTCAAAGACATACCTTAAACAATTAAATTCTTTGGGAGTGAGCCGCCTCAGTCTTGGAATGCAGTCCTCAAATGATGATGAGCTTGCTTTGTTGGGAAGACAGCACTTTTATATGGATGTCCTCAATGCAGTGGAATGGTCAAGGGCTGCTGGTATCAATAACCTGAGCCTAGATCTAATTTATGGGCTGCCATTTCAAGGATTGAGATCTTGGATGGATAATGTTGAGGCTGCTTTATGCCTTCATCCAGAGCATTTATCCCTCTATTCGCTGACAATTGAGGAGAATACGCCAATATACCGCAAAGTGAAAAGCGGGTTTTTTCCCGAACCAGATCAAGACCTAGTTGCCGATATGTATGAACATGCAAGTAAGAGGTTGGTTGACGCAGGATACATCCAGTATGAAATATCAAATTGGTGTCTTGGTGATCAAAAAGGAGGGATGTTTACTTGCAAGCATAATCTGCAATATTGGCGCAACCTACCTTATCTTGGTTTGGGGGCTGGCGCTCATGGTTATATCAATCAACAAAGGACTGTAAATGTTTCAGCACCACGTGTATATATTAATAGACTTAAAAATGGAATGTTGAATCCTGAGGAGGAAATCAACTTTCCTCGGACTCCTGCAACTCTCCAGATAGATCCGATCGATGTTGATACTGAAATCGGTGAGACGATGATGATGGGGCTTCGCCTTGTTATCGAGGGAGTTTCTAACTATGAGTTTCAACGGCGATTTGGAATTAGCTTATGGCAATGCTTCGGGATTCAAATAGATCGATTGCTTGGTTTTGGATTATTGGAATGGGCGGGTGATGGAAATGAAACATTACGATTAACCAATAAAGGACGTTTATTGGGTAATCAGGTATTCATGGAGTTTATTTAGATTGCATCCATCTCCTCGCTGACCTATTATTAATAGATTATTTTGTTTACTCAAAGCTGACGATGGATCAGGTTCAGAGCCAAACTTTTTAGAACTTGATAAGCTGTTTCGTTTAGGTGAACGCCGTCAAGTTCTCTTAAGGCCTGACTAATTAAATCATTTGCTTTGGCCTGGGTGAATGATTTTGCGCCAGTTGTTTCCAATAAATTGATTATCTCGTCCAATTCACCCGCAACGATAGGGCCCTGGTTCCAGCGTTCGGTGAAAATCACAGAATTGGATAATCCAAACAAAATTGGTAAGGTTTTTTTCTTGGTAATCAGATCACTTTGGTTCGATTTTCCCGTCAATGCTGCATTACCCCATATCCCCAAAAAGTCGTCTTGTACCTGGAAAGCCAAGCCAAGGCTGCGACCAAAGTTACGGTAAGCATCACAAACCTGGGCATCACAAAAAGCTGATAAAGCACCAAGCTCTGTGCTTGCTGAAATCAAAGCAGCTGTTTTGCTGTCAATCAACGTCCAATAATCATCGATGGTTACATCATTACGTTTCTCATAACTCAGATCCAAATATTGTCCCTGGGTAAGTTGCAGACAAGCTCGTTGAAGTATTTCCAATGCCTGTAAGGTTACAGAATGGGTGAGTTTTTCAGATAGTTGGAGTAATTGAAGGTGAGCCAAGATGAACATTGCATCACCCGCATTGATCGCTTGTGGAATGCCCCATTTCTTCCAAACTGTTGGACGACCTCGCCGGAGATGACTTTTATCCTCAATGTCATCATGTAATAATGAAAAATTGTGAACCAGCTCAACTGCAACTGCAGCAGGTAAGGCTTGCATCCAGTCTCCCCCAGCGGTAGAACAAGACAATAAAACCAACAAAGGCCGGATACGCTTTCCTCGAGCCTCTGAATTGATTGGTTTTCCAAGCCAACCCATGTGATAGGCAAGCATGTCATGCAGTTTGGTATCGCCACTTATATTGGCTTGCTTCACCGCTTTCTGTAGTTCTGTTTCGACTGCGGTAAGATAAATTCGGGTAATATCTTCCTGTGACGCTAGCATCGGATGACTATTTGTTTACCAGCTTATCTTGACGGAGCTGGTCGATCGTTTTTGATCCGGTGGCGAACATGCAAATGTTAATTTCTAGTTTGATCAAATTTATCATGTTTATGGTTTCATCAACAGATCGAGCTGCTGATTTTAAGAATGGACTTGCCATCCCTCCTATGGATGCACCAAGAGCAATGCATTTTGCGATATCAACGCCAGAACGTAATCCACCTGAAGCAATTATTGGTAAAGTTGGAGCAACCTGGAGCGCATTTTGAATTACTTCGGCAGTTGGGATACCCCAATTAAGGAAATCTTCCGCAAGTTTTCGTCGGTATTCGTTCTCAGAGCGATACATTTCGACTTGCGACCAGGATGTACCACCTGCTCCTGCTACATCGATCGAGCTGACACCAGCTTGCGTTAGGAGTGAGATATCTTGTGTTGAGAATCCCCATCCTACTTCCTTAGCAATTACGGGTACTGCCAATTTTTTACAGATAGTTTCAATTTTGTTGATCAACCCTGCAAATTTAGTGTCGCCTTCCTCCTGGATTGCCTCCTGAACACTATTAAAGTGGAGAACTAGCGCGTCAGCACCGACCATATCAACAGCACGCTGGCATTCTTTCAAACCGTAGCCATAATTTAACTGTACTGCTCCTAAATTAGCAAAAAGTAGAATATCTGGAGCAATGGACCGTACTTGAAATGTCCATGCTAGTTCAGGATGTTCTATCGCAATACGCTGCGAACCAACCCCCATTGCGATCCGAGCTTGCTGTGCTGCTAAGGCTAAATTTTGATTTATCCTTGCAGCGTCAGCCGTACCTCCTGTCATTGATGATATTAGAAGCGGTGAACTGAGTTGTTTACCAAATAAGGTTATACTGGAATCTACTTCATTCAAGTTAAGTTCTGGAATTGCGCGGTGAATGAAATGATATTTTTCCAGACCGGAGGAAAGATCAGATTGGACATTTTCTTCTAGATTTATCCGGATGTGGTCAGACTTACGTTGTCCTAATGGCGTAACTTTTTCCATGGCATGGTGTTCCTGGTGTGAGAGTAATCTTACCAAACTGGACTAAGCATGTCAACAACATTAGCCTGAGACTTGACAGATTGCCATCTGAGGATACAATTGCGCAGTATCACGTGAACAATCCTATATGGAGGAACAGAAATGATGGATCAAAATGAAATATTCGATAAAGTAAAAGTAATCATTTTAGACCTACTCGGTGTCGATGAAGGGAAGATTACAATGGAAGCCCGGTTTAGAGAAGACCTTGAAGCAGATTCACTGGATCTGGTTGAATTAATCATGAAATTCGAAGATGAATTTGGTGGCGAAATTTCTGATAAAGAAGCCCAAGATATTAAGACTGTAGGACATGCTGTTGATTATCTTCAAGCCCATTCAAAATAATGTTTATATAGGATATTAGGAGGCGCAGTCTTTGCTGCGCTTTTTCATACATTTTTATTTATATAAGCTTTATTATTAATGGAATCAAATAGTAAATAGCATTGGAAAAATGAATTCTTATTTTTCTTATGGAAATCCTTGGAGGAGATGATGAAACTGAATAGAGTTTTTGGAAATTTTACTACCATTCTATTTATATTAGTATTAACAGTTGCATGCAGTAAAAGTCAGGCGACAACTGCGCCTGTAGAAAATCCAGTCACTACTCAGGAATCATCATCACCGGTACAACAGGCCACTGAAGTAGTCAGTCAACCAAACGGACCACCGGAAGATGTTCCTATTATGCCTGATGCATATGAACTAGAAGTTGCGAATCAATTAAATTTGGGCTATAAAGTTGCCCTTCCAATCGCAGACGTCGTAGCATTCTACCAAGAAGAACTCCCCAAAAATGGATGGGATCAAATCAATAATCCTGATAGCGTGGTCGGATCCATGGCGCAAATGACACGGTCAAAAACCAATGGAGACCGAATAAACTTTTCTTTACAGTACAACCCGATCGGTGAGTTTACAGTCCTTCAAATTTACATCACACGGGCACCATAAAGACAAATTAGTTAAAAACAGGGAATCAGTTTCTCGGTTTGAGGGATTGGCTTTTTCCCTGTTTTTTTGTTTAATTAAAACAATAAACTGGGAATTTCCTCAGGATGCGTTGCTACTTTGACGCCAGCAGCTTGCAGCGCTTTGATTTTGTCCGATGCTAAACCCGAACCACCTTCAACAATAGCCCCAGCATGGCCCATACGCTTACCTGGGGGAGCTGTTTGACCAGCGATAAAGCTAACCACAGGTTTCGTCATATGACCAGCGATATATTCTGCAGCTTTTTCTTCATCTGTGCCACCAATCTCACCAATCATTACGATTTTTTCAGTTTGGGGATCAGCTTCAAACATGGTAAGGGCGTCGATGAAATTGGTGCCGTTTATCGGATCTCCACCGATACCAATACAGGTACTGACACCGTGACCTAGCAACATGAGAGCATATAACACTTCGTAGGTCAGGGTGCCCGAGCGTGAAACGACACCGACATTCCCAGGGATCGCAATATTACCCGGAATAATCCCGACCTTTGCTTCTCCTGGTGTAAGTAAACCTGGGCAATTCGGTCCAATCAAACGTACTTTTTTCTGGTCGAGGTAATTCCGAACACGCATCATATCCTGTACCGGAATGCCTTCGGTGATACAAACGATAAGCGATATCCCTGCATCGGCAGCTTCGTAAATTGAATCTCCTGCGAACCTGGCAGGGACAAAAATGCAACTCGTATTTGCACCGGTTGCTTCAACAGCTACTTTTACTGAATCGAAAACGGGGATCTTTCCATCGATTACCCACTCGCCACCTTTTCCGGGTGTCATTCCGGCGACCACATTTGTTCCATATGAAACCATTTGTGTGGTATGGAATAATCCTTCGTTGCCAGTGATACCGTGTACTATTAGACGTGTGTTTTTATTGATCAGGATACTCATTTGCTTTACCTCCCTGCCTTCACTGTTTTGACAGCGGTAACAGCTTTTTGAGCAGCATCTGCCAGGGTGTCAGCAGTGATCATATTCGCATCCGAGAGTAGTTTGCGACCTTCTTCAGCATTTGTACCAACTAAACGAACGACCATAGGTACTTTTGGTTTAACTTCTGCTATGGCAACCAAAATACCACGAGCCACCTCATCACATCGGGTGATACCTCCAAAAATGTTAAACAATACTGTTTTTACTTTCGGATCAGTCAGAATAATCTTCATCGCAGCAGTAACTTTATCACTTCCAGCTCCACCGCCAATATCAAGGAAATTTGCCGGTTCACCACCGAATAATTTGATAATATCCATGGTGGTCATTGCCAGACCCGCACCATTGACCATACATCCGATGTTTCCGTCTAATTTTATGAAACTTAAGCCATACTTTCGAGCTTCAATCTCAGACGGGGCTTCACCATCCAGGTCACGCAACTCAGACAAGTCTGGATGGCGGAAAAGAGCATTATCATCCAACAGCATCTTACCATCCAATGCAATTAGGCGATTATCTTCTGTGATAACAAGAGGGTTGATCTCAGCCAGGGTTGCGTCACAATCCTGGTAAACATGCCATAGACCATTGGCGATCTGATTGAAGATTTTCCAGTGCTGCTTGGGTAAATCAATCCCAATGGCGATATCGCGTGCTTGGTAATCTTTGAGTCCTAACAACGGATCAATGTGTTCTTTAATTATATTTTCAGGCGTTGTTCTGGCGACTTCTTCAATCTCAACACCACCGGCAGAAGATGCCATCATCACAGGTTTCCGAGCAGCGCGATCATTTGTAATACCCAAATATATCTCTTTGGAGATATTTGCTGCTTCATCTACTAATACTTTTCTCACTGGAAGACCTTTAATCTCCATGGCAAGAATATGGGTGGCGATTTCTTCAGCTTCATGTGGATCTTTTGCGACGCGGATACCCCCTGCTTTACCTCGCCCACCCACAAGTACTTGTGATTTAATAACCACCCGACCACCGATTTCGGTAGCAATGTTACGGGCTTCCTCTGCCGTAGTGGTTACTCTACCCTTGGGTATTGGAATTCCATAGCGTGAGAATATTTGTTTAGATTGGTATTCGTGTAATTTCATCCCTTATGACTCCTCAGTAGAGGAAAAAATTTGATCTTATAGCGGGCGGATTATACCACCAGGGTTCCAAACCGTCGTTTGACGAACATAACATATCATGGGTCACATTAATAACGTGTTGCGTAAAAAGTGTGCAAAATGAGTGACTTTCTTACTATTGGGTTGGTAAGAAAAAGTGCATGATGCGGTCATTCCCCGCATCTGCAATCCACAAGCCGCCATTATCATCGGAGATGATTCCAGTAGGCAGGTTAAAGCTATTAAGGCCAGAACCGTAATCTCCAAAATAATTGACAAATGTTCCTGTGGTAGTAAATTGTAAAACACGGAAGCCTTCAGGGTCAGTTATAAATACATGGCCATTATTATCAACTGCAAGATAAGGTTTATTATCCAAAGACTGACCATACCAGGCAACGACTTCCCAATTAATCAGAGGTAGGTAACTACCGCTAGCATCTGCCACCATTACCTGGATCCGTTGGTTCCATGTATCAGCGATATACACCAAACCATCCATATCCACTGCAACCCCTACTGGTTCATCAAATTTACCGGCTTCGAGACCAACCGTTCCAAATTGATTTACATAATTTCCATCTCTATCATAGATGACAATCCGTTTGTTACCAGTATCTGTGACAAATAGATTCCCATTTTTATCTATTGCGATATCTCGAGGTCCCCAAATCGCAAAGGGTGTATCCGCCTGACCAAAGTAACCCCACATGCTTACAAATTCACCCTCGGCTGTGAATTTTTGAATGCGATGGTTCCAGGTATCTGCAACATATACAGATCCATCTGATCCAACTGCAATTCCCCAAGGTTCAAAAAAAGTTCCACCAGGTGCAGTACCTTTGGAAATATCTGCGAAAGAACCCCATTCCTGAAGCAAGCTACCATCTTCAGAAAGGTGTTGGATGCGATTATTAGATGTATCAGAGACGTAAAGAGTTCCATCTGGGGCAAGTGCCAAATCGCGTGGATTTTGTAATTGTCCTGGTTGGGTGCCGGTCATGCCAATCACTTTGTCTGCGTTAAGAGTTATTTGCTTTCCTTCATATGGATCTGCCTGGACAGGAACAGATGACGCAGTCGAACCATAATCCCATAATTGAGACACGACGTCTTTACGAATATATAAGCGAAACTTTTCGGAGGGATTCCAGTTCTGAAGACTCATATCTTGCCCAGTAAGCTGACTATATAAAGTATAGTCTCGGTTTAGCCAGATCTGAAAAATGGCCTCACGCATCTGGGGATCAATAATTGCATTTTTTATACGCTCTGAATTCAAATTCATATAGTCCATATTTGGCCACCAGATACGCTGATAGTCAAATTCATTATAGGCCTGACCCACAACTGCTTCAATCTTGCCAAAATTATCCTGGCCGACGAGGATAACAGGAACATCACGCAGGTCGCGAGTAGGGGTACTGCCGTAATATCGCTGGTTAGGGAAATTCCGCAAATACCACCAAAATGGATATGTACTTTTATCATCGTAAGCGACAATTAAATCCAATCCCCCGGTTAGACGGCGAGATATGTCGGTAATTTGTTGTAAAGCAATTTTATTTCCGGGAGCGCTATGCGCATAGACTAGATATTCCTTTGCATAATCATAATTAATATAAGATGCCATGAATGCTGCCCGGGCGGTAAGTACTAACAATAAGCCCAGAAAAACAAAAGCTAATCCCCGAATGATAAGGCGAGGTGACCAGTCTTTCAATAAGAAGATCAAACCAGCTAGACAAGCAATCATTAGAAAGAAAGCGATTATAAAATCACTTGTCGCTGCCAATTGATCAAGCGACTTTCCATTAAAGGGAGGCGTAGTACCGAGCAATGATCGAATTGTGCTAAGAAGGGCAGGAACAAATATAAATAGCATGCCTAGCATGATCCACCCTTTTTTGTTACGGAATACCGTCCAGTTCGTAGTATCGATCAGATACCCAATCGACCAACCTGATAGGAGGATCATAGGCAATGTTATATGCACAGTCAGCCAAGGCATTTTTTCCCCGGCAATGGAATATGCAAGCAAGCTGGATATAGTCCAAAATATGAGTAAGCCTACAGTAGGTGGCCTAACGATTGGCGATGCTGGTTCCTCAATGGTATCTTGAGCTTCTTGGACAAGAGAATCGTTTTCATCAACATTGGTTGTTGAATCAGCGGTTGGTTGATATGATTCTCTGATCCCAATGTTTTCTATCTCGAAAGAATCATCATGAATAGTAGTTCGACCCATCAATGCTAGAATTATGCCCAAAATACTGCCTATTGCGGGTAGAAATTCGTACATTGGGATTTGAATCAAGGCATAATAGTAGATTGGTTGATCGCCTCTGTTGACGTCTTGTTGGGCTATCCAGTATCCGAGTGAGCCAACCAGACCGGTGAAGAATCCAACTCCATTGGTAAACATGGAAGTGTAAAAAACGATATAGATCGCATACCAGATAGCCGCATTAATTAGCCACTGACGCCAATTCCACCATAATCCTAATAATATGGACACAATAAAGATGGGAACAACGATATATGCCATGTGTAGTACATCAGGTCCAGTGAGGGCATTTACTTCCGTGGCATTAACCGGGATTTTCCAACCAAATATATTAATCGCAAATGCCGATAACTGCGGAAGAACAAGTGTCCCAAGTAGCATAAGTAAATCAAATGAACGTTCTTCTCGAATACGAGAAAACCCAAATCCGGATATTGCAAAAAAAATGGCGATAATTACCGCTATAACCCCAAGAATTATTATGAGAAGAGGAACGAACGCCTGAAATGAAGCCAAGAATGGATAGAGAGGTTGTCCAGTAGCGGATAATTTCCCGCTAAAATTCTTAATAATCATCCCTAAGGTTAGTAGGAATAATGAGGCTATAAGGGCAATGAGAAAAGATGTCCGATATCCGTCCCGAATCCATCTTCGTTGAGTAAGGCGGTAAACCAAGTACAAAGCCAAGAACAGAAGGGCTTGAGCTACATATATAAAAGAAGTTTCCTTGGTACAGAAGTGAAGAACTGTGACTGTTGTGAAAATATATAAGTATTTTGGTTTAGCTGTTTCGATATATCGTAGCATTGACCATAGCATAACCACCGCAAAAAAAGCAACAAAGGCTTCATTGCGTACATACCGGCCGTAAAAAAGCATATAAGGCGAGATAGTTAGCAACAAGGCTGCCACGAGGGCACCTGCCCGACCTAGATAGCGACGGTAGTTCCACATGAAAGCAACTGTAGCAATGCTGAATATCGCAGCAGGCACCCGGGCAGTGGTATCACTATCGCCAAACAGAAAGTACGATAAAGCGACCAGGTGGAATTGTAATGGGCCATGAGTTACCGGATCGTGCGCATAGCCATTGCCTTTGAAAAACAACCAGGAAAAATATGTGTGAGATGTTTCGTCATGGCTCATAACCCTCGGTTCAAGCATATAGAATCGAGTGAAAATCGTCAGGATGAGTATAATTGCAAAAATTGTCTTTTCAATATTGATGAGAGGAGAAGAAAAAATGGGGCTGTCCAGCCATGATTTCTTCGGTTCATTAATTACTGGTTGAGTGTTATTCATAAACATTCCTTAATACAAGATCTATAGTACTAAGTCTATTTTAACCCATTCGCCAATGCAATCAGCTCTGATTGTGATGGACTGCCTTCTCCAGTTGTACGCAACTCATACATAAAACCTTTAGCTTGCCAACGGAGTGTATATTGGGGCAGGTAATTATCCCAGACAGCATTGATGTTTGTTTGATTACCTGGGCTAATCGTTTTTGTTATTGTTTGAGCTGAGCTTGCCTTCCAACCGCCCCGTACGAATTCACCTTGCTGATCCCCTATCTTAACCAGATCGACTCGGGCAGTAGATCCAATACTAAAAACATCTTCACCACTTTCAGCAGGCCGCTGCGTAAGGAAGAGATTATAGTCATTCCCTTGATATAAGCTAGTTACCGCATTGTAGCTTGAATCGAATCGCGAGCCAACTTGTTTAAGACTTACTGGCAACTCCATTATTTCCATTACATCAAAACCAGCTTGTTCATGAATTTCTTGGATAGTCAACGGAAAATTAGCTGGATCTGAAAAATGAAATAAATCTCCCGGAGTTGTTAGAGTTGTCTGGATAACGATTTTATCTGACCGTTCGGATATAAAAGAATAGATGATTTGTCGGGCAACAGCCCGGATAGACGGGGAAAATGATAATCCAATAAAAGCAAGTAAAGCGATCAAAATTGCAATAACTAACACCCACCTACGTGCAGGTGTGGAGGAGCTAAATAGTCGTCTATATTCCTTTGATGTTGTCGTTATCCATGGGGCTTGTTCCATTTTTTCATTAAAACGGGCACTTGGAAATGGTGCGAACCTACCCAACAGCTCAATGATTTGAATATCATCTGGTGTGTCAGGAGTTGGTTGCGTGCTAAACTGTTCATTCATATGATTTCACCAATTGCGGCGGATTTGCTCCAAGCTCCTGTGAATGTAAACTGAAACAGTATTTTCTTCCATATTGAAAAATACTGCAATTTGCTTAACCTGCCATCCAAGCATATAACGGAGGACGAGCATTTCACGCCGATCGAACTGAAGACCCAGCAACAATTCCCATAAATGAGCAAATTGTTCCCGATTAACAACCTGTTCTTCTGGAGAAAGCTCGGAGGATAAAAATACTGTCTCCAGATTCTTGTCATCCAATATCTCAATTGTGTCATTGAGTCGGTTTTTCTTTTTTCGATGCGCATCGATTACCAAATGGCGAGCAATGGTGAATAGCCAGCATAAAGCATCTTGTTCATCTCCAGAAAATTGATTGCGTCCCTTCCATGCCCGCGAATATGTATCGCTAGTTAAATCTTCAACTTCTTCAAGTGGACCGCCATGCAAGCCATAGATAAAACGAAAGATAATGAGCCTTGTATGTGCAAATAAGATGCTAAACGATTCGGAATCCTGCAACGATGGTCGAGATAATAGCATTAACTACTCTAAGTGATAAACGTAATTGCTCATGAAATCTGACAACAGAATAACTTACAAATATTCCGATACTCTTTAGTAAATACTAATTATTATTTACACGGCTGGGTTTGAAGATGGTTTTTACTGGAGACAATGCCTTTAACCCCTTGATTTCAGCTGTTGTTAAATATCTCCATTCTTTTGGTTGTAAATTTCCTAGCCTTAAACTACCAATCCTGATCCGAATGATGCTTACCACTGGCAGGCCAATCTGTCTGCATGTATCACGGATCTGGCGCTTTCGCCCTTCCTTCATAATCACTCGCATCCAGGTCCCTTTACCTGAATGTGATTCCACATCCACCTGGACGGGTGCAGTACGATAATCATCCTGCATGACCACTCCGTCTCGCCAGGCACTCAACTGTTTTTCGTCAGGGTGACGTGCAACTAAAACGCGATATTCTTTTTCATGTCCATACCGAGGATGAGTGAGTTGATTTGCTAACTCTCCGTCATTGGTGAGCAGCATCAAGCCTTCACTGTCCACGTCCAACCTGCCAACCGGATACAGAGTGCCTTCGACAGGCACTAGGTCGCGTACTGTTATTCGTGAATCAGGCGAGCTGACTGTAGATAATACTCCCCGTGGTTTATACAACATAATATACTGAAAAACCTCAGGGAGTTTGATTAATTTTCCGTCCAGTTTGATCTGGTCAGTTAGGAAATCTGCTTTAGATCCAATTGTAGCTACCTGACCATTCACAGTTACCCGGCCTGCAATGATAAAATCTTCACAGGATCGGCGGGATCCGAATCCTGCATGTGCCAGTATTTTTTGTAATCTTTCTTCCATTCTAATATCCTTAGATCCGAATGATGATTATTAGCGATTTATTATTTATCAAAGGACAATCGAATCGTTTTGACTTCGAAGGGACGAAATTCCAGGGTGATTTTACCCTTGTTTATGGATAAATCAACCTGGAATCTCTCAAGCATATCCGTCTGTGAGACCTTGTATACAGGTAATATTGTTGATAAATTACATTTTGTCAATGAACACTTCGATTCATACAAACGTAAAATGATATCTCTTGTACCATCCTCAGCAGGTTTAACTGTCTCAAGGATGATATTGGAATTATCCAGTTTGAAAATTGATGTCTCATCCGCTGAACCTGATCGGATCAGCACGGGGCAGTTTAATTCATAAGCCTCGCGTACAACGCCACAATCACCAAAACTTCCGGTCCAATAATAGAGTGCATAGGTGAAGGAATGAAAGCCCTTATCAGCAGCTGGGTCTGGTGCCAGGGATGACTTTAGCAAGGTGAGATTCATGCTATTTCCGAGTACATTGATCCCATATTTGCTGTCATTCAGAACTGCTACCCCACGGCTTTCTTCTGCTAATGCGGTCCATTTATGGTTGCATACTTCAAATCTATCGACATCATAAGGTCGAGAGCGGTGATTGGGACGTTTAATATGCCCAAATTGGATCTCATGAAGTGCTTCATTGGAATGGATATTTACCGGAAATGCTACTTTTAGTAATTTGTGGCTTTCTTGCCAATCCACTTTAGTCTCGAAATCGATTCGATGGCTTCCTTTCTGAAGACTAATTATCTGGGATAAAGAAGAATGGTGTATTTTCCGGACTAGTTTAATCTTGCTGACATATGGATCGGATCGACTAACCTCTAATTCTACCTTCTCATCGGTTTGCATGAGCAGGTTTTCGGTCATGCTATCGATATCCCAGGCATCAAAATAAGAAGGTACATCTTTGTATAAACAAAAACGATTTCCCATCCCTGCCATCATCTCGATTCCAGTCTCTTTATCCACAAGGCTGGTCAATTCTCCCGTATCATTGAATTTAGCGCATAAGAATTCGTTTTCAAGGCTTTTTGTAGTAACCTTGAAATCCTTTTCTTGCTTGCTTATCGGATCTATCGATCGATGATCATGATTTATTGTTGTCCATCCGCAAGCTGGAACAGTAACCAATTCCGGTCCTTGAGGAAAATCGATCAGGACATTACGGTCCCAGGAAAGGGAATTAAAAATAGTGTCAGAGTCACTACTTGTCGGAAAGATTGAGGTGGCAGCTTGAGAAATATCTTTGGCTGAAGATATTACTTCATCGAAGGCTGGAGCAGCCTCATCGTATACCCTGTGGATAGATGAGCCTGGGAGAATATCATGAAATTGATTGAGTAATAATTATAGCCAACTTGGTTTTAGCGTGTCTGGGGAATAATCATAATCTTTCAAAGTGCGAGCGATGCTGCCCCAGAACTCAGCTTCACGTAATGAAAATTCAGCACGGCGATTGCCTAGTTTTGTTTTTGCTTGGGACGTATACGTGCCACGATGTGCTTGATAATATAATTCACCGACATAACGTTCTTTCGGTAGACCCTCTTGTTTCAAATCAGAAAAGAACTGAGCTGGTGATGCGTGCTTCACTCTTGGAAGACCTTCAAGATCTTTCGCACGCGATATGTATTCAAGGTGGTCTCGGGTAGGACCCCCACCACCATCTCCCCAGCCAAAGGATAATAGCATGGACTGGATACCATCTGTTTGTAAGCGTGTCTCCCACTTATCCAAGAGACTAGCTGGCCGAGTCTCACTATTATAGTCAGTAAAAATGTGGGCTGGAATAGCAGTCCCGTCGATTCCTTCCCATAAAAATGTGTTAAATGGAAATTGATCACCTCCATGGTATGTCCAGGTGATCTTATGCGTGGCAAAGCCGATACATCCGCATTTTACCAGTATTTGAGGTAAGGCACCCGTATACCCAAAAACATCAGGCAACCACAATACCTCCGTATTAACAGAGAATTCCTTTTTGAAGAATTGTTTGGCATACATGATTTGACGGATAAGGCTTTCACCACTTGTCAGGTTGGTGTCTGCTTCAATCCACATGGCGCCATCTGCGATCACATTTCCTGCTAAAACAGCTTGTTTAAATCGCTCATATAGCTCCGGATAGCGATTTTTCAACATGGTATAAAGCTGAGGTTGAGATTGTAAAAAGAGATAATCAGGATATTCCTCAATAAGTGAAAGCTGGTTTATTGCCGTACGCGCAATTTTACGCTCCGTCTCAGCCAATGGCCAAAGCCAGGCTACGTCAAGATGGGCGTGACCGAATGCATAGAGCGTAGGTGCAGTTGAGCCATTTACACACTCAAGTAATGGACGTAATATCTCTCGACCAAGATTAATTGTCTCGAGCATTTCCTGCTCAGGCAACTCCAGATCAATTAAAAAGGTAACATCTTTCAGCGCTCGATCTATCTCTGCTACTCGTAGAGAATTAGGATCAAGGCGGTTCCGAAGCTCGAATAATATATTGAAGTCTAAAGCCAGCTGGTAAGCCTGCTCGTGCCAGATACCATAGCTGCTTTCACCAACAATTACTTGAAGCTGCACCACCTCAGGTACAGATTCAAGCCCAAATAAAATCGGTCCACCGCCAACTAATAGGGATCCATGGCCTGCATATGCTTCAGCTAATATTGAATAGCTTTCCCCAGGAATCCCTGCCTTGGATAATGTTATTTCCGACCTTGCCCACCCAAAAGAGCCAATAATTTTTCCGTTCGCCCAAACCAGACATTCGCCCACTTCAGTCGATTTAGCGGCAGGATTCATGTGCAACATAATTCGATGTCCCTGAGCTGTCTCTGGAATGGTAATTTCTGTTTTAAACCAACCATATTGCCATTTGGCTCCCCAAGCCGTGCCTACTGGCAAGGGATGAAATTTATGGCGGTTTGCTTGTTCAAAAGAAAGATGCTTTGTTGTGACAAATCCGGTTA
>Ga0315278_10001185_pt1 | contig 22664 bp, 23 predicted proteins | sample YL17G06_0_MG_FD_203880 | JGI IMG/M metagenome (GOLD analysis project Ga0315278, IMG submission 203880) | Sediment microbial communities from Yellowstone Lake, YNP, Wyoming, USA - YL17G06_0 | ecosystem: Environmental > Aquatic > Freshwater > Lake > Sediment | place: USA: Wyoming | collected... | reverse complement strand
TCGCCCCGCACCGATTACTCGATACCGCGCTCGATTGGCTACCTGCTGAACGGGTAATTAACAGGATGAACACCTCTCAGTTCACAAGATCAGCCAGACTTGGCCTGGCGCACCAAAGAACGCAAAGTCAAAAAGAAATTTCGGAATCTCGGAAAATCTCTGGCGGCAGGTTATCGCAACGAAGGGGGTTCTGTTTCAGCACATATTTTCAGTTTTCCTTTGTGTTCTTTGCGCCTTTGCGGTGAAGAACCGGACCTTCACGAAGTCTTGACGCGGGAGCGGCGGAAACTATCCCAGATCAACAGCGCGGCGCCGACGGTGATGCAGGAATCTGCCAGGTTGAATGCCGGCCACGGGTCGAGCAATCCGGGGCCGCCGGGCCAGCGCACCAACACGAAGTCCACCACCGCGCCGCTCAGCGCGCGATCGATGAGATTGCCCACGGCGCCGCCGAGAACCAGCGCAAGGGAGAAACACAAGAAACGATCGGATCGATGTTTGATCATCATGGTGATGATCAGGGCCGAGGCAATAAGCGCGATGACCAGGAAAAAATAACGCTGCCAGCCCCCGCCCGAGGCCAGAAAGCTGAACGCGGCGCCGGGATTGTAGGCGAGCACCAGGGTCACCACCGGCGGCAACACGTCGATCGTTTGTCCCGGAACCAACGCCCGCTGGATGAAAAGTTTCGTGATCTGATCGAGCACCACGAGCACTGCACTGAACCCAAGCCAGACGCCCGGGCTACGCATGGCTGCGCCGCTCGCCGGCCCCGTAGAGATTTTCCGTGCAGCGGCCGCAGATTTCCGCGTGAGCCGGATCCCGGCCTACATCGGCGCGATAGTGCCAGCAACGCTCGCACTTCTTGTGCTCGCTGGGATGCACGACGATGGCGGCGCTGCCGCGCAGGATTTTCGCCTGAGAGGTGACGAAGACGAAACGCAGATCGTCTCCCAGCGATTCCAATACCTCCAGTCGGCTGCCCTGCGCATGCACTTCCACTTCGGCCTGCAGCGAGGAGCCGATCTTTCCGGCCGCCCTGAGCGCTTCGAGTTGCTTCTGCACCTCGGCGCGCGCCGCGCGAATTTCATCCCAGCGCGCGCATAAATCCGCACCCGCATCCGGAAACAGGTGCCAGGTGTGCAGCAGCACGCTGTCCTGTACGTTGCGCGTGAATATCGGCCAGGCTTCGTCGGCGGTGAACGACAGCACCGGCGCCATCAGCCGCAGCAGGCTGTGCGTGATGTGGTAAAGCGCGCTTTGCGCCGAGCGCCGCGCCGTGGAATCCTTCGCCGACGTATACAGCCGGTCCTTGAGGATGTCCAGATAGAACCCGCCGAGGTCCTCGGAACAGAAGGCCTGCAGTTTCTGCGCGACAAAATGGAATTCGAATTCTTCGTAGTCCTTGAGCACCTGCCGTTGCAACCGCTCCGACATCTGCAGCGCGTAGCGATCGATCTCGATCCATTGCGACACCGGCAATTGGTGCGCCTTCGGATCGAAGTCGTCCAGGTTGGCGAGCAGGAAACGCAGGGTGTTCCGGATGCGCCGGTAGGCTTCCACGACACGTTTCAATATCTCTTCGGAAAGCGACAATTCCCCCGAGTAATCGGTGGAGGCGGTCCAAAGACGCAGAACGTCGGCGCCAAGCGTGTCCATGACTTTCTGTGGCGCGAGGCCCGTGCCGAGCGATTTCGACATCTTGCGGCCCTCGCCATCGACGACGAAGCCGTGCGTCAGCAGTCCCATGAACGGCGCCTGACCGTTGATCGCGCAACCGGTCAGCAGCGACGACTGGAACCAGCCGCGATGCTGGTCGGAACCTTCGAGATACAAGTCGGCCGGTTTGGCCAATTCGTCTCGTCTCTGCAATACGGACATATGGGTCGTGCCGGAATCGAACCAGACGTCCAGCGTATCGGGCACCTTGCGGTAGGTCGCGGCGTCGGCGCCCAGCAACTCGCTGGCATCGAGCGAGAACCAGCCTTCGATGCCCTGCTGCTCGACGCGCTGCGCCACCTGTTCGACCAACTCGTCGGTGCGTGGGTGCAGTTCTCCGCTTTCCTTGTGCACGAAGAAAGCCATCGGCGTGCCCCAGTTGCGTTGCCGGGAAACGCACCAATCGGGCCGGTTGGAAATCATCGACTGCAGCCGTGCCTGCCCCCACGACGGATAGAACGCCGTCGCCTCGACCGCGGCGGCAGCGATCTGGCGCAAGCTGCGGTCGCCGCCGTGATCCATGCCGATGAACCACTGGCGGGTGGCGCGAAAAATAAGCGGCGACTTGTGACGCCAGCAATGCGGGTAGCTGTGCTTGAAGCTTTCGATCTTCAGCAAACGCTCGTGGTCCTTGAGCGCCTGAACCACGACATCGTTGGCCTGCCACACGGTCAGGCCGCCGACCAGAGGGGTGTTCTGGAAAAACCGCCCGTCATCGTCCACCGGATTTTCCACCGGCAATTTGTAGCGCAGGCCGACCGCGAAGTCTTCCACGCCATGCGCGGGCGCCGTGTGGACCAGGCCGGTGCCGGAATCGAGCGTGACGTGATCGCCGAGCACGACCGGCACGACGCGATCGTAGAACGGATGCTCGAGCTGCAGGTTCCCGATGTCCGCGCCCTTGAATTCCGCAACGATCTCGCGCTCCTTGATCTGATAGGCGTGCAGGCATTTTTCCGCGAGATCCTTCGCAAGGATCAGAAATCCTGCGCAGAAGTGCGCGAGCACGTAGTCGAATTCCGGATGCACCGACACCGCCTGGTTGGCTGGCAGCGTCCACGGTGTCGTCGTCCAGATCACGGCAAAGACGGGTTCGTAGATATGGGTAAAGCGCAACGCCTTCGCCAAGACGGCGTTGGCGTGCACCTTGAAGGCAACATCGATCGCCGGTGAAGTGCGGTCTTCGTACTCGACTTCGGCCTCGGCAAGCGCCGATCGACAATCGAGACACCAGTGCACCGGCTTGGCGCCCTGATACAGATAACCCCTGCGCCTGATCGCATCCAGCGCGCGTATGGTGTCGGCCTCGGTCCTGAAATCCATCGTCCGGTAAGGGTTCATCCAGTCGCCGAGTACGCCCAGGCGGATGAAATCCTTGCGCTGGCGTTCGATCTGCTCTGCCGCAAAATCGCGGCAGAGTTTGCGAAACTGCGCCGCGGGAATGTTCTTGCCGTGCTTTTTCTCGACCTGGTGCTCGATCGGCAGGCCGTGGCAGTCCCACCCCGGCACATAGGGCGCATCGAAGCCGGCAAGCACTTTCGATTTGACGACGATGTCCTTGAGGATCTTGTTGACCGCGTGGCCGATGTGGATGTCGCCGTTGGCGTAAGGCGGGCCATCGTGAAGAATGAACTTCGGTCGCCCTTTGGACACCTCGCGGATGCGCTCGTACAGCTTTCCGTCCTGCCATTGCTGCACCCAGCCTGGCTCGCGCCTGGCAAGATCCCCCCGCATCGGGAAGGGTGTGTCGGGAAGATTCAGTGTGTTCTTGTAGTCAGCCATTCGAAATTACTTTCACCGCAAAGTCGCAAAGAGCGCAAAGGAAGAAAAGATCAGAGTTGATTGACAATTCTCTTGATCCCGGATCGCATCAACGATACGTTGAAATTGAGTATCAGTGCCATCTTGAGCCCCGTCATTTTCAGATAGGTCAAGACCTGGGCCGTATGAATCGGTAGTACCTTGTCTATGGATTTCAGTTCGAGCAGGAGCTTTCTCTCAACCAGCAAATCGATTCGATAGCCCTCATCCAGCGCGATTCCCTTGTAGCGTATAGGGACCGGTACCTGATTCTCAACATCAAAGCCACGCTGCCGCAATTCCCAGCACAAACAGCTTTCGTATGCCGACTCCAGCAATCCCGGGCCAAGGTGGCGATGAACCTCGATCGCTGCACCTATTGTCTCGTTGCTCAAGCGATTAAGTTCATCTACTTCGCTATCGGTCGAACTCATGTTTTTCTTTGCGCTCTTTGCGTCTTTGCGGTGAGAAAATAGTCCCGTGCAGCGGCAGCATCTTTGTCCATCTGCGCGACCAGCGCATCGATGCCGGCAAACTTCTGCTCGTCACGCAGCTTCTTCAGGAAACGCACGCCGATGCGCCGCCCGTAAATGCGTTCGTCGAAGTCGAACAAATGCACTTCCAGCGTCGGGCGGCCGTGCTCCTTGAGCGTCGGACGCACGCCGAGGCTCGCCACGCCCGGCAACGGCTGCGGTCCGAGGCCGTCTACTTCAACGACAAAGATTCCAGACAGCGGCGCCTTGGATCGCTTCAACTGCACGTTCGCAGTCGGATAGCCGATCCTGGCGCCGAGTTTGTCGCCATCCACCACCCGCCCGGCGATCGAATAATGCCTGCCCAGCAGTTTCTGTGCGCCGCTCAAGTCGCCCCTCTCCAGCCCTGCGCGGATCACGGTACTGGAGACGCGCTCGCCGGCGGCGACCACGCTGGTCATCGCCTCGACCTCGAATCCGCACTGGGAGGCCAGCGCTTCGAGCAACGCGAAATCACCGGATCGTCGCGCGCCAAAACGGAAATCATCACCGACCAGCAGCCGACGCACCGCCAGGCCGTCGCGCAATATGCGCGAGACAAATTCGTTGGCAGGCAGTTGCGCGAACGCGTAGTTGAAGCGGCAGACGTAGACCCGGTCCACATCACATTCACGCAGGATTTCCAGCTTTTCGCGCAACGACGTCAGCCGCGCCGGCGCCTGATCGGGCGCGAAAAACTCCTGTGGCTGGGGCTCGAAGGTCATCACCGCAACCGGCAGCCGGTGTCGGCGCGCTACTTCCGTCAGGCGCGCGAGCATCGCGCGGTGCCCGAGGTGGACACCGTCGAAATTGCCGATGGTCAGCGCGATGGGGACGTCCGCCCGCGCCGGGATGCCCCGAAAAACCCGCATGTCCGCCCAGCCAAAAGGCTGAATTCTAGCGGCTTTCGGCGCACCACAGCACAGTTCTGGGTGAGGCAGCCGCGCCCCGGGGTCAGCGGGAACGGGACAAATGCTGGGCGAAGACCCAATCAGCTATGGCGTTGGTAAGGTCTTCCGAGTCGCCAATTGCGGCCGTCACGTCGATCCGCAACGCCGGGTGATGCCTGCCGATATCGTCGAGCAACCTCGGCAGGTCTTCTTTGAGATGCCCGCCTTGGGCGAGGAACAGCGGGACCACCGTGATGTGCCCGATGTTCTCCGCGGCCAATCCGGCAATGGCCGATTCGAGGGTTGGTTGCATCATTTCCAGAAATGCCACCTCCACACGAATGCCGGGTTGCCTCTGGCGCAGCCGTGCCACGATGCGGCGGAACGGCTCCGCCCATCCCGGATCACGCGCGCCGTGGGCAAACAGAAGGATGGCGGTAGCTGGATTCGCGCTCAATGGTCTGCTGGATCAGTTCTAAAAGTTCTTCACCGCAAAGGCGCAAAGACGCAAAGGAAACGCAAAGGAAAACGAAGTCTGCGAGACACAAAGGGCGCTGAATCCGCTGCGAACCACACTTGAGATCGTCGTGAACTGATTCACATTTCGTGTTCCATTTCCGGATTTTCTTTCTGCTTTCCTTTGCGTTCCCTTTGCGCCTTTGCGTCTTTGCGGTGAGGTACTGGCCTTGGTCCTTATATCACTCAAGTTTGGTTCCGGCTTGGCCGGCTTGGGTTTAACGGAAAGGAGGAGTCGCCTGCAGTGGGGTATCGCCAGCCATCAACTCCTGACCGATCAAGGTATGCGCGCGCTTTCTGAATACGTCGCCGAACAGCAGCAACGCGGGGCCGGCCAATCCCTGCGCGGCGCCGCTCTTGAGTCCGCGCAGCGTGCAGCCGATATGCCGGGAGCCCGGCAACGATGCATTCTCGACGAGGACAACAGGGGTCGATAGCAGCATGCCCTGTGCCTCCAGTATTCCCGCAATCTGCGCCGCCTGACCGGCCGCCATATACAGCACCGCTGTATCGGCCTGGGTGAGCGCCGGGGCCCAGTCGCTGACGTCCTCGCCGGCGCCGATGCGTGGGGTGGCGAAAACCACGCTGCGACTGACACCACGCTGGGTCAGCGAAACGCCCAGTTCCGCGCTGGCGGCCAGCGCCGCGGTAACGCCGGGCACAACCTCATAAGCCACGCCTGCGGCCTCCAGCGCCTCGATCTCTTCGTGCGCCCTGCCGAACAGCATCGGATCGCCGCCCTTGAGCCTGACCACGATGTCGTACTTGGCCGCGGCTTCGATGAGATTGCGATTGATGAAGCGCTGGTCGGTCGAGATGCGCCCGCAACGCTTGCCCACGGCCACTTGCTTGGCCCCGGGAGCCAGCGCAAGCATCTCCGCTCGCACCAGTGCATCGTAAAAAACGACATCGGCACGCTTCAACAACGCGGCGCCCCGCAGTGTGATCAGGTCGACGGCGCCAGGTCCGGCGCCGATGAGATAGACTTTGCCCATTTAGTCGATGAGCCCTGCGGCGACGGTATTGTTGCTGGTCTCGTCGATAACGATGAAGCTGCCGGCCGCGCGATTCCGGCGATAGGGTTCGAACGCGACAGGCTGCGCGGTCTTGACCGAAACTCGGCCGATATCGTTCAGCGCAAACGTGTCGGCAGATTCCCGCGCCAGCGTGTTGACGTTCGTCCGGTATTGCGGGGACCCGAGCATCGCCTTGACCACCCGCGTGCCCTGCTTGATCAGGTAACACCGGCTGCGATTGAACGGTTCGCTCGCCAGCCAGCACAGCGTCGCCTCGAATTCGCGAGCCACGAGCGGTAAGGTCCCGGTTGCCGCCAGTACTTCGCCGCGCGAGATGTCGAGCTGGTCCTCGAGCACGACCGTTACCGACTGCGGCGCCTGCGCCCGCTCGACGGCCCCGTCGAACGTTCGGACTGTCCGCACCCGCGACGTCTGCCCGGACGGCAGCACGGTAATGGCGTCTCCGATGCCGATGCTTCCGGATTCGATCCGGCCGGCATAGCCGCGCGCGCCTTCCACGCCACTGTCTCCCGGCCTCGACACCAGTTGCACCGGAAAAAACAGTTGCCCATGCACGGCGGAACGCGCTACTTCGGCGCCCTCCAGAATCTCCAGCAGCGTCGGGCCACGGTACCAGGACAGCCGCTCCCCGCGCCCCACCACCATGTCGCCCTGCAGCGCAGACATCGGCAGCGCATCGACCCGATGGAAATCGAGGTCACGGACGAAGCTATCGAAGGTCTCGCGAATGTTATCGAATACCTGCTGCGAATAGTCCACCAGATCCATCTTGTTCACCGCCAGCACCACGTGCGGAATACGCAGCAGGCTGGCGATGTAGGCATGCCGGCGCGACTGCGTCAGCAATCCCTTGCGCGCATCCACCAGCACGATCGCCAGATCTGCGGTTGATGCGCCGGTGACCATGTTGCGCGTGTACTGCTCGTGACCGGGCGTATCGGCGATGATGAACTTGCGCGACGGCGTGGCGAAATAGCGGTACGCGACATCGATGGTGATGCCCTGCTCGCGTTCCGCAATGAGCCCGTCAGTCAGCAACGACAGGTCGATTCCGGTCTGACCGCGACGGCGGCTGGATTTCTCGATGGAGGAGAGCTGATCCTCGAATATCGCCTTGGTGTCGTACAGCAGCCGCCCGATCAGCGTGCTCTTGCCGTCGTCGACGCTGCCCGCGCTGGTGAAACGCAGCATGCCTGTATCGACCGGTTGAATATTCTCTAATGCGGACATTTACCCACCTCGATCAAGAGCCTCACCGCAAAGGCGCAAAGGAACGCAAAGGAACGAAAAGAAAACCGAAATGGAATATACGCATCCGTTTTGCCGCTATGCCAACTATGGGATAGCCGGTCGCTTTTCTGCATACCTTTCTTGTAGTTCTTTGCGTTACTTTGCGTCTTTGCGGTGAAAATTTGTCCTTAAAAATAACCTTCCTTCTTGCGCAGCTCCATCGACGCTTCCGAGGTCTGGTCGTCCATGCGCGTGGCGCCACGTTCGGTAATGCGGGTCGTCGCGGTTTCGACGATGATCTCTCCAGCGGTTGCCGCGGTGGATTCCACCGGGCAGGTGCAGGTCATGTCGCCGACGGTGCGAAACCGGACTGACATCGTCTCCACGGATTCGCCCGCTTTCGGTTGCACCAGTTCCGACACTGGCAACAGTCCGCCGGGCCTGCGCACCACTTCGCGCCGATGCGCGTAGTAGATCGAGGGAACCGCCAGTTTTTCGCGCTCGACGTACTGCCAGACATCGAGCTCGGTCCAGTTGCTGATCGGAAACACGCGGATGTTTTCTCCCTTGTGCACGCGCGTGTTGTACAGACTCCACAACTCCGGGCGCTGGTTCTTCGGATCCCATTGACCGAATTCATCGCGGAAAGAAAAGATGCGCTCCTTCGCCCGCGATTTTTCTTCGTCGCGCCGCGCCCCGCCGATGCAGGCGTCGAATCCGTACTCGGCGATGGTGTCGAGCAAGGTCACCGATTGATGCACGTTGCGGCTTTCGTCTTCCGAGCGCAGCCTCACCCTGCCGGCTCGAATCGAATCGTCCATGTGGCCGATGATCAGGCGTTCACCGAGTTCGGCAACGCGCGCGTCGCGAAAGGCGATGACCTCGGGGAAGTTATGTCCCGTGTCGATGTGCAGCAACGGGAACGGAAACTTGCCGGGACGGAACGCCTTCTCCGCGAGCCGCAGCATCACGATCGAATCCTTGCCCCCGGAGAACAGCAGCGCCGGATTGCTGCACTCCGCCGCCACTTCACGCAGGATGTGAATGGCTTCCGATTCGAGCCAATCGAGATGGTTGATGCGCGTCGAATCGATCTGCAGCACGGCACTCACAGTGTTTTTTCCCCGGTCGGATTGACTGACGGCGCGACGTGGATCCCGCACTCCTTGCTGTCTTTGGACTCCCACCACCAGCGCCCGGCACGAAGGTCTTCGCCGGGACGTATCGCGCGCGAGCATGGATCGCAGCCAATTGACGGATAGCCGCGGTCGTGCAACACGTTGTAAGGCACTTCGCGGTCACGAACATAGGCCCACACTTCGTTCTCGCTCCAATCGGCCAGCGGATTGAATTTCACGAGAACGTGGGTGCGGTCGAACTCGCGCAACGGGAGGTCCGTGCGAGTGACCGACTGGGCGCGGCGCAGGCCGGTAACCCACGCATCCCGGTGCGCGAGTGCCCGCGCCAGCGGTTCCACCTTGCGAATGTGACAGCAACGCTTGCGTAACTCGATGCTTTCATAAAAAGCATTCGCTCCGTGCGCGGAGACGTAGCGCGCAACTGCGTCCGCGTCAGGCCGGAATATCTCCACCTCGCGGGAATAGCGGCTGCGCATGCGCTCCAGCAGGTCCAGCGTTTCGCGTGGCAGACGGCCGGTATCGAGCGTGAAGACGGCGATCGGCAGGTCTGCATTGAAGATGGCGTCCGCCACCACCATGTCTTCCGCGCCAAGGCTGCTGGCAAACGCCACATTGCGAAACTCGCCGGCGATTTCCTTCAGCCGCGAAACCAGAATTTCTGCCGGGTATGCGGAATTCGGCGAACAAGTGATGAGCTGGGCATGCACGGTCGCGTCCACTTTCAAGACTTGTTCCGAGCGGACGGCCAGGCGCGCTCGTGACGGCGGAACGCGGGAACCGCGTTGTCCCAGGAGCCCTGATAGGCATCGGTGAACGGCCGCAGGCTTCGCAGCGCCTGACGGATATCCTTGTCCGCGCGCACTGCAAATGCGTCAAATCCGACGCGCTTCATGTAGAACAGCTGATCCGGCAGCACGTCGCCTATCGCTCGCAATTCTCCCCGGTAACCGAAACGGGATCGCAACAAGTAAGCGATGGAGTAACCGCGCCCGTCGGTGAACTTCGGAAAATCAATGGCGATCAGCGACAACGACGACGACGAAGGCGCCAGCTTCGCCGGATCGTCGGTGCCGGCGAGCCAGACGCCGACGTCGCTGCGTGCGGCCAATCCGGCCTGCTGATCGAGCCACACTGCAAGCGGAACGATGACGCGGCCGGAGGACACGATTGCCGGCTCGTCCGCGGCAGGACGCAGAACCTGCCAGTCGTCTTTCACGACGGCATCGCGCAAGATGATTTCAGGCATCGGTCAGCGCCTCTTCGCGATTCTCAGTGCTCGCGCGCAACGGCGAGCCATAGACGCCCGACTTGAAAGGTGCAATGCCCAGACGCCCGACTGTGTCGATAAACCGTTCTTCGGCTTCGCGCCGCTCCAGGTAAATATCGATGAGCCGCGAAATGACATCGGGCATGTCGTCCGCCTTGAACGACGGCCCGATGACCTTGCCGATGGCGCTGCGGCCGCGCCCGGCCTGCGAACCGTCGGCGCCGCCGACTGAAACCTGATACCACTCTTCGCCGTCCTTGTCGACGCCGAGAATGCCGATATGTCCGGCATGGTGATGACCGCAGGAATTCATGCAGCCGGAAATGTTGATGTTCAGCTCGCCGATGTCGTGCAGAAAATCAAGATCGTCGAAGCGGCGCTGGATGGCTTGCGCGATCGGGATGGATTTGGCGTTGGCAAGCGAGCAGAAATCTCCGCCCGGGCAGGCAATGATATCCGTCAGCAGCCCCAGATTCGGCGTGGCGAGCCCGGCCTCACGAGCTTCTCGCCACAGGGTGAACAAGTCATTGGCACGGACGTCCGGAAGGATGAGATTCTGCTCGTGGGACACGCGGACTTCTCCGAAACCGAAGCGTTCGGACCAGTCGGCGACCAGATCCATCTGTTCGGCCGTCGCGTCACCCGGCGGCACGCCGGTTTTCTTCAACGACAACACAACCGCGCGATAGCCCGGGATGCGATGCGCGTTGACCGCGCGTCCCACCCAGCGGGAAAAACCGGCGTTCTCGCCCACGTGCTGATTGAATGCGGCGTCATCCGCCGGACGGGCCGCGTAGTCAGGAGGGGCGAAGTAGGCCGATACGCGGGCCAACTCCTGCTCCGTCAACGTATCCGGTCCGTCCCTGGTGAGAGCCCACTCCTCCTCCACCTGGCGCGCGAACTCTCCGGCTCCAAGCGCCTTGACCAGAATCTTGATGCGCGCCTTGTAGAGATTGTCGCGACGACCGTAGCGGTTGTACACGCGCAGGATTGCCTCGACGTAGGTGTTCATGTGCTGCCAAGCCAGGAACTCGCGGATCACCGGACCCACTACCGGCGTGCGGCCCATGCCACCCCCGACCAATACGCGCATTCCGACTTCCCCATCGGGCCCGCGGCTCAAATACAGGCCGATGTCGTGGAACGCGGTCGCGGCGCGGTCTTCCTCGGCACCGTTCAGCGCAATCTTGAATTTTCGCGGCAGGAACGCGAACTCAGGATGAAAGGTGGACCACTGCCGCAGGATTTCCGCCAGCGGCCGCGGATCGAGCACTTCGTCGGCTGCGACGCCCGCGAATTCGTCCGACGTGATGTTGCGCACGCAATTGCCGCTGGTCTGGATCGCATGCATTTCCACCGATGCCAGATCAGCCAGGATGTCGGGCGACTCCTCCAGCTTTGGCCAGTTGTACTGAATGTTCTGCCGCGTCGTGAAATGTCCATAGCCGCGGTCATAACGCCGGGCTATCGAAGCCAACATGCGCAACTGGGTTGCAGACAACAGGCCGTAGGGGATGGCCACCCGCAGCATGTGCGCATGACGCTGCATGTACAACCCATTCTGCAAGCGCAGCGGCCGGAACTCGTCCTCGCTCAGCTCGCCGGCAAGAAAACGCCGCACCTGGTCGCGATACTGCGCTACGCGCTCATTGACGAGGTTGCGATCGACTTGATCGTAAAGGTACATGACTATGCCTTTTTTGAAGTCTGCAATGCGGGGCCGGCGCGCTTACCAGACCAGCTTGCCGCCGACCAGTACCAGCATGGAGGCGAGCGCCGGACGCAGCCAACGCTCGGCGATGCGCCCGCTCAAATGACTGCCGAGGTAGATTCCCGGAAGCGACCCGATCAGCAAGTTGGCGAGCAGATGCCAATCCACCGTGCCCATGTAGAAATGTCCCAGGCCGGCCACGGCTGTCAGCGGAACCGCGTGGGCGATATCGCTGCCTACGATGCGCGACGCGGGCAACAGGGGGAACAACCAGAACAGCGCTGCGACACCGACCGCGCCCGCGCCGACGGAACTCAATGCGACGAGCGCCCCGATTACCGCACCGGTCGCCACAGTGGCCGGGACGATGTGCCGCTCGCGCCACTCTTTGCCGGCGCCCTGTCTGCCCAGACCTTGCAGGCGCTCCTTGAACAGGATTGCCAGCGCGGTCAGGATCAGGGCGACCCCCAGCGAACCGGTAATGAGGCCGCCGACGCGGTGGCTGTCGACGCCCAGCGTATGCAGCGCGAGCAGCGCGAGCAGCGCGGCCGGTATGCTGCCGGCCGCGAGCCAGCCGACCAGCTTCCACTCGACGTTGCCATGACGGGCATGTACCCAGACTCCCGTGGCTTTGGTGAACGAAGCGTAAAGCAGGTCCGTACCTACGGCAGTTGCGGGAGGCACACCGAATATCATGACCAGCATCGGTGTCATCAGGGAGCCGCCGCCGACGCCGGTGAGCCCGACGACAAATCCGACCAGCAACCCTGACAGCGCGTATCCCAGTTCCATTTTTTCATCCCGCGGGCCGCGTTTGCGCGCCCCGCCTCAACTCTGGTTGTCGACGAGCGATGGATGGTACTGGCAGTCTTTATATTGCTTATGAATATTCTGTTACTATTAAATACGAATCCATTATTAAGCCGACCGTCTCGTCGCAACGACAGGCCATGAAACTGCAACAGTTGCGCTATATCTGCGAAGTCGCCCGCCAGAATCTGAATTTATCGACTGCCGCGGAAGTCCTGCACACTTCGCAACCGGGAATCAGCAAGCAGATCCGCAGCCTCGAAGAGGAACTCGGCGTCGATATTTTCGTGCGCCACGGCAAGCGCGTCGTCGCGGTCACCGAACCCGGAAAGGCGATCCTGGAGATCGCGCAGCGAATATTGAAGGACGCCGAGAACCTCAAGCAGGTTGGCGAACAATTTACCGAACAGGACAAAGGACGCCTCACGATTGCGACCACGCATACACAGGCGCGCTATGCGCTTCCGCAGATCATCCAGCGGTTCACCAAGCGTTATCCCGAAGTGCGGCTTTCGTTGCGTCAGGGCAGCCCGACCCAGATTTCAGAAATGGTGACCTCCGGTGAAGCCGACATCGCCATCGCAACCGAGGCCATCGAGCTATACGAGGACCTGGTGATGCTGCCCTGCTACAAGTGGAACCGGTGCGTTCTGGTGCAGCCCGGTCATCCGTTGTTGTTGGCGAAAAAACTTAGCGTCGAAGCAATCGCCGCATTTCCGATCATTACCTACGATTTCGCATTTACCGGCAGGTCGAAGATCAACCAGGCATTTGCCGACAAGGGGCTGACCCCGAACGTCGTGCTGACGGCAATCGACGCCGACGTCATCAAGACTTACGTGGAACTGGGCCTGGGCGTCGGCATTGTGGCGATGATGGCCTACGATCCTAAACGGGATACGCATGTGCGCGCCATCGATGCCAGCCATTTGTTCGAACCGAGCACAACCCGCATCGGCATCCGCAAGAACAGCTATCTGCGCGGCTACACCTACGAGTTCATCGAGATGTTCGCGCCTCACCTGACGCGCAAAGTGGTGGACGACGCGATGCACAGCAAGGGCTGAACCCAATTCACCGCAAAGACGCAAAGGTAACGCAAAGAAATGCAAGGCAAGGAATATAGAAACAGGATCAAGGGTGGGCGGGCATTCAGTGGAGAGATTTTCCGTTGTCGTACCACACTCATTGCGTTCATTACACAGGTGGTCCCGGCAACACAAGCTGCGGTTCTCTACTTCAATTTGTATTCCTTTGCGTTTCCTTTGCGCCTTTGCGTCTTTGCGGTGAAAACGCTTTAGGAAGCCTTCTTGGAAAAGTCGCGCAGCCGGAAGCCCAGCAACCAGAGGCTGCCAAAATAAGTCGCGACACCGAGCGCTACCAGCATGGAGAGCCGCCCGATCCGCCACCAGACGGTGCCGGTCAGCCAGGCGGCATCCTCTCCCACAGTCCACCACAGAACGGCGCTCATCACTGCCAATGCGACGGCGACCTTGCCCAGAAACACCATCCAGCCGGGCTGCGGCCGAAAGATATCGTGCCGGCGCAGCTGGTGGTAGAGCAATCCCGCGTTGAGGCAGGCGCCCAACGAAATAGCCAGAGCGAGACCGGCATGGTCCAGCCGCCCGATGAAGGCCAGATTCATCACTTGGGTCGCCACCAGCGTAATCAGCGCAATCTTCACCGGCGTGCGGATGTTCTGCCGGGCATAAAAACCAGGAGCGAGCACCTTCACCAGGATCAATCCCAGCAGCCCGACGCTGTATGCCATGAGCGCATTGCGCGTCATCATCACGTCGTGCGCGCCGAATGCACCGTGATGAAACAATGTCGAGACCAGCGGCACCGCAAGCAAGGCCAGCGCCAGTGCGCAAGGCAAGGCCAGTATGAAAGTCAGTCGCAGCCCCCAGTCGAGCAGTTTCGAATAGTCGTCGCCGGTGTTGTCGGCAACGCTTCGGGTCAGGCTTGGCAACAGGATAGTGCCCAGCGCGACGCCGAGCAGTCCGGTTGGAAATTCCATGAGACGATCGGCGTAGTATAGCCAGGACACGCTGCCGGTCACCAGCAGGGAAGCAAAGATGGTATTGATGAGCAGACTGATCTGCCCGATGGAAACACCAAAAACCGCGGGTCCCATCAATTTGAGAATTCTCCACACGCCCGGATCTTTCAGATCGAATCGCATGCGCGGCAGCATGCCGATCCTGGCCAGGAATGGAAGCTGGAATCCCAGTTGCAGCAGGCCGCCGGCGAACACCGCCCAAGCCAGCGCCAGAACCGGCGGATGGAAATACGGCGCCAACCACAATGCGAACGCGATGAATGAAACATTCAGCAGCGTTGGCGTGAACGCCGGCACCGAGAATCGGCTCCAGGTATTCAGGATCCCGCCGGCAAGCGAAGTCAGCGAGATGAAGAAAATATAAGGGAAGGTGATGCGCAACAGTTGCACCGTTACCGCGAACTTGTCGGGGGTCGCGACGAAACCCGGCGCGGTGAGGTAAATGATCAGCGGCGCCGCGATCATGCCGACGGCGGAAACGACGATAAGGGCCAGGCCCAGCAAAGTCGCCACGTGGTCGACGAGCGAACGCGTCTCGTCGGGCGTGCGCAGATTGCGGTATTCCCCGAGTATCGGCACGAAGGCCTGCGCGAACGCGCCTTCGGCGAAGAGTCGCCTCAGCAGGTTGGGAAGCCGGAATGCCACGAAAAATGCATCCGTGTACAGTCCCGCGCCGAACGCGCGGGCGATGACGGCGTCGCGCACGAATCCCAGAATTCGCGACACCAACGTCATGCTGCTGATGGTCGCCAAGGACTTGAGCAAGTTCATTATCGGGTCATGTGCAAGCCGGGATGCGCGGGATTGTAACCGAGTGATGCCACCGGCCCGGCCGATGGGAAGAAGCCACCGCGCAAAAGGCGGCAACGGTTTCCCGGCAGGAGCCCGCACTATTGAGAGCCCGCACACTTGAGTGTCGCACTATTGAGTTGCAATCGCCCTTCCGGGACAGTACCATGGCGCCCTTTTCCGCAGCCCCACCGGTTCAAGGAAGACCTCATGGCCAACATAGCCTCCGCCAAGAAACGCGCCCGCCAGGCACAAAACCGTCGCGCCCATAACGCCGGCCAGCGCACGGAACTGCGCTCTGCAATCAAGAATGTGAAAAAAGCCATTGCCGCCGGCGACAAGAAGGCAGCCCAGGCGCAGTTTCAAGTGTCGCAAAGCCGGATCGACTCGATCGCGGATAAGCGCATCGTGCATAAGAACACCGTTTCACGGCAGAAAAGCCGTTTGTCCGCAGCCATCAAAGGCATGCGCTGATCAGGAAGGCTTGAAAAGCGCAAGGGCCCGCGCATGCGGGCCTTTTGCTTTTTCGGCCGCCATCCCCGCGCATAACCGGTCACATGCCGCTGATATCCTTGCGGACCCGAAGCAAGCGGCGGATTTCCAGCCTGCCTTCCCGCAGTTGCAATTCATTGTCACTGCAGAACGTCATCAGAAACTTGAATGCTTCGGGGCTCATTTGCTCGAGCCGGCGGTCTACGGCCACGCACTTTACGCCGGATGCGATCATCGGCTTCAGATAGCGCGAGTGGCTGATCCGCTGGTCTTCACCGAACAGGGACATACAGCCACATAGCCGTTCGGCCCAATCGCCGGGCCGGAAGGTCTCCCCGGCCGAGGTAATACCGACGATGATGAGCTCTACGATGGGTGGGCCGGACATTTTGCAGATCCTCGAATCACGCGCAGCGTATCGTGATTTGCAGCGCACCAAATGTCTTTGGGCAGTCCATGGATTAACATTAAGAAATTGATTATTATCTGGATAAGTGGCCAGATGCGCGTTGCCCGCTTGCTGGCGTCGGGACAAGTTGCCGGTCGCGTGGCGCTTGGATTCGCATGATGAGGCAAAGGCGGGCCATTTGCAGTGTTTACGGCGCACCAGGTCTGTTATCGATAGATCACGGCATCAAAAACAGGCCGCAGCAGATCCGCGCGACTTGGCAAACCAAGGGTAAAGCGCTTGCATCCGTGCACCGATTCGGATAAATATGGGCGCCTGAAGACCCCCAACATTTTCGATAGCGCGCACGGCGGCTTTTTGCCGCCGTGCGCTTTTTGGGCCCTGGGGAGAACGGCCGGGTGGGCGACATGATGCGACACGTGATGACAACTTATGCTCGGGAGGCTAGCGCATTCTCGCGAGGCGACGGCTCATGGCTCTGGGATCTGCATGGACAACGCATTCTTCTGCCATTAGCATTGACGCGCTGAACATGCGATCGCCGAAACATTTTCTGCAGTTCAGGGATCTGTCGCATGACGAACTCGATCACCTGTTCGCACGTACGCACCGGATCAAACAGCAGTTCAAGGCCTACAAACCCTATCAACCGCTGTTCGATCGAACTCTGGTGATGATTTTCGAGAAGCAAAGCACGCGTACCCGGCTGTCGTTCGAAGCCGGCATGCACCAGCTCGGGGGGTCGGCCATTTTCCTCAGCACGCGCGACTCCCAGCTCGGGCGGGGGGAATCCGTGGAGGATGCCGCGCAAGTCATTTCGCGCATGTGCGACATCGTGATGATCCGTACCTTCGAACAGGGGATTGTCGAACGTTTCGCCGCGCACTCGCGGGTGCCGGTCATCAACGGACTCACCAACGAGTACCATCCCTGCCAGATCCTGGCGGACATCTATACCTATATCGAGCACCGCGGCCCGATCCAGGGCAAGACCGTGGCATGGATCGGCGACTCGAACAATGTCTGCAACACCTGGCTGCAGGCCGCGGAGGTGCTCGATTTCAACGTCCACGTGTCCACGCCGCCGGGCTATGAGGTCGAGCCGGAGCGCGCCGGCCTATACGGCACCGACCATTACGAGGAATTTTCCGATCCGATGCAGGCCGCCCGCGGAGCACACCTGGTCACGACGGACGTCTGGACCAGCATGGGATTCGAGGCGGAAAACGAAGAACGCAAACGCGACTTCGAGGATTGGCAGGTGGACGCCGAAATGATGAAGCACGCCGGCCACGATGCGTTGTTCATGCACTGCCTGCCGGCGCATCGCGGAGAGGAAGTCGCGGCGGCGGTAATCGATGGCTCGCAGAGCGTGGTCTGGGACGAGGCGGAGAATCGGCTGCATACGCAAAAAGCCCTGATGGAGTATTTGCTGTTAGGCAAGGTGGCGGACTGACTACGGGACAAAGCAGCCGGTCTCACGGACAAGAGAACGCGGCCGCGCCAATCGTTGTCGAAGCTGCGCAGATTTGAGGAGAATATGCTGCGGAAACCCAACGGGATCCGCGGCCCGCAACAGTGAAGTGACTTTCAAAGGAGCGAACATGATCCGCTTGGGCATTTCCCGAATTGCAATGATTTTGTCTTTACTGGTTCCCGTCGCGGGCATCTGTGCCGGCGACGATGTCGCCTGGATCGCCGACAAGAGCGGGTGCAAAGTCGCCAACCCCTTCCCGCAGCCCGGCGAATCCATCGCCTGGAATGGCCACTGCAAGAACGGTACCGCAGACGGCGAAGGCCTGCTGCAGTGGTTCCTCAACGGCAAGGCCGCGGATCGTTACGAGGGCGCGATGAAGCTGGGCTGGGCCGAAGGCAAGGGCACGCTCACGCGCGCGGAAGGCGGGCGCTATGCCGGCACTTGGAAACACAGCCTGCAAGATGGCGATGGGCGCTACGACGCCGCGGACGGAAGCTGGTACGAAGGGCAGTGGAAGGACGGCCAGCCCCACGGCCATGGCCAGTATCGAACTCCGGACGGTCGCGTATTCATCGGCGAATGGGTGGACGGTGTTTACGAAGGCGACATGGACAGCGACGATAATCCCAACAAGACGTGATGGCGCAGAAAACAAAGGACAACGTGGAAAAGAAAAGCGCAGACAACCCCATCAAGAAAGTCGTGCTGGCGTACTCCGGCGGGCTGGACACGTCGGTGATCCTGAAATGGCTGCAAGACACCTATCAATGCGAGGTCGTCACCTTCACCGCCGACATTGGTCAGGGCGAGGAGGTGGAACCGGCGCGCAGGAAGGCAAAACAACTCGGCATACGCCAGATTTACGTCGAGGATCTGCGCGAGGAATTCGTCCGCGATTTCGTCTTTCCGATGTTCCGCGCCAATGCGCTGTACGAGGGGGAATACCTGCTCGGCACGTCGATCGCACGTCCGTTGATCGCCAAACATCTGGTCGAGATCGCGCGCAAGACAGGCGCAGATGCGGTTTCCCACGGTGCAACAGGCAAGGGTAACGACCAGGTGCGCTTTGAGCTCGGCGCCTATGCGTTGATGCCGGATGTAAAAATCATCGCGCCCTGGCGCGAATGGGATCTGTTGTCGCGGGACAAGCTGCTGGCCTACGCCGACACGCATGGCATCCCGGTGGATTTCAAAAAGCGCAAAGGCGCCGGCGCGCCTTACTCCATGGATGCCAATCTGCTGCATATCTCCTACGAGGGCGGCATTCTCGAAGACCCGGATTTCGAACCGGAAGACTCGATGTGGCGCATCACCGTGTCGCCTGAAAAGGCGCCCGGCCGGCCGGAACATGTCGAACTGGAATACCGCCGCGGCGACATCGTTGCGGTAAACGGCAACAAGATGACGCCGGCGCAGGCACTCACGAAACTCAACCAGATCGGCGGCAAGCACGGCATCGGTCGCCTCGACATTGTCGAAAACCGCTATGTCGGAATGAAATCGCGCGGCTGCTACGAGACGCCGGGCGGCACGATCATGCTCAAAGCGCATCGCGCCATCGAATCCATCACCCTGGATCGCGAAGTGCTCGCGCTGAAGGACGACCTGATGCCACGTTACGCGCGCATGATCTACAACGGCTACTGGTTCAGCCCGGAACGACTATTGCTGCAAAGCCTGATCGACACCTCGCAGCAGACGGTGAACGGCACTGTGCGTCTCAAGTTGTACAAGGGTACGGTGCTGGTCGTCGGTCGCGCCTCCAAATCCGATTCTCTGTTCGATTCGCGGATCGCCACCTTCGACGACGACAAGGGCGCTTACAATCAGGCCGATGCCGCTGGATTTATCCGCTTGAACGCGTTGCGCCTGCGCATTGGCGCCAAACGCCGGAGGAAATAGCGCTTCCGCGGCCGTTATCACCCCGCTGGTCCGGATGCAACCGACCGCGTCAGGGGGGTTCTGAGAAAAGGATAGGCCATGCCCAGCTTCGACGTCGTCTCGGAGGTCAATCAGGTGGAACTGAGAAATGCGCTCGAGCAGACCAACAAGGAGGTCTCCAACCGCTTCGACTTCAAGGGATCGGACGCACGCGTCGAGCATGCCGACAAGAACCTGACGCTGTTCGCCGATGACGACTTCAAGCTCGGCCAGATTTACGATGTGCTGATCGCCAAGCTGGCCAAGCGCGCAGTGGACATTCGCTGCCTGCAGCGCGGCAAGGTCGAAACGATCAGCGGTGACAAGGTCAAGCAGGTGATCACCGTCAAGGTTGGAATCGACCAGGAATTGGGCAAGAAGATCCAGAAACTGATCAAGGACGCCAAACTCAAGCTGCAGGCGAGCATCCAGGGAGACGCAGTGCGGGTTTCCGGCGCCAAGAAGGACGAACTGCAACAGGCCATCGCGCTGGTCAGGAAAACCGTTACGGATTTTCCGATTCAGGTCGGCAACTTCAGAGATTGAGCGGCCCGCGCGGGCGCGAGGTGCGAGGTGCGAGGTGCGAGGTGCGAGGTGCGAGGTGCGAGGCACGAGGCGCGGGGCGCTAGGCTCTAGGCGGTAGGCTCTACGCGAGGCGCGAGGCACGAGGTACTAGAGTTCATGCAAGGTACTTCCTAGTGTAGTGCTTCAGTCTGTTTGGAACTTATGCGGCTCTGTAACCGAAAGACTCCTTCCCTCGCTTGCGGGGGAAGGCGGGGATGGGGGCATGTTTAGCGGGCACGTGCGGGATTCGCCCCCACCCTACCCTGCTGCGCTTCAAGTGTTCCCTTGTCCCCCGCACGCGAGGGAGGGAAAGTTCCGGTAATTCAGAAGCACTACACTAGAGCCTCGCGCCTAGAGCCTAGAGCCTCGCACCTCGCACCTCGCGCCTAGCGCCCGAGCCCTTCCGCCCAGCGGTCGTAGAGACGGTCGGCAACGCGGCGCATCGCGACAATTTGTTCCTGCATCCTGCTCTTCATCTGCTCGGCCGACTGCACCGCGGGGCTGCCCTTGCTCGCGGCGATCTCTTGCGCGCCCGCTTCGCACCAGGAATCGATGAGCTGCTCGGTCATTTCCACGTGGCATTGCATACCGAGGTTCTTGCCGACGACGAAGCCCTGATTTTCGCAATGGCGATTGCCCATGATGCGTACCCCGCCGGGGGGAATCGTGAAGGTTTCGCCGTGCCAGTGAAAGGACTCGAAGCGCTTCAGATCGGGTCCGAACCACGCGCGCGCTTGCCCGTTGTCAGCCACCTCGATGTCGCCCCAGCCGATTTCCTTCGTTGGATTGCGACGCACGCTGCCCCCCAGCGCCTTGGCCATCAACTGCCCGCCCAGACAATGTCCAAGGACGGGGACGCCGGCAGCCACGGCCTTGCGAATCAACTCGAGCGCCGGCGTAATCCAGGGCAAATCATCATTGACGCTCATCGGCCCGCCCATGAACACCAGCCCGCTGAAATTGCCGGCGCGCGATGGAACGGCCTCGCCGCGGTCGAGCGCCACCAATTGCCACGGAAAATCCCGGGAATCGAGATACGTGGCAAAATAGCCCGGTCCTTCCGTGGGCGAATGACGAAATATCGCGACCGGCTTCATCGGCAGAGGATTCTCATGCGGTTCAGTGCGGCAAATATTACGCGAGTTTTGATCGGGCTTTGCGCCCTGTGCACGCCAGCGGCCGCGGCCGACATCAGTGTCGTGGCGTTGTTTCCGGGCAGGGCCATGGTGATCGTGGACAAGGGCAAGCCGCGCATCATGCGCGCCGGCGAGACTTACGCCGGGGTCACGCTGGTCAGCTCGACCAGCGAGGAAGCCATCGTATCGATCGACGGCAGGCGGCAACGACTGCACATCGGCGAAGGCGTCTATAGCGCGCTGTCCGTGCAGAGCGAGCGCGCCACCGTGGTCCTGACGCCGGACAAAGACGGGCACTTCGTGTCTTTAGGCAGCATCAACGGCGCATCCGTGCGCTTTCTCGTCGATACCGGCGCCACGATGGTTTCGATGAATGTGGACGAGGCGCGCCGCGCCGGGGTCAATTACCTGGCCGGCGAACGGGGCTACTCGCAAACCGCCAACGGCGTCGCCGCCGTCTATAAAGTGAAGCTCAGCCAGGTCACCTTGGGAGATATCACCTTGCGGGACATCGACGGCTCGGTGCACGAGAGCAACGCATTGCCCCTTGTGCTGCTGGGCATGAGTTTCCTGAGCAAGCTGGAAATGCGCCGGGACGGCGGGAGCCTGACCCTTACCAAGCGCTACTGATAGTCCAGGTCAGCACGCAATCCACTGAAAGGGAAATCGAAGCATGATCTATGAACTGCGCATCTATCACGCATTCCCGGGCAAGCTGCCTGCGCTCAATGCGAGATTCTCGAATCACACGCTGAAGCTATGGGAGCGTTTCGGCATTCGTCAGGTCGGGTTCTGGACGACCGCAATCGGCGACAGCAATAACGATCTGTATTACATCCTGGAGTGGGAGAACCTCGCGGAGCGCGAACAGAAGTGGAATGCGTTCGCGACGCATCCCGACTGGCTCGCGACACGCGCCGACACCGAGAAAGACGGCCCGCTGACGACCCACATCAGCAATCTGATTCTGACGCCGACCGCGTACTCGAAAATGCGCTAGTGTAGTGCTTCATCTTGTTTGGAACTTATGCGCCTCTGTAGCCGAAAACTCCTTCCCTCGCTTGCGGGGGAAGGCGGGGATGGGGGGCATGTTTAGCGTGCACGTGCGGGATTCGCCCCCACCCTACCCTGCTGCGCTTCAAGTGTTCCCTTGTCCCCCGCACGCGAGGGAGGGAAAGTTCCGG